>Ga0164313_10003761_pt1 | contig 13514 bp, 17 predicted proteins | sample GuaBasSedimGuay4_FD_113735 | JGI IMG/M metagenome (GOLD analysis project Ga0164313, IMG submission 113735) | Subseafloor sediment microbial communities from Guaymas Basin, Gulf of California, Mexico - Guay4, Core 4569-4, 0-3 cm | ecosystem: Environmental > Aquatic > Marine > Hydrothermal vents... | reverse complement strand
GGTTTGCTGTATGCCTTTGAACCCCGGCAGCCCATCGCCATGCTGCATGAGGTCAGCAGAACGATTGGCATGTGGGTTATGAACCTGCAATACCCAGGTTCAACACCGGTTTCGGCAGAAGTATACCGGACGGCGGCAGCCAAATTCTGGGGCCATGAAAAGGCCTGGGATCTGAATACGTATGAAGGTAAAGCCATGGCCGCCACACGCATTATCGATCGTACGTATGTTAAGGACAGCCTGGGGCTTTGTGATTCCTGTTGGCCATTGATGTTTTCACACCATACGGACGATAAGGTGGGCGATTCAACCTTGGAAGCCCGCACGTTCAATGCAGTTAGCGGAAAAGAAATAGATGGCGATGCCCTGTTGAAATTCGGTGAAATCATTTTTAATCAGCAGCGGGCCATACTATTACGTGAAGGTTGGAACCCAGGGAAAGATGATACGATTGCGGACTTCAATTTCACTGATCCGGTCCAATCTGTTTTTATGAACGATGAGGTGCTTGTTCCCGGGGAGGGTGATATTGTTTTAAGCCGTAAAGGCCAAGTACTGGACCGTGAAGTCTTCAAGAAAATGCGGGATGAGTTTTATCAATTAAGAGGGTGGGATCCTGAAACAGGATATCCTGGGACAGAGAAACTTCATGAACTGGGGCTTTTAGACCTTTTAGAGGTGACGTGAAGCCAGGCCTGATGCGTGAGAATGGGGTCCCCTTGATTGTTGCCTTTAATTTCAACGAGTTTGATTTGCATAAGAAGCCTATGATAATTAACCTCGCTGAAAAACAGGTGATTACATCAAGCCTGGCGGCACCCGGTAGGTGGTGACTTTGTTACAGTATAGATAGCAAAATGATAATTTGCGGTTAAATGGTTTAATTGCATTATCTACTTGATCTGCTGTTTTTCGTCTCAGGCTTCATATTCGCATGCTCGTCATTTTTGGTCTTGCCAGTGTGATGCCCATCATTTTAATGGCGGTCTTATCTTATAACAAAGCAAGGATGATGCTGGTACTACCCCCCCAGGATGTCTTTGGAAGCCTTTTGTATTTAACGGTTTTTTTGCTGGTGGTGGCACTGTCCACAGCTATTTTTCTTTCCCGCACATTTTCCAACAGTATCGTTGCGCCTGTCAGACGGATGGAAAATGCGATGGTTAAGGTTGAAGCTGGAGATTTTACCACTTTTGTGTCGGTGGACACCAATGATGAACTGGGAGCTCTGACCGAGCATTTCAACCAGATGACCGAAGGTCTTCGAGATCGGGACGGATGAGGGATACCTTTGGTCATTTCGTGACTCCTGAAATCGCCAAAGCTATTTTAGAAAATCCGCCTACTCTGGGGGGGATAGTGCCCAGGTCTCCATTCTTTTTTCCGATATGAGGAATTATACCGCTATCTGTGAAAATTTGAGCCAGAAAAGGTCATCGCCCTGCTCAATGATTATTTTGCTTATATGGTGCGCGCTGTTGAAAAACATCGAGGACTGGTTTATCAGTTTGTAGGGGATGGCATTATGGCTGTTTTCAGCGCTCCGTCAAAGCAGCCGGAACACGCCACCTTCGCTCTAAAATGTGCTGATGTTTACAGGTTTTTTAGCATATCACCACCATGGACAATTTTAGCCTGGTTGCATTTTTATCAAAAATAGGATATCTGTAACGGCGAGCGTGGCAATTATTATTGTGAAATGTCATGTAATCACAGGTTTTTTTAGGCTCGGTTTATGCCGGATGATCTCCAATTGTCAAAGGTGCTGGCATAGTAGGATTTAACCATAAATACCAATTTCTTGACCCTTCCTACCAAATCATGTATGTACCTTGTATTGCACCTGAATCACATATGAGCCTATATCGAATAAGGAGGTAACTTTTATTGAAATTAAAATATTTTGTAATTCTTCTACTCGTTTCTTTAGCTGCGAATGTTTCTGCGATGGAAAGAAATAGATTTGGGATAGGAGTGATCATTGGAGAACCAACAGGCATTACAGGTAAATATATGCTCGATGACAAAAGTGCGATAGATGCCGGCGTTGGATGGAAGACCAGTGGTGATAATGAGTTACATATTTATGGATTACCTCTTCCACTAAACACGAGATAAATTATGTATATAGGTGAAGCTTTCGTAGGCAGCGGACCAAATGCGGCTCATATCAATGTGTTTATCGGACCAAAAGATGGGCCCGTAGGTACTGCAATAGCATCCAGCGTTGCAGCGCCACGAATGGGATATATTCCGTTTATGGTCATCCATAAACCTAATGTTCCTGTAAAACCCGCAACATTATTTTCCGCAAAGGCTGATCTTAGAGGAGACACACATTCCAATATGACATGGGGACCTGCTCAGGCAGGTATTGCAAGAGCCGTATATGAGTGTACCCAAGAAAGCGTACTTCCCAGAGAGGCCGAAGATAACTGGGCAATCATTGCTGGTGTATGGGTGAATTGGGAAGCAGACGATGCCGACCTGATTTATAGTCATAATCACGAGGCAATGCGCCTGGCAATCACCCGTGCGATGAATCACTTACCGTCGAAAGAGGAAATAAAAGCAGCCAATGATGATCCCGGTAATCCTTTTTACACGCCGAAATTTGAATAAAATGATTCCTCTCAAAACCTGCGATCACTTATCAAAAGTGCTGAGAGTTTCTGAATAGTTGTGATACCATATCGCTAAGTATTGTCTTGAGTTGCATTTCAATTTTGTCAATTCAAGTATAGGTCAAGATATATATTGGAACTGTCAGAGAACGGGGTAGGGGAGCTGCAAGAGCAACTCCCCATGAGATTTACCTTGGTACGAACTTGCTCTTCCTCAAATGTTCCAAGTCAAGGCCGTAATCAGTTTTTGAAATCACATGCTCAAACAGTATTTTCGGTTCAAAAGCCTTTCCATAAAGCCCAAAAGTAATATCCCCTGAAGCCCCACCGCTATGGCCGACGACCTCTTTCAGGTGGTTAAGATCGGTTCCACGCTGTTTGTGATGATTAATAAAGGTATGCCTGAAACGGTGGAATGTTTTTTTCTAGGAGATGCTATCACGCCAGCTCCCTTTTTAAACTTGGTAAACCATTTGCTAAAACCGTGACCATACCTGTTATTTACACGTTTCAGCTCAGGAAATATCCTCGCATGCTTTCCGCCGGGTCGAACACGGTTTGCAAATTCGATAAACTTGAGATCATCGGTGAGAAAAGGGTGCAATCCTGATGCGAAAATAATAGGAATAGGGCGTGTGAAGAAGGTAAGAAGGGGAGGATCGAGCGGTGGAAAAATTGGGCTTCATAGTCAGCTCCTTTCACCGGTAAACGTACCCCTATGATGGGGTCATTATGTATCAGTGAGGTGACTTTCCCCAATTCTTCGTGAAACACCACTTTTTAGCGGATTTTTAGAATTGAAATTTAGAAATAAAACAGAAGGTTAAGAAAAATAATGGTGCCGAAGGCGGGATTTGAACCCGCACACCCGTAAGGCACTACCCCCTCAAGATAGCGTGTCTACCAAGTTCCACCACTTCGGCACAAAGAATATAAAATTTTCATGCTGTACATTTTATCAACACCACCCATGAAAGCAAAGTATGGCTGCATTCTTTTGAGCGCTGTTGAACATGAAAATTTATTCGGTCTTTTCCTGGGTTCCAGCCGGTTGTTCAGCAGCAGGTGAGGGCACTGTCTCTTCAATGGGTGCTGTTGTTTCCATGATGACCGATTTACCATTCTTGTTGCCGGCGACATAGGCCAGCGTAAGCGAGGTGAGCATGAAAACAATGGCTGCAACAGTGGTGGCCTTGCTTAAAAAAGTCGAAGCACCTGTGCTCCCAAAAAGGGTCTGGCTGGACCCTCCGCCAAATGCCGCGCCCATATCCGCCCCTTTTCCGGTCTGGAGCAGGACGATCATGATAAGGGCGATCGATACAACAATATGAATAATAATTACGAGTATTGACATATAGTTATTCCTGAATATTGAATTATTTACTTTAAGCTTTAAAACTTCACGATCTGACTGAATGTTTCCGCATCCAGACTCGCTCCTCCAACCAGAGCGCCGTCAATATCGGGCATAGACATCAGTTCGGCGATGTTGCCGGGTTTGACGCTGCCACCGTAAAGGATCCTGATCGATTGTGCCAGGGGTTCGTCGAATTGCTTGGCAATGGATGCCCGCAAAAACGTATGAACCTCCTGGGTCTGTTCTGATGTGGCTGTTTTTCCTGTTCCTATGGCCCAAATCGGTTCATATGCAACGACCAAATCTCTCAGATCGTCTGAAACAAAATCCTTTAACCCAGTTTGCACCTGTTTGTCAAGCACTGAAAATGTAAGATTTGAATCGCGTTGCGCTTCGGATTCCCCGATGCAGAATACCGTTTTCAAGCCGCAGGAGAGGGCGGCTTTAATCTTTTTGTTGACGGTCTCATCGGTTTCGCCAAAGTATTGCCGTCTTTCGGAATGCCCGAGGATAACACTGCTGCAGCCCGCCGATTTAAGCATGCCGGCGGAGATTTCCCCGGTGAAAGCACCTTCTTCTTCCCAGTAGAGATTCTGGGCACCCAGGTCAACCCGGCTGCCTTTAACGACACTGTACACCGAAAACAGCGATGTGAAGGTGGGGGCGATCATGATGTCGGTGTCGGTTACACCATCCACCAGGCTTGTGAGTTTCTGGGCGGCTTCGACAGATTCCTCACAGGTTTTGTACATTTTCCAGTTGCCGGCAATGAGTGGTCTGCGGTTTGACATGATAAATAACCTTTCGTGTATCATTCCACGCGTTCAGATTTTAAACGTGAGCGAAGCGAACAAATTAAAAATATTCAATAAAAGAACAGGTCTTGCCGGTCCTTGCAAGCCCTGTTCTTTTATAGCATGGAACCGATCATGGCGGCGAGATCCACCATACGGTTTGAATATCCCGACTCGTTGTCATACCAGGACAGGACTTTGACCATGTTGTCGATGACGTAGGTCGTGTCGGCATCCAGGATGGAAGAGAGTGCGGAACCGTTGTAGTCGGTTGAAACCAGGGGAAGTTCGGAGTACCCCAGGATCCCGGCCAGCGCATTTTCAGATGCATTTTTCATGGCCTGATTCACATCGGAAACGGTGACACCCGATTTCTCGATGGTGGCCACAAGATCGACTATGGAGACATTGGGTGTGGGCACTCTGATGGCCAGGCCGTTCAGTTTGCCGGCAAGTTCCGGCAGCACCAGGGACACGGCCTTGGCAGCGCCGGTGGAGGTCGGTATCATGGACAGGGCCGCGGCCCTGGACCGCCTGAGATCCTTGTGCGGAAAATCAAGAAGACGCTGGTCCCCCGTATATGAATGAATGGTGGTCATCAACCCGGCCGTGATGCCGAAATTTTCCAGTAAAACCTTGGCGATGGGTGCAAGGCAGTTGGTGGTGCAGGAGGCATTGGAAATGATGTGGTGCTGTCGCGGGTCGTAGGTATTCGAGTTCACCCCCATGACGATGGTAGCGTCCGGATCTTTGGCCGGTGCTGAAATAATGACTTTACGCGCACCGGCAGTAAGGTGTTTGGCCGCGCTCTCCCGATCACGGAACAGGCCCGTGCATTCGGCGGCAATATCCACACCAAAGGCTTTCCAGTCCAGTTTTTCCGGGTCCCGAACCGCCGTGTAGGCGATGGATTTACCGTCCACCTCGATGGCGTTGTCTTTGGAGACGATCTCCATTTCCAGCTTGCCGTGCACCGAGTCATAGGTCAAAAGATGTGCCATGGTGGCGGCGTCGGTCAGATCGTTTATGGCCACAACCTCAACATCCGGATGTTTGAGGGCCGCCCTGAATACAAGCCGACCGATTCTGCCAAAACCGTTTATGCCTATTTTGATTGCCATATTCTTTCCCTCCTGTAATATTGGGCCTGAATAAGCAGTGCTTATTTTGGACGTTTGCTGCCTTTGAGTATCCCGCTGGCCATGGAGATACTTTTCTTGCCGTATGCTTCAAGATGAGTGGCGAGTTCGGTAAGTGCCATTTTTTCCCTTGCGCTGACGGCCTTGATCAGCACGGGCAGGTTGACACCGGAAATCACTTCCACTTTGCCTTCTTCGAGGAACGAGTAGCTCAAATTGGATGGGGTTCCCCCGAACATATCCGTCAGGATCAGCACACCTTCCTTTTGTTTGACTTTTTTTATTGTTTTGGCGATATCCGACCGCAGGGCATCGACTTTTTCGTTGATGTCAATGGAGACGGACGCCACTGCATCGGGCTTGTGCCCGAGGATGAATTCAGCGGCATCGATAAGCGCGTCGCCAAGCTGTCTGTGAGTAACAATGATAATTCCGGTCATGATTTCCTCTGGTTAATTAATTACGCTGACAAACTTTCTGGTTCCTGCCTCTATTCCTGCTCAATATCCCTGTGGGAAAGATTGACGTCCCTGTCCGGCAGATCGATGTGGCTGTAAATAGACTCCGCAATGACAACCGAACGATGGCGGCCTCCGGTGCATCCGACGGCAATTGTCAGATAAGCCTTGCCCTCTCTTTCGTACAGGGGGATCAGATAGTCGAGCAGGTCCTGGTATTTTTTAAGGAATGCCCCGGTTTCAGGTTTGCTCAACACGAATGATTTTACGGTGTCATCCAGCCCATCCAGGAGCTTTAGCGCCGGCACGAAATAGGGGTTGGACAGAAACCGGACATCCATGATCAGATCCGCGTGAAGGGGGATACCGTACTTGAAACCAAATGACAACACATTAATACGAAAGGTGTCCAGCTCAGCATTCTTTTTTAAGATTTCAAAAATAACGGATTTTAAATCATGCACGTTGTAGGTGGAAGTGTCGATAACCTGACCGGCTTCGTTTTTCAGGCCCTCAAACATTTTTTTTTCGGCCCGCACCCCCTTAAGGAGACTGCCGCCCCGGGAGAGGGGATGGTGCCTCCGGGTCTGGGAATATCGTTGTAAAAGGGTTTTTTCATCCGCCTCCAGAAATACGATTTCAAAAAAAAACTGCTTCAATGCAAGCGCTTCCAGCACGGGTTTGTAGCTGGAAAGAAATTCCTTTTCGCGCAGGTCCATCACAAAGGCGAATCCCGGGAGATCGGGATCATCCCAGGAGTATCTGTCCAGAAACGTCGGCAAAAGCGCTACGGGCATGTTGTCCACGCAGTAGTAACCGGCATCTTCGAAAGTGTCCAGTGCCGTGCTTTTACCCGAACCCGAGCGTCCCGTGATAATGAATATTTTTTTTTCTTTCACATTCGTTCAATTTTTCATGCCGACCGGGTATAGCGGAGTAGGGCATTTCTTATGGTCGGGAAAATGATGAAGAGCATCTGGGACTGCTATTGCCTTGCACGCGTCGAAAGCGTTAGAATTCTTCGTCTTCCGCCTGGATGATGTTAAATATATCATCTTGGCCGGCAGCGTTGATCAACCGTTCCTTGAATGACTCATTTTTTAGCAGCCTTGATATACGGGCCAGCATTTTGAGGTGTAGACCGGTGGAATTCTCAGGGGTCACCAGGAGAAAGAAAACGTGGGTCGGCTTGCCGTCCATTGAATCGAAATCGACCCCTTTGCGGCTCAGGCCGAAGCCCAGTACGATATTTTCGAGATTTTTCAGTTTACCGTGCGGAATGCCGACACCACCGCCGATCCCAGTGCTGCCCAGCCTTTCACGATCAAGGAGTACCCTGACGAGGCCTTCTTCGCTGACGTTGGCCACCTTTGCCACGGGTGCCACCAGTTCCTCTATAATCCCCTTTTTATCCTTGGATTTAAGGTCTTCCAGGATAGCTTCCTTCTGTAGTACTTCCAGAATTTTCATTTCGATTCACCGTGTTAATTGCTCGGCTGAATTAATCCGAAGTGTCCGTCTTTGCGCCGATAGAGGACGTTGATGCTGTCTGTGCGTGCATTGGTAAAAACCAGAAAGTTGTCATCCACAAGGTCCATCTGCATGACAGCCTCGTCGATGTCCATGGGTTTGTACTCGATATTTTGAATTTTTATTTGCTTTTCGATATCGTCTTCACCCGGAAAGGTTTCTTCAGCAGACCCGGCTTTTTCCCTGAACTTGGCTCCGGCCCTTCGCTCACGTGTTTTTTCCTTGTTCTTTTTAATCTGAGATTCAAGCTTGTCCAGAACCATGTCAATGGCGGAGTACATGTCTTCGGTTTCTTCCTTGCCGTTGATGTTCAGCCGGTCTCCGTTGATGTTGATTTCGGCAATATGGCGAAATTTTTCGACGGACAGTACCACACTGGCTTCCCCGGGATTGTAAAGGTACTTGTCAAATTTATCCAGTTTGTCGGATACGTAGGATCTTAAATTGTCGGAGGAATCAATGTTTTTAAAAGTTACCGATGTCTGCATATAGACCTCCCTATAACTGTTTGCGTTTATTGGATGATAATACACCCAGCATCTCACGGTATTTGGCCACCGTCCTGCGGGCTATATTGATGTTTTCCGTTTTTAGCATTTCGGCCATTTTACTGTCACTGTAAGGCTTTTTGGGATTTTCGTTTTCGATAATTTTTTTAATTTTTTCCTGCACACTCGCCGAAGCGATAGCCTCGCCGTGGACACGCTTAATAGAACTGTTGAAAAAATATTTCAACTCAAAAATACCCTGGGGCGTGTAAGCATATTTGTTGGTCGTTACCCGGCTTATGGTCGATTCGTGCATGCTGATATCTTCGGCAACATCCCTCAGAACCATGGGCTTGAGTTGGGTGATGCCGTGTTCGAAAAAAGCGCGCTGAAATTTGAGAATGCTCTCCATGACTTTGTAGATTGTTTTCTGTCGTTGATGAATACTTCGAATCAGCCAGGCGGCGGATCGCAGCTTTTCCTGAAGGTACTCCTTGGTGTCTTCGGAAACGGTCTCTCCCTTGGAAATGGCTTTTTTATAAAACTGGTTGACCCTGAGTTTAGGCATACCGTCGTCGTTCAAGACAATGATGAAGTCGCCTTCGGATTTGTAAACGTGAATGTCCGGGGTGATATATTGCGGCTCCTCCTCGCTGAACTGTCTGCCCGGCCTGGGTTCAAGGCTTTTGATCACATTGACGACCGCAATGACATCTTCAAGGCGAACCTTCAACGCCCTGCAAATGGCCTTGTAGTTCTTGTTTTCCAGATGCGCGAGGTGATCGGTGATGATTTCCGTCAGAAGGTCGTCTTCCAGTCCCAGGTGTTTTGCCTGTATCAGCAGGCATTCTCCCAGATCCCGGGAACATATCCCAATGGGATCAAACGTCTGCAGAATCGCCAGAACGTTTTCCACCGTTTCAAGCTCACAACCACTGTTTTCAACGATATATTCAAGCGTAGCATCCAGGTATCCGTCTTTATTCAGATTGCCGATAATGAGGCTTCCGATTCTCTCCTCTTCAGCGGAAGGAAAGGTCATCAGAAACTGCCAGAGCAGGTGATCGGTCAGGGATTCTTTTTTTGAAATAAAGGCGTCGAACCTTGGTGAATCTTTGCCCTCGGACTCGAAGTTGACTCTGCCTGGAGAGTTGTATTCATCCAGGTAATTGCTCCAGTCGATCTCATCGGGGATCTTTTCTTCGATGGTGACTTCTTTTTCAGACGGTGCTTCCTCGGCACTGGTTTCAGGCTTTTCCGGCTGTTCCTCACTGGTAATAACGTCCTGAACCTCTTCAAGCGCGGGATTTTCCTCCAGTTCCTGACTGATCTTGTCCATCAGTTCCAACCGTGAAAGCTGAAGAAGCTTGATTGCCATCTGCAGCTGTGGCGTCATGATGAGCTGCTGGGTCAGTTTTAGCTGCTGCCGGAGTTCAATAACCATCTTATAACCTGAATTCGTCTCCTAAATAGATACGACGGGCAATTTCGCTTTGAGCAATTTTCTCAGGGGAGCCCGATTCGATTACCTGCCCATCATTTAATATATACGCTTTATCGCAAGCTTCAAGTGTTTCTCTTACATTATGATCTGAAATGAGAATACCGATGCCCCTGCTTTTCAAGTGGGCTATTATTTTTTTGATGTCGATAACTGCCAGAGGGTCTATACCAGCAAAGGGTTCATCAAGCAAAATAAAAGATGGGTTTGTCACCAGACACCGGGCGATTTCAAGGCGGCGCCTTTCCCCCCCGGAGAGCACGTTGGCCCGCTGATCGGAAAGCCGTTTGATGCCCAGTTCATCAAGGAGTTGATCTGCGCGTTCCTTTCGTTCCGCTCTGGAAAGGGGCATGGATTCCAGGATTACCATGATATTTTGTTTAACCGTCAGTTTGCGGAAAATAGATGACTCCTGGGGCAGGTAGCCTAGGCCGCGCCTGGCTCTCTGGTACATGGGCAGATCGGTGATCTCCATGTCGGCGAGGTACACATGCCCCTCGTCGGGTTTCACCATGCCGATGGTCATATAGAAAGTTGTGGTTTTTCCGGCACCATTCGGTCCCAGAAGACCGATCACGTCACCGGATTCAAGCTCTATATTTACAGCGTTGACGACTTTTCGCCCCCGGTAGATTTTGACCAGCTTTCGGACGGATAGGAATGACATCGTTACCCAATTCGATCGGTTCAATTATGGTTTCATTTCCGGTAAAGGCAAGCCTTTGTCTTCCGAAAAAAACTGCGCTTCCACGCGTTCACCCGCACCGCCTTCGACATTGATGCGGTTGTCAGCCTGATGCAAGGTAATGGTGGATCCGGTGATGGAATTCTTCCCGCTGACGATTTTAGAGCCCGGACCGGACAACACGATGGTCTGGTCTTTCGGGGACCACTCTGCACGTTGGGTGGTGGCTATCTGGTCGTCAAAAGTAATTTTCACATTTCCTTCAGCCACAATGCTTTTAATGGATTCAGCGCCGGGTTTGTTCTGATTGTCCTTCACCGTCGTATCGCTGTAATATATTTTCAGTCGGTCAGAAAAAATGGCCATGTCATTGCGCAGTACGTTGACATGCCCTATGAATTCAGCATTTCGGGACAGGGTGTCCGCCACCAGCCGGTCGGCCGTAATACGAATCATATTATCCGCTATCGGTTTTTCAGAGGCTGTTTCCACACCGTCGTCGGCAAATGCAGGCATATCCGCGCACAGTGTCAAAATCAATAAAACCGTGCCCAAAAGCCTTGGCGCACACCCCTTATTCTTAAAAAATAGTTGTTTCACTGAGAACACCTTTGATGTTGCCTTGAAAATCCGATTTCCGGGTATTCAAATCAACCGAGACCGTGTCGCCGGACAGGCTGAACATTTCACCGGATACCTTGACCCGGTCGTCAGTGTGCAGTACACGCAGCCCGTGGTCGTAGTTCAAGGATTCTGTTTCAATTCGATAGGTTCCATTGTCCACCCTTACATTGCCTTCTGCGGTGATATTGTTGGAGTCGGTGTTCAGAAATCCATGGTCGGCGGTCAATTTGACTTCGCTGCCGTCCTCCATGAAAAACACGACCTCGATGTTGTCGAAAAGAGCACGTTTTTCTTTTTCGATATAGTGCGCGGCATCCGCTACCAGGCGCCACTCCTTGACACCATTTCGGGTTGCAGTCTGATGCACTTTGCCGAGCGAAATATTAGCCTTGCTCTGATCGGCGGACAGCAGCGGCTCATTGTTGTCCTTGTCTTTGCGGTATCTCACGAAAGTGCCCAGCACAATCCCGATGGTAATGATGATGGCTAAAATCAGAGCAATTTTCAGATGACGCTGTTTTTTTTTAAAACTGGCCAAGGTATTTGTACTGTTTCCCCGATTATGGGCGTTTCAAATGCATTGAAAACGGGTTGTGTATCATGCCGGGTTCACCGTGCGTGATATATCATTAAAAATTTCAGTGTGTTGGCACCAATTCAGCACTCAGGCAAGCCCGCTTTTAATCATCCGATCGATGGCCTGGTTGAACAGGCCTTTGGCCTTCAAGATCTCGTCGCACATCTCACGGACCGCGCCTGAACCCCCACCGGCCCTGGTTACCCAATCCACCCTGCTGATGACGGCTTCGTGGGCATCGGCAACCGCAATGGAAACACCAACACGGGCAAAAAGCGGAAGATCTACCAGATCATCGCCTGCGAAGGCCATGTTGGCCGGGTCAACCTTGGTTCTCGTGCAGATTTCCGGCAACACCGCGGATTTGTCGGCAACACCGTCAAACAAGAGATCAATACCGAGATTTTCACAACGGTGGCGAAGGACCCGGGAGGCTCTGCCGGTGACGATTCCGACCTGTATGCCTGCCTCTTTCAGCAGGCGTATGCCGAGGCCATCGCGTGAATTGAATACTTTGACCTGTTCGCCACTGTCCGTATAAATGATGCCCCCGTCGGTCAATACGCCGTCGACATCCAGTAACAGCAGTTCGATATTTTTGAGTTTTTCCTTGATCATAATGGTTCTAAGCAGCTTTGCGAATTTTAACCAAGCTGTCGAAAAGCCCTTCCAGTGTGTCCAAATACAGGGAATTCGGGCCGTCACAAAGCGCGTTGTCCGGATCCGGGTGCACTTCCATGAAGACGCCGTCAACGCCGGCTGCTACTGCGGCCTTTGCAAGAACCGGGGCATATTCACGCTGGCCGCCGGAACTGTCTCCGGCTCCTCCAGGGAGTTGAACGCTGTGGGTCGCGTCGAATATTATCGGGCAGCCGGTCTGCTGCATCATGCCGATGCCTCTAAAATCGACCACGAGATTATTGTATCCAAACGAGACGCCCCGTTCCGTTAACAGAATATCCGGGTTGCCGGTTGATTTTATTTTGTCCACGACGTTTTTCATATCCATGGGGGCCAAAAATTGCCCTTTTTTAATATTCACAGGGCGCCCGGCCCTGGACACTTCGAGGATGAAGTCCGTCTGCCTGCATAAAAAAGCCGGTACCTGGATAATGTCGAGAACTTCCGCTGCTTGTGAGACGTCGCTGATGCGGTGAACGTCTGAAATAATTTTGATATCCAGTTTCGATTTAATACGGTCAAGAATTTCAAGGCCTGTATCGATCCCCGGGCCCCGGAAGGCGTTGATGGAGGTCCGGTTGGCCTTGTCAAAGGAGGCCTTGAAGACAAAATTCAGCCCAAGGCGTCCGGTCAGCTCTTTGAGAAAAGAAGCAATCCGGTAGGTGGTCTCGAAGTCTTCGATAACACATGGTCCGGATATGATCAGAAGGGGGCCGTCTTTTCCAACATGTAGGTCATTTATTTTCATAGTATTCGAAAAATCCGTTTCAGTTTGGATGCAGGTTGTGTCTCCATCTCTTTGTACATCCATGGCCCGGATATTGCAAGTGGCCTGGATAAATTTGATTCTTTTCTATCCCGCAGGTCACTGAAAGTCAACCAACGATAAATTTTCAGTGCGCATGCGTACAGCGAAGATGGGAACATGAGGCTTTGCCGAAAAATAATTATAGCTTATGTTCTCAACGGCTGCTAAGGTACAGATATTGATGCATTGATACCCATTTCATTAGAAATATTTATCAGCACGGACGGTTGCTGTATCCCATTCTTTAG
>Ga0164313_10003760_pt1 | contig 13521 bp, 10 predicted proteins | sample GuaBasSedimGuay4_FD_113735 | JGI IMG/M metagenome (GOLD analysis project Ga0164313, IMG submission 113735) | Subseafloor sediment microbial communities from Guaymas Basin, Gulf of California, Mexico - Guay4, Core 4569-4, 0-3 cm | ecosystem: Environmental > Aquatic > Marine > Hydrothermal vents... | reverse complement strand
GACCCCGAGATCGCCGAGGCCATGCGACGCCTCTACAGGCGCTTCCAGCGCTTCATCGCCACGCACGTGAAGGCGCATCGCGCGGACGTGGGCGCGCCCGGGCTGAGCGACCCCGGCCTGATCGCGTGGGCCATCATCGGCCTGGGCACAGTGGCCAACATCGGCCGGGAGCTCGGTCTCATCTCAGCGCGCAACCGCGAGCGGCTCGTCGGCGAGCTGGGCCGTGCGCTCCTGGAGGACGGGGTGGATGGCGACTGAACAGGGGCAGCCCGGGCAGCGCAGGACCGACATCGAGGCTCCGCCCGCGTTCCCCGGCTTGAGCGCGGTGACGCGCCTGGAGACCGGCGGGATGGGCACCGTCTTCCGCGCCTGGCAGGACGACCTTGAGCGCCTCGTTGCCGTGAAGACCCTGCGGGCGGACCTCCCGGAGTCCGCGGCGCTGCGCGAGCAGTTCAAGCGCGAGGCGCACGTGCTGGCCCAGTTCGATCACCCCGGCATCGTCCCGGTGTACTACGCGAGCGAGACGGAGCGCGGGCCCTACTACGTGATGCGGCTGATCGAGGGGATGAGCGTCGAGCGGCACCTCGCCGGGGCCCCCGCCAGCGAGGTCGCGACGGTCTTCCGAAGCATCGCCGAGGCCCTCGACGCCGCTCACCGCGGCGGCATCCTGCACCGCGACGTGAAGCCCGCCAACATCCTGGTCGAGCCCGGTGGTCGGCCGGTGCTGGTGGACTTCGGGCTGTTCGCACGAACGCTGCCTGGCGACGGCCAGAGCGCCGACGCGGGCATCGTCGGGACGCTGGACTACCTGGCGCCGGAGCTGCTCGAGAGCGAGAGGCACTCGCCCGCCTCCGACGTCTACGCGCTGGGAGCCACGCTCTACGTCACGCTGACCGGCTGCGTCCCTTTTCCCGCCGACGGTTTCGTCCAGAAGCTGCGGGCCATTCGCGATGACGACCCGGCCTGCCTGCGCGAGCTCCGCCCTGACGTCCCCCGACCGTTGCAAGCGATCTGCCTCAAGGCCATGGAGAGGTCTCCAGCGGACCGCTATGAGTCCGCCGACGAACTGCGGCGCGACCTCGATCGGTTCATCAACGGAGACCTGGTGCTGGCCATGCCGGAGCGCTCGCGCAGCCTGCTGCGGCACAAGTTCGCGCGGCACCTCTCGGATCACTCCGAGTGGGAGCGACAGGGCCTGCTCAACGAGCAGCAGTGCGCGTCCCTTCGGCATGCCTACGAGCACCTCGACGAGCAGCAACGTGGGTTCCTTCGCGGGGTGTTCACTTCGGTGCCCAACCTGCTGCTGCTGGCGGGCGTCATGGTCATCGTCTTCGGCCCCGTGCTGCTCCAGGCCATGGCTTGGGAGGAGCTGGGCTCGGCCGGACGAATCGTCCTGCCCGCGCTGCCGCTGCTCCTGCTGACGGCCATCGGCGCCCAACGTTGGCGCGTCCTGGAGCGCAGGCGCGGCGCGGCTTGCCTCACGGGGGCGGTGCTGCTCACGCCCGTGGTCGCGTTCGCCCTCGCCGATCTCCTACCCGGCCTGAGTACGCTGGTGGACGCTGCGGGAGTGTCTCACCCCGTGCTGCCCGGCGAGCTGTGGCTCCCGACGGACGAGGCGCCGGCGTGGGCGCACGTCGGCGCCCGGCTGCTCGCGACAAAGCTGCTGCTCACGGCCGCGGCGACCTTCCTCGCCGCCGTCCTGGCCTACCGCCACACACGCTCCGCGGTCTTCGCCTGGATCTTCTGTCTCGCCGCATGTGGAGGCGTGCTGCAGGTCGGCCAGCTGGTGGGCTGGCGCGAGCTGTCGCTCCCGTGGCGCTGGTTGGGTGCGGTCCTGGGATCCGCCGCGCTGATCGCCGCCGGGCTCCCCTTCGATCGCGACTGGAGGCGGGATCGAGCGCGGCCGTTCTACGCTCTCGGACTGCTGGGGCTCGTCGGCACGACGATCGCGTACGCCAGCGAGGGCTTCCCTCTGACCCTGCTTCGCGCTGACGTCGGGCTCGTCGAGAAGGCCTGGGCGCACCTGCTCCACGGGCTGGGATTCGTCACCGCCGGCGTGCTCGCACACCATCGCGGCACAGCGCTGCTGCGGGAGACCGCGGGCGCGACCCTCTTCTTCGGCTTCAGCTTCAGCGTGGGCTCGCTGTCCGCGTTGGCCGCGGAACAAGCAGGACTCTACGACCCGCTGCTGGTGGCGAGCTGCGTGGCCTTCCTGCTCCTGGGACTCGCGCTGCATACCAACTGGCTCGTGCTCCCCTCCGCGGTCATCCTGCCGCTCGCCGTGGGAGGCGTGTCGCAGCGGCACCTCGAGTCGCTCTGGGCCTGGTCGGGTGCGGTCGTGATCGGCGGGGCCACGCTGGTACTCCTGAGTTTCCGCGTGGGCGCACGTCGAACGCAGCCGGAGGCATCCTCACAGCTCAAGGCTCAGGGCGAGCGACGGACCGGCCAGCCGTCGCCACCCGAGCGCCGTGCCCACGATGGAACCGCGGGCACGGCGCCGTGACGCAACGAACGGTGAGGACAGCGGGTCAGGGCGTCGTCAGCCGCAGCGCGTTCGAGAAGCTCAACCTCGGCCTGAGCGTGTTGTCCTGGATGACGCACTGGAACCAGGTGTTGAAACCACCGGGGATGCCAGCGGGCCACACCGTGGAGAGCGACATTCCGCCGGCCGCATCTGCGTTGAGCAGCACCTCCAGGTCGATGGGTACGGTGTAGAGCACACCCCCGAAGAGCGGAGTGGGCGTGGAAGTGAAGGACATCCACAGGTACATGGGCGCGTTGGGAGGCGTGTTTACCAGGTGGAGGCTGGTGGGCGAGCCGGCGACGAGGCTGCCCTCGCCAGTCAGGCTCGGCACGCCGTGGCTGCCCAGGATGCCGCCGCCCACATCTGTCCAGGGCGACCAGGCGTTGCCCTGGGTCATCCCCCAGTCCAGGATGTCGTGCGCGGCGTGGCCGCCTCCCGTCGCCGCGGAGAAGCCGAACCAGGCCTCGTCGCCGACGAGAGCCTGGAGGTCGAGCGGCTGCGTGAACAGGAGCACGAGCGGGTCCGCACCCTCGGAGAACGAGACGCGGAGCTGCTTGTCGTCGGCGTCATAGGCGATCAACGCGTTCTTCACGTCCCCATCGTCCAGCAGCTCGACCACGGACGCGCTGGCCACATGCTCGATGGCCTCGCCGTTGAGCATGAGCGCGACGTGGTCATCGTCCGGGTCCCACCAGTTGCTGTGGATGTCGAACTCGACCACGGCGCTGGGGGTGATCTCGGGTCCCGACGCCTGCTCGTAGCCGTACCCGAGCACTCCCCCCCCGTCGTCGAGCGCGGTGTCGCCGCGCGGGTCAGCCTGGATCACGAACGCCATCCCGTCTGAACCGAGCCCGGGCAGCAGGCTGCCGGAGATCTGGAACCGGAAGCCGGTCTCGAAGCTCTCCAAGGTGCTGAGCGGCGTGGACCAGAAGGCGCTCCCGGACTGACTGCCTGCGTCGGGAACGACACGCAGCACGCTCGCTGCGGTCGCCGCGTCCCCGTTCAGGGTCAGACCGGCCGAGGAGCCGAAGTCGGGCAAGTCGATGACCTGGGCCGACGGGGCAGCCCAGGCGACGAGACACATGAGCACCGTCAGCGCGATCGTGCGACGGATGCGTGGGAAGGTGGTTGGCGGTGTCATGGCGAACTCCATTCTGCGTGCGTGTTCATGGACCTGATAACCACGCTGATTGTCGCGCCGGAGGAGCCTCCGGCCATTCGCACGAGTACGTAGCCGCGGCGGACATCGGCGTTGATCCCCCGGTATCACGCCGAGGCCGTGGCCGCAGCGGCCCGCTCGGCATCACCGGAAGGCCGGGGGGTCCTGTCGGGAAGAGCCTCGGGCAGCAGGCGGTCGGACACGGGCACTCCGACGCGGCCGAGCGGCCCCTCCAGCTGGATACGCGCTCCCTGTCGCAGGAGCTGGAGCGCGCGGCCAACCCGGAGCGCTTCCACTCCATGGGTCTGGTGTTCGTGGCCACCGTGGCAGTGCAGGTGCTGCTTGGCCGCATCTGGCGCCTCGACCAACCCTGGGTTCAGCAGCACTCGGGCCAGATCGATCTCACGCCCTGGCGCCATGCCCGGCCAGCCGCGGTCCTGCTGCTGTGCGTCCTGACGATCTATGTGTCGTTCGCCTGAGGCGAGGCGAGGCGTCTGCTACGCTCAGCGCCTCCACGCGATTGCCTGCCCCCACACCTGTTCGCGTGATCGAGCCGTCATTCTGGAGGCCCCATGCGCACAGCCACGCCCTGCACCAGCCCGCTCTCTGCTCGCCTGCTCGCCCTCCTCGGTTGCGTCGTCACGCTGGCGCTGGCCGCCCCGGTAACGCACAGCCAGACGCGCCTCGAGACGAACTCGGGCCGCACCTACGAAGGCGAGATCGTGTTCGATGACGGGATCTCCGTCGAGATCGAATGGGGCAGCGCCAGCGTCAAGCTGCCCTACGCGCAGCTCACGCCCATGTCGCAGTACCGGCTGCGGCGGGACAAGACCGCCGACGACGCCGATAGCCAGCTCGACCTGGCGGACTGGTGCGTCGACATGACGCTCTACACCGAAGCCAAGCGTCACTTCCGCGCGGCGATCGAGGCGGAGCCCCTCAAGTCGGATGAGATCAACCAGCGCCTGACGGCGGCGCGCACACAGGCCGGCAAGGAGCTGCTGGCGCGGGCCAAGTCCCTGGCCGCGTCCAACCAGCCCGGCGAGGCACATCGCATCCTGGGCATCATCGTCCAGGAGCTGCCACTCGAGCCCGTCGCCAGCGAGGCGGCGCACCTGCTGGCGGAGGACGTCGAGCGGCGCAAGCAGTCCACCTTCGTGCGCAAGGCCGCGCCCTCCGGCAAGGACACCGTCCCGGAGTCAGAGCGCGCCAAGCGTCGCAACGGCGAGGCCTACAGCGATGAGACGCGGGCGCTCTTCGCGGACGTCATCAAGTCCTATCAGCGCATGCTGGAGCGCACCCAGAAGGGGCTGGTGACCTCCAGCCAATCGTCCTCCATCAAGGAGTTCGAGAAGGCCATCAAGGACGGCGCCAAGCTGCGCGGCCAAGCCGACAAGCTGCGCCCCATGGGCGTGGAGAACCCGGAGATCGCCGAGGCGCTCGAGCTGGTCGACTCCAAGCTGGAGGACGCCCTGGTCGACTGCCGCATCCACCTGGCCGACGCCTACCTGCTGCGCAGCTCCTACAACCAAGCGACGGAGGTGGTCAACCACGGGTTGGCCGAGTACCCGCACAACGAGCAGCTGCGACGGGCCAAGGACCGGGTCACCTCGGCGGCCGCGTACGACAGCGGCGGCGGCTGGCGCATCCGCGGCCGGCGACGCTGAGGCCCGATGACATCCAACAGGGCGCAGCTCATCAGCACTGAGCCCACAGACTGACCAGCTCGCACGGGCGGAGTGAGGCCCACCCGGCCCTCATGGGAGTGGCAGATGCAGGCGCCGTGGAGGCGGCCGCAGGTACGCGACATGCGTTCAAGGCGCGCGGGCGCCGGGTGTATGACGGAGATGTCATGCCGTTCCGCCGCGGAACAGGTCAGCCTGTGAGCATGGAGTCGAGCACCCACCTGCCGAGCGTGCTGATCGTGGACGACGACCCCAAGCTGCGTGATTACCTCGCGCGCGGCCTGGGCGAGTCGGGTTACGCCACCCGCACGGCGGCGGACGGCGAGAGCGCCCTGGACGCGCTGCGCGAAGCGCCCGCCGACATCGTGCTGCTGGACGTGATGCTCCCCGACATGCACGGCTGGGACGTCCTGACCGCCATGCGCGAGGAGGGACTCGGGGCGCCGGTCATCTTCGTCACGGCGCGCGACGCCCTCGACGAGCGCATCCGGGGGCTGCGGCTCGGGGGGGACGACTACGTGGTCAAGCCCTTTGCCCTGACCGAGCTGCTGGCGCGCATCGAGGCGGTGCTGAGACGCGATGAGCGCTCGCTGGTGGCGCGCGTGGGTGACCTGGAGATCGACCACCGCCATGGCCGCGTCACCCGCGCGGAGCAGACGCTGGACCTGACGCGCACCGAGCTGGGGCTGCTGCGACGTCTGGCCGAGGCCGGTGGGCGCGCCGTGAGCCGCAGCGACCTGCTGACCGCGGTCTGGGGCATCGACTTCGACCCGGGCACCAACATCGTGGACGTCCACATCCGGCGCCTACGGCAGAAGGTCGATGCGCCCTTCGAGCGGCCGCTGGTGCACACCGTGCGCGGAGAGGGCTACGCCCTGGAAGACCGTGGCTAGACGCCAGTGGACACTCACGGGACGCATGGCCGTGACCTTCGCGCTCACGACGGCGGCGCTGCTGACCCTGCACGCGCTGGGCTCGGCCTGGTTCGTGTTCGCGGCGCTGCGGGCCGACGTGCGCGGCTTCCTCGACCACGAGACGCAGGAGTTTGCGCACGTCATGGCGGACGCGCGCCACGACGGCCGCGACCCCCAGCAGGTGACCGACGCCATGGCCGACGTGGCCGAAGAGCCCGCCTGCGCCTTCCGCGTGCGCTCCACGTCCGGTGCGCTGCTGGCCGAATCGGGCGATCAGCGCCTGCTCGACGCGGTGCCCGGCGTCGTCGATCCGGACCTCAGCTGGCGCGAGTACCTGCTCTCCGGCCGGCTCGTGGTCCGCTCGCTCCCCTTGGCTGAGAGCGATCTGATCCTGGAGGTGCTGGTCGACGCCCGCGCCAGTCTCGAGCGCATCTCCGACTACCTGCTCTGGGCGCTGCTGGTCCTGCTGGTCGCGCTGGTGCTGGCGGGGCTGCTGGGCTGGGTCACCGCGCGCCGCGGACTGTCGGGCCTGCTCGACATGAGCTCGACCGCCGGCCGCGTCGCCATCCCGACCGGCGGCACCCGGCTCGAGCTGGAAGGATCGCCGATCGAGGTGCGCCGCGTGGGCCAGGCCTTCAACGCCGTGCTCGATCGCATCGACGAGGGCTTCGAGCGCATGCGCACGTTCACGGCGAGCCTGGCGCACGAGCTGCGCTCCCCCATCCAGAACCTGATCGGTGAGACCGAGGTGTCGCTGCTGTCGCGCCGCAGCGCCGAGCAGTACGAGGAACTGCTCAGCAGCAACCTGTCCGAGCTGCACGCGCTCTCCGACGCCGTCGACAACCTGGTGACCTACTGCCGCACCGCCACCCCCGACGACCCCACGCCCGAGCTGGAGGAGTTCGACCTGGGCGCTGAGGTCCGCCTGCGGCTCTCACGGGACGCGCGCGGGGCAGCGGCGGCCGGCGTGGAGCTGCGCATCGAGACCGAGGGGCAGCTGCGTCTGGTGGCGGACCGCGAGGGCTGCCTGCGCGTGGTGCGCAACCTGGTCGGCAACGCGGTGCGCTGGTCGCCACCAGGCGGCGTGGTCACGGTGCGCCTGACGGCGACGGCTGACGCGGTCCGGGTCGACGTCGTCGACGAAGGGCCCGGCGTCCCCGCCGAGCTGCGCGAACGCATCTTCGAGCCCTTCGTCAGCGCGCGCCCCCAGGGCGGACGCCGCAAGGGCTACGGCCTGGGACTCTCCATCTGTCGCCAGGTCATGAAAGGCCACGGCGGCGAGGTGGGCTTCGAGAACCTGGCCGAGGGCGGCGCCCATTTCACGGCTCGCTTCCCGCGGCCGGAGACCGCCCAGGCGACATGATGCGCGGCCGACAGCGTGACCCTCGACCCTGTCGCCCGCCTGCTACGGCTGGTCGGGCACCCAACCCAGCTCGCGCAGGCGAGCCGCGATGACCTGGGCCACCGTGGCGTAGCCCAGGGCTGTCATGTGCACCTTGTCGAACAGGTGCACCGGCTCGGTCAACGGGAGCAGCGCAGGGATCGGGTTGATGAGCGCGTGGTCGTCGCGCTCCGCGAGGCGCCTCATGCGCTGCTGGTAGACGGTGAGGCGCGGGCTCTCCGGCTGCTCCAGGTTGTAGGACTGGGGCCAGTACATGAAGACGATGCGCGCGCCGTCGGCCTCGGTCAGCGCGCCCCACGAGCGGCGGTCATTGAAGCCCAAGGTGAACAGCACGATGTCCGGCTCGAGGGCCAGGCCCTCCGACTCAAGGTAGCGCACGGCCTGATACGAGGTGTAGCCCGGGACGCCGGCGTTGACCACGTCCACCGAGGGCCCCAGCAGCTGGTCGAGCAGCGCCGGAAACGCGTCCGCGCGCGTGACGCCCGTGCCGTACGTGCACGAGTCACCCAGGCACAGGATGCGGGTCACGCCCGGCGGCTTGGGCTGTAGGCTCCAGACGCGCTCCGCGTCGTAGCGCAGCATGAGGCTGGTCGCGCCGGGCGCGATGTCATTCAGCTGGATCAGGAAGTCGCGGAACTGATCATGCCGGGAGGGCGGCGGGCTGTCCAGGCAGGTGGCGAGCGTGCGGCTGCTCCGCGGCCGTCGGCGCGAGCGACGCGCGGGTGCGGCGTCAGCCTTTGGTCGCACGCGTTCGCCGACGGCTCGGGTGCCGCTTGGTCAGACGCACGCGGCCGCTCCATCGGCGGCAACGGGTGCCGTGCCCGTCGATCGGTCACGTCCGATCGAGGGCGCCCGGGGCGGAGGGCACGGGAGCCCCGCTCCGGACCGCTTGGCGGCCCGGAGGTTCGCCTGGGGAAGGAGCCACAGATGGCACAACCGACTTCGGATCGGTCATCGGGCGGCGGCGCCGCTCTGCTGCTCATGCTGGCTGCCATCGGCGGGACCATGTGGTTCAGCGGCACACCGCAGAGCTTCCGTCCGCCGCAGCCCGATCCATGGCTCGAAGTCTCGGGGGCGCTCGAAGGCGTGAGCGCACGGCTCTGGCAAGACCCCATGGGCGCCGTGGCCGACTACAAGTCCCGGCTGGCCGACGAGGCCCGCAAGGCACGCGACGCCCAGGTCGACAGCGGCACCCAGCGCGAGGCCAGCGGCGAGTCCGAGGCCGAACGGCTGCAGGCGCTGCAGGCACAGATCATGGAGTCGGCGCATCTGCTCGTCTTGCCCGTGCTCGTCCCCGGGGACAACTACACCGCGAGCGTCGAGACCCGGCTTCGCACGCGGACAGCGGTCGTCTCCGCGCTGCACGCTCAGCAGTTCCACCCGGTCAAGCGCGATCACATTGGCTTCGCCTCGTTGCCAGACGACCTGACCCGCTGGACGGATCCGCCCAGGGGAATGCACCACTTCGACCTGCCGTTCGAGTGGTTCGCTCCCGACAGCGTCGGCGTCGCCGCCCTGCCGCTGGAGGGCCGCCCAGCTGACGACGGCGCGGGCTCGGAGGCCAGTCCCGAGCCGTCCATCGTGGTGCTCTGGGTGGATGAGCGCTATCTGGGCTGCGCCCCCCTGGCGCAGCTCGACGGACTGCTGGATTACCTCATGCTCGGGACGCAGCCCGCCGACACGAGTACGTATCGACGCGATGTCCGGGTGCTGGGCCCCACCAGCTCGAACATCCTGCAGCAGATGCTCAAGGAGCATCTCAGCGCAGGATCCACAGCGGGCGAGGCAGACGCCGGTGCCGGCACCACGGCGAGCATCACGCGGCGCATCCTGAACTACCGGGCCACAGCGCCCGAGGCGCTGCTGATGAACGCGCTGGGTGCTCAAGAAGCGCAGGCGCCGCCAGCGCTCCAGGCCAGCGACGACGCGCCCGTCTGGAACTACGAGCGGATCATCAGCGGCGACGAGGATCTTCTGTTGGCGTTGGTGTTCGAGCTCTCGCTACGCGGCGTCAAGCTCTGGCCCGATGGCGAGGGCGCATGCGCGGATCAGGGCACGAGCGCGACCAGCGAGGCCTACTCAGAACATCACGGCTCCGCCGATGCGGTCGTCTTGGTGGGCGAGTTCGACACGTTCTACGGACGTGCGTTCCCGGTCACCTGGTCGGCTGCCGTGGACTACGTGGGACAGCTGAGAGACAACGCGACGCTGAGCCGCCTCGGGGGCACCGAGCGCTCCTCCGGGACCCGCACTCCCGAGGGCGTGCTGCAGTATCTCCGCGAACGCCCAGATGCCGCCGAGAAGGTCTGGGCCGGCTTCGGCTCTGCGCTCCGAGCTGCGCTCAAGAGCTCACCTCGCCGCGATCGGCAGCAGCCCCAGCTCATCCGGTACAGCTACCTTCGAGGGCTCGACGGCATGTCGGTGGGTGGCGGCGCCGAGACCTCCGAGCAGTCGGCAACGGGCAGCAAGGACAGCGCGGGGGAGGAGCAGTGGCAGCAGCCGGTCGGCACCAGCCAGCTCGATTTTGTGCGCCGGCTCACGCGCACGCTCGAGGGCATCAGCGCCGAGGCAGACGGAGTCCGGTCCCGCATCGGCGCGATCGGCATCGTGGGTACTGACCCCTACGACAAGCAGCTGATCCTGCAGGCGTTGCGAGCTCGCATGCGCGGCGCGCCCGTGTTCAGCACCGACCTCGACGCGCGCCTGCTGCACGAGAGCCAATCCGCTTGGAGTCGCAACCTCATCGTGGCGTCCGGCTTCGGTCTGGAGCTCCGGCCCGAGCTGCAGCTCAACATCGCGCCCTTCCGAAGCGGTTATCAGACGGCGGCGTTCCTGGCCACGCGGTTGGCGGTCGGTGGCCCCCGGATCCTGGAACCGCGCCGCGACGCGGCGGCCGACGACAGCGACGCTCAGCCCCGAGCGGGCGCCCGCTGGCTACCGCCGCACGACTCACGCCCGCGTGTGTTCGAGGTGGCTCGCAACGGCGCCGTCGACCTGACGCCCCATGCCTTCTCCAGCCCGCTGCACCCGCCGGCGACGGCGCAGGTTCCAGACAGCCTGGGCATCGTGGCCGTCGCGATCATGGCCATCTGCCTGCTGCTTGCCACCAGCCGGCTGATCCCGACCCTGTCCCTGCTCTGGGGCAGCCCGAAGGGCAAGATCAGCTCAGACGACGCGACACACTGGCGTCGCTACCTCCTGGGCTTGCTCTTGCTCACGGCGAGCAGCTTGGGCGTGACCGCGTGGTTCCTGCTCAGCGTCGGCCCGCAGACAATTGACACGGGTGAGCCCGTGGCTCTCTTCGACGGTGTCAGCATCTGGCCCACGCTCGTCGTGCGGCTGCTCGTGCTGAACATCTGCCTGTACGGCATCGTGCTGGGAATCGGCGCGCTCGACCGCAACGCGGCGACCCTCGAACGCCGCTTCGGACTCAAGCGCGGGCAGGTGCAGAAGGCGACCTGGCGCGGCTTCCGCGATGGCTGGCTCTGGAACCTGGGCTTCGTCTCTGAGCCCAGGGGGCAGGGCCGCAGATCCGTCCAAACCGTCTGGGACACCTATCGGAGCAACAGCCAGCTCCGGTACACCTCGCTGCGCGTGGGCCTGCTCGTCGCGCTCTACATGGCCTTCGCGGCGGGACTGTTCGTCGTGTTCGGCTTCCCTCGCTCTCCCGCACGCGGCGAGTGGGCGCGCATGCTCGACCAGCTCACACTGATCGTCAGCGTCGTCGCGCTCGTGACGCTGATCCTGTTCATCGTCGACGTGACGCGCGAGTGCGAGCGCCTGGTGGAGTACCTCGCCAAGCGACAGAGTTCCTGGCCCCCCGCCAAGTGTTCGGCCCGCAACAACCGCCGGATCCTGGACGAGATGGCGGTCTCGGAGCTATTCGACGTGCAGTTCGTGGCGCGCCGGACACGAGTCGTGGGCGAGCTGATCGTGCTGCCGTTCGTGGCCCTGCTGTTCACGATCATCTCGCGCAATCAGCTCTTTGACGGCTGGGACTGGCCCGTGTCGTTGATCGTCGTGTTGGGGGTGCACGCGCTGTTCTCGATCTGCTCCGCCGTGCGCATGCGGCGCGCCGCCGAGCGCGTCCGCGCACAGTCGCTGCGGCGGCTCTCCGAACGCCTGACCCTGCACCTCGGCGGGATCAGCGAGGAGTCGAGGGCCATGGCCGAGCAGGTTCGCCAGCTCATGGAAGAGATCGCGGCGGTGAGTTCGGGGGCGTTTGCCCCGTGGAGCCGCAGCCCCGCGCTGCGCGCTCTGCTCATGCCGTTCGGCGGCGTCGGGGCGCTGGCGCTGATCGACATGCTGGCGCAGACCGGCGTCTGAGCGCGGCCGGCCCCCAGTCAGGCCAGGTACTTGCTCACCGCGTCGATCGGCAGGCCGGTCTGCCGCACGGCCGCCAGCGCCACGCCCTGCAGGGTCTCGCCCACGCCGCGCCAGCGTGCCTCGAAGTCGTCCAACTGCTTGCGTAGAGCGTCAATCTGGGCCGGGTCGGGGGCGCCCTCAGCGAGCTGCCCGCGCAGCTCGTCGAGACTCGACCGGAGCTGGCCGAGCGACTGCTCGTGCCGCTTCTGCTCGGCCTCGATCTGCTGACGGAGAAACCTGCCGAGCTGCTCGCCGAAGCTGTCGACGGACTCGCGCACCTCGCGCCGGATCTCGGGGATCTGCTTGTCGAGGATCGCGCTGGCCGTGGCGGGCACGTAGGGGCGGATCGACTGGTAGTAGCGTTCGAGTGACATGGATCAGGGGCTCCCTGCGGGGGCGAGCAGCACCGTGCTCGCGTCGCTCAAGCTGGTCTTCAGTGACGCGCGCTGATCGGCGACCCATACGTCCATCCTGGATAGGGCGTCCGTCGCCTTGGCGTTGATGCGGGTCTGGAGTTGGGTCGCGGCCATGGCGCCGAGTTCGTCACCCAGCAGGCCCCGCAGCAGGTGCCCGAAGGCCGTGTCCGACGTGAGGAACGCCCTGAGCTCCTGCGCCCCGCGAGCCATGCCCTGCGCGTAGTCGGACTGCGGCCCCACGCCTGCGGTGATCGCCGCGCTCGCGGCCGTCAGGTCGACCTCGCCCACGGGCGGCCGGTCGATGCGCTGATCGATCGACTCGAGCGCGGACTTGCGCACCGCCCGCAACTGATCGTCGGCCTCCAGGCGCAGCTTGCCCGCCTCGTACTCCATGCTCGCCAGGGTCGCGGACAGGTTGGCAGCGAGCTGATACTCGCGCTCGCGGCGCTGGGGCGACGGGTCGTTCCTGGCCGCTTGCAGCTCGCGGTGCATGCGCTCGAGTTCGCCCTTCAGGGCGTCCTCGAGGCGCTTGGAGACGAACGCCGCCAGCGCACGCCGCTTGTCGTCGGTCTGCTGCCAGACCTCGAGCTTGAGCTCGCTCAGCCGGTGTCTCCAGCTAGCCTGCAGCGACGACTCCGTCGCCGCGATCCACTTGGCGCTGAGCAGAGCCAGCGTCTCCCGGCTGCGCTCTTCGCGACGCTGGACGGCGCGGTCCATCTCACTCACCACGTTGATGGCCGCAGCCGGATCCGGCCGGAACAGGCCACAGCCCGTCGCCAACGCGATCAGCAACGGCAGCAGCGCACAGGTCCTGGTTCTCATGGGATCAGGGTTCCCTCGGCGAGACGGACGCGACGCCCTGCAGCGGCGCCATGACGTGGTCGGTGACTTCAGCGGCCAGCGCCGAAAAGTCCGGCGCGCGGTCGACCGCCGGCTCGGACTTGAGCACGCGCACGGCGTCCGGCGAGCCCTGCTTGTCTTCGTGGGTCTTCTGCTCATCATCGCTGCGCAGCAGGCGCTTGAAGATGTTGATCAGGAAGCCATAGATGTCGTCCG
>Ga0164313_10003759_pt1 | contig 13521 bp, 12 predicted proteins | sample GuaBasSedimGuay4_FD_113735 | JGI IMG/M metagenome (GOLD analysis project Ga0164313, IMG submission 113735) | Subseafloor sediment microbial communities from Guaymas Basin, Gulf of California, Mexico - Guay4, Core 4569-4, 0-3 cm | ecosystem: Environmental > Aquatic > Marine > Hydrothermal vents... | reverse complement strand
GCCTGCCAGCGCGCCACCGACAAACAACGCATCAAGGTCACCGAAGTGGTCGGTATGCAGGTGGCTCAGGAAGACTTTGTCGAGGAAGTTGTAGGGAATCTGCATGGCCGCAATGCGCTCTGCCGATCCGGTCCCGATATCGAATATCAATTTATCGCCGTTCCCGAGTTCGAGCAGCCAGCACGATGCCGCCTGTTTCGGACGCGCCGTGGGCATGCCAGTGCCACAGGCGATCAAGCGCATCTCGTCAGGCGCGAGATCTTCACTGTTGGGTGCGTAGAAATCACGCTCGCGAGCCTTCACCGGCGATATCGCTGGTGGACTCTCAGCTGCAAACGACTCGCTAATGAGACCGGATGTCCTTCCTTCACGTCCGTCTGAATGCCCCCATTGATAGAGCACCACGGCAATGAAGGCCATAGATGCCAGGATGATTACTTTGCTGCTTGTCGTCATGATGTTACCTCCACGGTTAATTTTTAATCCACCACCGGGGAGTGTATCAGTACAATGTCGCCATGAGAAAACGATTCATCTGCCTGTTGCTGATCCTGCTGCCATTACAGGCCGTGGCGGACGCCATTGTGCGTTCCACTGCCATGTTTGCCGACACCATTGCCGAGTATTACGTGGAGGAAGACCACGTTCGGCTGGAGCTGGAAATCGGTCAGGCGGATATCGCGAGTTTTCGAAACCTGCTGCCGGACCAGATTTACCAGCAACTGGGTTATGGCGATGAACCCCTGAAGGACCGCTTAAGCCTGTTCATGAACCAGGACATGGCGATCTTTCATGCAGGAGAGCCATTGCCTGGATTCGTCCGCGACATGGGCCCTGCAACCAGGCCCCGCAGGGATGAAATAACCGGCGAGGAGCTACCGACGCCAGATGAGGAAGCGGTTCTCGTTATCGGCGCCACGCTGATCTTTCCCTTTGAGGGCAAGCCTGCAGCGCTCGCCCTGATGGCGCCGTCGAGAACCGGGCTGGCGAATATCGGCTTCGTGCTCTATCACCTTGGCATCGCGGTAAACGACTTTCGTTTTCTGTCCTCCGGCTATGAAGTACAACTCGACTGGGATGACCCCTGGTATTCGACCTTTCCCCAGCGGGCGCTTCAACGCCAGTACTACTCACCGATGACCGGCTTCATCTACGTTGAGCCGTTCGAAGTGCGCAAGGAAATCATCGTTCGCCCTTATGATATCCAGCAGTGGGTGGATCTCGGCCTGGAAGGCCAGGACATGATTCGGGTGGACCAGCAAGAGGAGGTCAAGCGTAAAGTGGTCGAGTTTCTCGAACCTCACTTCAAGGTGAAAATTGATGACGTTCCGGTGGAAGGAACGCTGGACCGGGTCAACTTTCTGCGCCGCACCCTGACTGCCAGTACCGTGATCGATAATCAGGATATCGACTTACTCCCGGCCACCCTGGGCATTATCTACGTTTTTCCCACCACTGGACTCCCCCAATCTGTAGAAATGGAGTGGGATATTTTCAGCGAAAAAATGCAACGGGTTCCTTCAGCCAGCATTGACCAGGCCGGGCCCTTACCGGTCATCCTGGAGCCGGACTACAATATCCTGCGTTGGGACAACTACCTGAAGTTCCCCGACATCCCGACCCTGGTGGATATCCAGTCCCCGCCGAACATGATTCAGAAAGTGGCGGCCTGGGGTCAATGGGTCATGCTGGGTCTGAGCCTGATGATCCTCCTGTATATTTTCCGGGCCCGAAAGGCGGGCAGCGGCCTACCCGGGACAGCGCTGACGGCATTGGTTATTTGTGCACTGCTGGCCGTATTCCTGGGCTATCAAAATCGCCAATCCAGGCTCAACCCCGAACGCCTGGATCAACTGGTCGGGGACCTCCTGCACAACGTCTACCGCGCCTTCGACTATCGCGGCGAGGAGGTCATCTACGACGTGCTGGCGCAGAGCGCTTCGGGTGATCTATTGACTGATATTTACCTGGAAACAAGGCGCGGCCTGGAACTGGCCAGCCAGGGAGGCGCGCGGGTCAAGGTGAAAGACATCGAGTTGCTGGAATCAACCCTGGTCGATTCGCAAGGTGATTCCCTGACGGTGGAGAGCCGCTGGAACGTTTTTGGTTCGGTTGGCCACTGGGGCCACATCCATCAGCGTAAAAACGGTTACCACGCGCGGCTGGAGATCAGCGAAATCGATGGAGCGTGGAAGTTGACCGGCCTGGAAATCCTCGAGGAGGAACGGCTTTGATCGAACTGCGGGACATCGATTTCCGCTATCCGGTTATCGGAGGCTTCGGGATTCACATTCCCAGGCTCTCGATTCCAGCCGGTGAATGTGTGGCCGTGGTCGGGCCTAGCGGTTCGGGAAAGACCACCCTGCTTGGTTTGCTGGCCGGTATCCTCGCGTCGGCCCGGGGCGCCACTGTCATCAACGATACCGACCTTGCTGTACTGGACGATGGCCAGCGCCGGCGATTTCGGATTGAACACGTCGGCCAGGTGTTCCAGGCTTTTGAACTGCTGCACTACCTGAGCGTGATTGAGAATGTCATGCTGCCGCACTACATCCATGCCGCTGGAGCGGACAGAAAAGATGTGCATCAGCGTGCGCTGCAATTGCTGTCCGATGTGGGTCTCGGGTTAAAAGCAGGCTCCAGGCCCGGCGAACTTTCCCAGGGTGAACAACAACGCGTCGCGGTTTGCCGGGCCATGCTGAACCAGCCCGCCTTGCTGCTGGCTGACGAACCGACCGGCAACCTTGACCAGGCCAACAAGCAGAACGTCGTCGATCTGTTGCTGGACCAGGCTCAGCGCAACCACAGCACACTGCTGATGGTGACGCATGACCAGTCCCTGCTGGGGTCCTTTTCTACCGTGCTGGATATCCAGTCCGTGCTTACTGTAACGACCGGGCAGGGGGCTAAAGCGGCATGAGCGGCGCGCTTTTCCTCGGCTGGCGCTACCTGGTTTTTCACCAGTTGAAGACAGCCATACTGGTCGCATCGATCACCCTGATGCTGTTTCTGCCGGCGGCAACCCGCGTGCTGGTGAACGACAGCGCCGCTGCGCTTACTTCCCGCGCGGACCAGACTCCGCTGGTCGTTGGCGCCAGCGGCAGCCCGCTGGAACTGGTCTTGAGTTCGCTTTACTTTCACGCGGAACAGCCCCCGGAATTACCGTTTGCATCGTTCGTGGAGCTGCGCGATACCGGGTGGGCAGAGGCTATTCCCCTTAACACCCGCTTTCATTCCCGCGGATCACCCATCGTGGGCACTTCTCTCAAATATTTCAGCTTCCGCGACCTGGATCTCGCGCAGGGAAGATTGATGGGCATGCTGGGTGAATGCGTGATTGGCGCAAACGTGGCCGCCCGAGAGTCTGTCGGCGTGGGTGACAGCCTCGTTTCCTCACCGGAAACCGTGTTCGATATCGCCGGTGTCTACCCCCTTAAAATGACCATCACAGGCGTGCTCGAATCGAATGGTAGCGCCGATGACGATGCGATATTCGTTGATTTCAAAACGAGCTGGGTGATACAGGGCCTGGGACACGGCCACCAGGACCTGGCGCAGCCCGCTGCGGCCGCTGGCGTGCTCAACCGGAAGGACGGATTGGTCACCGCGAACGCTTCGGTGGTGCAGTATGCCGAGATTACTCCCGAAAATGTTGCCCAATTCCACTTTCACGGCGCTACCGGTGATTTCCCTTTGAGCAGCGTGATCGTGGTGCCACCAGATGACAAAAGCGGCGCACTGCTGCGCGGTCGCTACCAGGATAACAATCAGGGAATGCAGATGATTGTTCCTTCCTCCGTACTCAATGACCTGCTCGATACCGTTTTTACCGTGCAGAACTACATCATTCTTGGGTTGGCGATACTCAGCCTGGCCACCATCGCTGTCATCACGCTGGTGTTCCTGCTTTCACAGCAGCTTCGCAAGGGGGAGTTTCACACCCTGTCCCGGATCGGTGCATCAAGGGCCTACGTTGCCACGCTGATTGCATCGGAGATCGGTTTCGTGTTCATCGGCAGCCTGCTGTTGGCGACCGGTTTAACTTTTGCGGTGCGTCAGTACGCACTGCAAATCCTCCAGTCATTCCTGAGTCTCTGAAATGAACCTCCGTTATTTCCCAGTACTTCTGTTCGCGCTGCTGCTCGCGGCTTGTGGTGGTGAATCAGCTCCCGAGTTCGCCACCGCCGATGTGGCAAAAACCAGGCCGTTGATCATCGCGAGCAACTTTCCGCTGTATTTCTTTACCCGTGAAATTGCCGGGGACTCAGCAGAAGTCATCTTCCCCGCGATGGAGGGTGACCCGGTCAATTGGAAACCCGCCAGTGAAGACATCGCCCGGATGCAGTCAGCAGACCTGGTGGTTCTCAATGGCGCCGGCTACGAAGCCTGGCTGGGTTGGGTAAGCCTGCCGGATGGAATTCTCCTGGACACATCTGCCGGGATCAGAGACCGTTTGATACCACTGCAGGAAGAAACCGTCCACCAGCACGGGCCGGCGGGCGAGCACTCACACCAGGGTTTTGCGTTCACGATTTGGCTGGACCCGATGCTGGCGATGGAACAGGCGAGCGTGATCGAGCAAGCCATCAGTGAGCTTGTGCCGGAGAACCAGCAGGCTCACCGTGCCAGGCTGGCTACCCTTCAAGCCCGCCTGGCAGCGCTGGACGAAGAACTCCGGATTGCCTTTGCAGCCCTCGCTGACCAACCCATTATCTTTTCTCATCCCGTCTACCAGTACCTGGCGGCCCGGTATGGCCTGAACGGTGTCAGCGTGCACTGGGAACCGGGAGAGGACCCGGGCATCAAGGCCTGGATTGATTTTCAAGAGGTTCTGCGCAGACACCCGGCGAAACTGATGATCTGGGAGGGGCAGCCAGGGGATGAGGTGGCTGGTCAGCTTGAGCAACTGGGCATACGGTCAATACCGTTTCACACGGGATCGAATCCCCCTGAGGGCAGTGACTATTTCGACGTGATGAAGGCGAGCGTCGACCGCTTGGGGGAGTGAGAGTTGGGGTCAGGAGAGTTGGGGTCAGAGTAAAAATTGGAAAAATTAATTTTACTCTGACCCCAACTCTCCTGACCCCATTTTTATGGATTCAGCTCCTTCCGGAGAGACCTCCAGGTAACTACCGCCCTTGTGCCAGTCGGCCAGCACAATCCGCTCAGCAGTAGCATCGCCGAGTTCTAACTGGTGAAACGCCGGGCGGTGGGTGTGGCCGTGGATCATCCGGGTGATTTTGTGCGTCCTGAAAGCCTCAGAAACCGCTTCTGCGTTGACATCCATGATATCCATCGAAGCGGAGCCAGTGTGCTCGATGCTGGCATCCCGCGCAGATTGGGCCATCTGCAGACGCTCCTCAATTGACATGGCGAGTACCGCGGCCTGCCAGGCAGGGTCCCGCGTTTGTTGACGGAATGCCTGGTATTCCATGTCATCCGTGCAAAGCGTGTCGCCGTGGAGTAGAAGGGTGGGGTTTCCATAAAGGTCAACGACATGGGTCTCAGGCAGTAAATTCATGCCCGCGAGTGAGGCGTAACTTTCCCCCAGCAGGAAATCCCGGTTTCCATGCATGAAGTAGCAGGGCACACCGGAGGCGCTCAGTGCCGCCGTGGCTTTTGCGACCTGCTGAGCAGTTGCGGAAAGAGCATCATCTCCGATCCAGAATTCAAACAGGTCACCCAGGATATAGACTGCCTCTGCCTTGCTGGCCGGACCGGCCAGGAATTCCAGCAGCCACTCTGTCCTTTCAACCGCACTGTCTTCCAGGTGCAAGTCGGCTATGAACAGCGTGTTCTTCATCAACCGTCGATGATCTCGATGTTCTCAATGACAATTGGCTCTACAGGAACGTCGCTGAACTGCGCCTGACGGGCAGTTTGCACAAACCGTATGTTATCGACCACTTCCATGCCGGCGTTGACCCGCCCGAATACGGTATAACCCCATTCGCTTGAATTTCTCTCGCCGCGGTAGTCGAGGTTCTGATTGTTTTGGACGTTGATGAAAAATTGTGCCGTGGCCGAATGTGGGTCATTGGTTCGCGCCATCGCAATGGTTCCGCGCTCGTTGGAGAATCCGTCCTTTGCTTCGTTTCGAATCGCGTCACCGCTGATTTTTTTCTGCATGTCTTGCGTGAAGCCACCGCCCTGGATCATGAAACTACTGATTACGCGGTGGAAGATGGTGCCGTCATAAAATCCGCTATTGGCGTAGTTAATGAAATTCTCGACGGTCACAGGGGCTTTGTGGCGATAAAGCTCCAGGTGGATGTCACCCATGCTGGTATGAATGATGGCTCCCGGATTGCCTTGTGCGGCGAGTGTGTGCGGGAATGCTATGCAGGCCAGAAGGACCAGGGCTGCCAGACGGGCCAGTGCGCCATGTTGTTTCTTCATAATTACATTCTCTCTTTGCCAAATTGATGTGGAAAAAGGAAATGATACTGGTGGTTAACGGGTCCGGCCAGCACTTTATGGAAATCAGGTATTTTCGCGGGCCCTGAGGACCCGTCAAGGCACGGATTTATGGTATAATTATTCGATTAATGCACACAGTTTTTACTTCTTGTTTTCCATCGAAATCAAGCCTATTAAAATAACTATAAAACAATTAGATACAAGACATTCCGGAGAATATTTCTAATATGGCTGAACTCGCCAAAGAAGTGCTACAGGTAAACCTCGAAGACGAAATGCGCCAGTCCTACCTGGACTACGCGATGAGCGTTATCGTCGGACGCGCACTGCCCGATGTCCGGGATGGTCTCAAGCCGGTTCACCGCCGCGTTTTATTCGCGATGAGCGTGCTGAATAACGACTGGAACAAACCCTACAAGAAATCGGCCCGGGTAGTCGGTGACGTGATCGGTAAATACCATCCACATGGCGACACCGCGGTCTACGACACCATCGTAAGATTGGCGCAACCTTTTGCCATGCGCTACATGCTGGTTGATGGTCAGGGTAACTTCGGTTCGGTGGATGGCGATGCGGCCGCCGCGATGCGTTACACAGAAGTCCGCATGTCACGACTTGCACACGAATTGCTGTCCGACCTGGAAAAGGAGACCGTCGATTTCACCCCGAATTACGACGAATCAGAATTTGAACCACAGGTCATGCCCACGCGCGTGCCCAATCTGCTGGTCAATGGGTCGGCCGGCATTGCGGTCGGAATGGCCACGAATATCCCGCCGCACAACATCAATGAAGTCATCAATGCAACCATTGCACTGATCGATAATCCGGAGATGACCATCGAGGACTTGATGCACTACCTGCCGGGACCGGATTTCCCGACCGCGGGTATCATCAACGGCGCCCTGGGTATCCATGAGGCATACCACACGGGCCGAGGCAGGGTGTACATCCGGGCCCGTTCAAATATCGAGACCAACGAGTCCACCGGCAAACAGGCGATTATCGTCACCGAACTTCCCTACCAGGTTAACAAGGCGCGCCTGCTCGAAAAAATTGCCGAACTGGTCAAGGAAAAGAAACTCGAAGGCATTACCGAGTTGCGGGACGAGTCCGACAAAGACGGCATGCGGGTAGTGATCGAATTGCGGCGCGGCGAGGTACCCGAGGTTCTGCTCAATAACCTGTACAAGCAGACCTCGATGCAGAGTGTTTTCGGCATCAACATGGTTGCTCTGATAGATGGGCAGCCCCGCCTGCTCAACCTGCATGAAATACTGAGTGCGTTCATCGGCCACCGCCGTGAAGTGGTGACGCGGCGAACTCTTTTTGAGCTGCGCAAAGCGCGTGATCGGGCCCATGCTCTCGAAGGTTTGACTGTCGCACTGGCTAACCTTGACGAAGTGATTGACATGATCAAGGCATCGCCGACACCCGCTGAAGCAAAATCCCGCCTGCTGGCCCGTCTCTGGGAACCGGGACTGGTCAAAGCAATGCTGGGGCAGGGCGGCGCTGAAACGTCGCGTCCGGAGAACCTGGAAACACAGTACGGTTTGCAGGACGAGGGTTACCAGTTGTCGCCGGTCCAGGCGCAGGAAATTCTCAATATGCGCCTGCACCGCCTGACCGGACTCGAGCAGGAAAAACTGACGAAAGAATATGAAGAGATCCTGGACAAGGTCAAAGCGCTGCTGCTGATCCTTTCAGAGCCTGCCAGGCTCATGGAAGTGATCCGTGGTGAACTCGCTGCCATTCTTGAACAGTTTGGGGATGAGAGGCGCACGGAAATCCTGCAGGACAGGCTGGACCTGAGCCTGGAGGATCTGATCACCGACGAAACGGTGGTAGTGACCCTGTCGCATGGTGGCTATGCCAAGTCGCAGCCGCTTGATCGTTACCGCGCGCAACGGCGTGGCGGAACAGGCAAGTCAGCTACCAAGATCAAGGAAGAGGATTTCATCGAACGGTTATTTATCGCCAATACCCACGACATGCTGTTGTGTTTCACCAGCCGTGGCAAGATTCACTGGCTCAAGGTCTACGAATTACCACAGGCCAGTCACGTCAGCAGAGGCAAGCCCATTGTGAACCTGCTGCCACTGGAAAAAGACGAGCGGGTCAACGCGGTCCTGCCGGTGCGCGAGTATCCGGATGACCTGTTTGTGTTCTTTGCCACCCGTGGCGGTATTGTGAAAAAGACGCCCCTTTCCGAGTATTCACGGCCTCGCGCCAATGGAATCTGGGCGATTGATTTACCTGGGGACGACGAACTGGTCAACGTCAGCCTGACCGATGGGAAGCAGGACATCATGCTGTTTTCCAGCTCCGGCAAATGCATTCGATTCGCCGAAAGCGATGTCCGCTCAATGGGACGTGTCGCCCGGGGCGTGATCGGAATCCGCGTGAAGAAAGGCCAGGAGGTTGTTTCCATGCTGGTGGTTGGCGAAGGGGATGTCCTGACCGTCACTGCAAACGGTTTTGGCAAGCGTACCGCGGTGGATGACTATCCACGGCAGGGTCGCGGCGGCCAGGGCGTGATCGGAATCCAGACTTCGAAGCGCAATGGGCTGTTGATTTCAGCCATCGAGGTGAGCAGCGAAGACGACATCATGCTGATTTCAGATGGTGGAACCCTGGTGCGCACCAAAGCCAGTGAAATTTCCACGCTGGGGAGAAATACCCAGGGCGTCACCCTGATCCGCCTGCGCAAGAACGAAAAGCTGGTGGGGCTGGAGCGTATTGAGCCCGAAGAAGAAGTCGAAGCCGAAGACGAGGAATCGTAGGAGCGGGCCATGCCCGCGATGTTTTAATGGTTTTTGAATAAATAAAAATCGCGGGCATGGCCCGCTCCCACAAATATCCTTTCAGTCGAGTTGTTGGGTGACCACAAATGCGCCACGGATGTCGCCTTCGCTGTAACCGGTCGCCTTGTCTTCGGGATAGAGTTCGGCCAGCTTTTCCGCTACCGGGGGCGCAAGAGTTGCGCCATGGCACTGCAGGCAGATTGCACCGGTCGGAATGGCTTTCATGAACCGGAATTCCTTGCCGGTCTCGGTGTCTGCAACCTCGTGCCAGGCCAGGCCGCCAGGCGCTTCACCCGCTGCTTTCCTTGCCTCGAATGACTCCAGTACCGCGGCTTGCCATTCATTGGGGGTATTGTCGGGGTTGCGGTTTTTCAGGCTTACACGCGTAAGGGTCATTCCTTGCTCAAGTGAAACCTCTTCACCAATGAGCATGGCCCGGGTGTTGCAGACATCGATGGCTTCAATCGGGCCGCCAGATTGCATGGCCGCCACCAGTTCAGACTTCAGCGCCCCGCCAAACGCCGCAGTTGCATGCTTCGCCTGGTCGAGCTCTGCTGCATCATTGGATCCGGCGCCGGCTGCTGAGGTCAGCGCGGCAAGACATAATGTAATCAAGGTCTTTTTCATGTTGTTTCCCGTATATTTATTCACCGATGAGAATATTTGTCGTCAAGTGCATCTCGGCGTTGAGTGAATTGGTCACCAGGCAGACGTGATCGGATTTCTCAACCAGTCTTTCCGCCTTGTGCTGGTCAGTACCTTCCGGAACGTGCAGGATGACGTGAACATGAAAGTCGGTGAAGCGCGTAACCCGGTCAACGCGGTTCAGTACTCCGTCTACTTCACATTTAACCGAATTCCATTCGAAACGCGAGCCACGCGCAACCGCACGAAAAGTCAGTATGAAGCAATCCGCCACCGCTGCTACCAGGAACGCCTCAGGTGACCAAAGGTCTCCCGGGCCATCGAATTGTCGAGGGCCCAGGGAAGGCAGGGTTTCGAGTCCTGCACTTCTGACGTTGATGACCCCTTCTGATGGGGCATCGGCGCTGACAACATAATGATGTGGGTATTTTTGCATTTTTTATCCTTTGAATTGCTTACTATGATTACAGCCTGGCAAGTACGTGTTCAGCGCTGCTGACGCGAAACTCCCCGGGGCCTTCGATGTAAAGTTGTTTGACGATACCGTCTTCGGCTACCAGCGCGAACCGTTGTGAGCGTTGCCCCATGCCGAATGCAGTTGCATCCAGTTGCAGACCGAGCGCGACGGCAAAGTCACCGTTGCCATCCGCCAGCATTAGGATTTTTTCCGCATCCGCGCTTTTACCCCAGGCATCCATTACAAAAACGTCATTCACCGCGACGCAGGCAATGGTTTCGATGCCGGTGGCGAAAATTTCATCTGCATGAGTGACAAAACCTGGGAGATGCCGCGCCGAGCAGGTCGGGGTGAAAGCGCCCGGTACGGAAAAAAGCACCACTTTCCGGGCACCGAAAATTTCGTCCGTGGTAAGAGGGACAGGTCCCTTTTCTCCCATCGTCGTCAAGGTAAACTCGGGGATTCTGTCTCCAACTTGAATGGTCATATTGCCGCTCCGCCCATGCGTATTTTGATCAAGATGGTAATCACCCGCTTGATTTGCAAGGGGCAGGGCAGGAATGGGAAAAGGTTCAGGCAGCCATGGCCTCAGAGATTGCAGTCAACAACAGGTTCGGGTTGACTGGTTTGGTGACGTATTCGCTCGCACCCTGGCGCAGGCCCCAGGCGCGATCGGCCTCGCCATCCTTAGAGGAAACGAAAATAACGGGAATATGCTGCGTGGATTTACCCTTGCCAAGTTTCCGCCTGGCCTGGTATCCGTTCATGCCGGGCATCACGATATCCATCAGGATAACTGCGGGGTGTTCGTCAGCGGCGAGTTCGATTGCCCGTTCACCGGAATCGGCCGTAACGATCTGGTGACCACCACGCTCGACAATCTGGCGCAGGCAATATAATTGCGCTGGTGAATCGTCAACAATTAGTATTTTAGACATGATAACTCCCGCGTCCGTGCGAATGATTCATCCCTTGTGGGGCTATTATGCCGTAAATCGATGATCTTTGTGAAGATCATTCCTCGAAATCACCAATTTTAACCACCGTGCGGCCCAAAGACCGGCCTTCCATCATGTCATTGAAGATAATTTCCATTGTATCTAGGGTAACCTCCTGCCTGATGATTTCATCAAGATGAGGGGGTTTCCACTCCTGCCCCAGGCGGTTCCACAGGCTTCGCCGCATTTCGATCGGGCAGTTCGCCGAACTGATTCCCAGCAGGCTGACACCCCTGAGAATCAGTGGTAAAACCGTGGCGTTAAGGCCAATACCTCCCGCCATGCCGCAGCAGGCAATATTGCCCCAGAGGTCGATGACTGTGCTGATTCCCGCGAGCATGTCGCCACCCACGCTGTCGATACAACCCGCCCAACTCGGCTTTTGTAAAGGTTTTTGCCCCCAGTGGAGGTCGTGGCGGGAGATGCACTGCCGCGCGCCGAGGTGCTCCAGCCAGTCAAATTCTTCGACTTTGCCGGTGATGGCGTGCACTTCGTAACCGGCTGCCGTCAACAGGTCGATGGCCACCGTACCGACGCCTCCGCTGGCCCCGGTCACTACGATCGGGCCCATGCCGGGTTTCTGTCCGTTGGCCTCCATACGGTGCAGACTCATGGCGGCGGTGAATCCCGCAGTGCCCAGTCCCATCGCCTCACGCATGCTCAAACCTTGTGGGAGCGGTACGACGATGTCGCTGGACAGCCTCAGGTACTCGGAATAGCCGCCGTCCCGGATTTCGGAAAGGCCGCTTCCATTGGCCAGTACCCGGTCGCCAACTTCGACCTGGTCGCAACTGGATTCAACCACGATACCGGCCACGTCGATGCCGCCGCACAGCGGGTAGCTTCTCAGTATTTTCCCTTTACCGGTGGCCGCCAGCGCATCTTTGAAATTGATTCCGGACCAGGCAACCTGGATCGTGACCTCACCTTCACTGAGATCTCCCAGCACAACGCTGTCCAGGTTGGAATGATAGCCATCCTCATCGTCGTGGATGCGGAAGGCTGTGAAAGTTGAAGGTATGTCGCTCATTGTTTAATTACCCCGGTGGATAGCGCGCCCATCCAGGTGCAGCGCCGCTTCGTGTATAGCCTCTGACAGGCTTGGATGCGCGTGAACGATAAGGGCCAGGTCTTCACTTGAGCCCTGGAATTCCATCGCGACCACGCATTCTGAAATTAGCTCTGATGCGTTTACGCCCAGGATGTGCACACCGAGGATTTCATCTGTTTCCGCATCGGCCAGCATTTTGACCATACCTGAAGCGTGTCCTCCGGCGAGTGCGCGGCCATTGGCTGCGAACGGGAAGGAACCCTTTCGATAAGTGACTCCGCTGGCTTCGAGTTCCTGCTCGGTTTTACCGACCCACGCGATTTCCGGGTCGGTATAGACAACCCAGGGAACCGTATCGAAGTGGATGTGCGCGGGTTTGCCGGCGATCAGTTCGGCTACTGCAATGCCTTCCTCGGATGCCTTGTGCGCCAGCATCGGGCCGCGCACGCAGTCACCGATGGCCCAGACGCCAGCTGCGGTGGTTTTTGATTGATCGTCCACTTCGATCTGGCCGCGGTCGGTCAGCTTGACTCCGGAGTCGTTGCCCAGCAGACCATCTGTAAAGGGCTTGCGCCCGACGCTGACCAGCAGCCGATCAAAGCTGTGCTGGGTTTCTCCACCAGCGTCCTCGACAGTGACGATGACTTTGTTCTTTTTCACCTCTGCACTTTTGACCAGGGTGTTGAGGCGCACGTCCAGTCCCTGTTTTTTGAACTCACGCGCAGCGTGTTTACTGATGTCCTTGTCCGCCATCGGCAGGAAGTCGGGCAGGGCTTCGAGCAAAGTAACTTTCGATCCCAGGCGGTTCCAGACCGAGCCCAGTTCCAGGCCAATGACTCCCGCTCCGATCACGCCAAGGGTTTCCGGTACGCTGTCAAAATCAAGGGCGCCCACGTTGTCCACGATGAATTTATCATCGAACCCGACGTTGGGGATCGCCATCGGTACCGATCCCGGGGCCAGGATCACATTGCCGGCCTCGAGTTGGATGTGGTCCCCACCATCGACTGGTGTGACTTCCACCTGCCTGTCCGCGTTCAGTGTGCCCTTGCCGTGATAGAAGGTGACCTTGTTGCCCTTGAGTAACTGGCTGACTCCGCTGGTCAGTTTCTTCACCACGCCATCCTTGCGGGCGATCATCGTCGG
>Ga0164313_10003758_pt1 | contig 13523 bp, 11 predicted proteins | sample GuaBasSedimGuay4_FD_113735 | JGI IMG/M metagenome (GOLD analysis project Ga0164313, IMG submission 113735) | Subseafloor sediment microbial communities from Guaymas Basin, Gulf of California, Mexico - Guay4, Core 4569-4, 0-3 cm | ecosystem: Environmental > Aquatic > Marine > Hydrothermal vents... | reverse complement strand
CTGAAAGCTTATGAAACTTTTGAGTTCCATGTTATATACCATACGCTTTACAATTATTGTACTCTCGATCTTTCCGCTTTTTATCTGGATATTCTTAAAGACAGGCTTTACACATCACCTCCGCAATCAATTGAACGAAGAAGTGCTCAGACTGTAATGTATATAATACTGGATTCTGTTATCAGGATTATGGCTCCCATACTTTCTTTTACGGCAGAAGAGGTTTGGAAGTTTATGCCTGATATCAAAGAAAAAGAATCCAGCGTTCATCTTTCTTCTTTGCCAAAAGCAAATGAGAGCTGGAAAAATGAAAAACTGGCGCAAAAATGGGAAGCTATAATCAGGGTAAGAGGTGAAGTGACAAAAGCTCTTGAAGAGGCAAGAGCAAAAAAGAAAATAGGGCATTCTCTTGATGCAGTTGTTACAATCAGTGCAAATGAAGAACTGTATGAAGAACTGCATGCTTATGAACAAGACTTGAAAACCATATTTATTATTTCCGGAGCTTCTCTTGTTAAAGGGAAAAAACTGGATAAAGCCTATGAAAGCCCGGATATAGAAGGGCTTGCTATAATAGTTGAGCCGGCAATCTCTGATAAATGTGAACGCTGCTGGATACACGATCCTTCTGTTGGCTTAAATCCTGAGCACCCAACTATTTGCAGCCGGTGTGAAAAGGCGCTGGAGAAGCTGAAATTAGGTTAATAGGCTGAAGGCTGAAGGTGGAAGGGTGTCCGGCAGCTTCAGGCTTCGGACTTTAGCCTATCAACCTGAGTGGTTACAAACTATGCATGTAACCGTTCACAGTTTACAGTTATCGGTTCGCGGTTGAAAAAAACATAAGGTAGAGAAAAATTATGGGGTCCTCTTATATCTATTCCAACAAATATTAGAGTTGAAATCAATATCCAAAATGCTTTAATCGTTGCATAGTTCATTGAAAAAACTGTGAACTGTGAACCGACAACCGTAAACGGTTACCTATGCACAATAAATACTTAAAACTTGCTATCATTGCCGGATCAGTAATTATTCTTGATCAGATTACAAAAGTCATTATCTTATATTCCATGTCTTTATATCATTCCATTTCAGTTATACCAGGATTTTTCAGCATAACTCATATTCATAATCCGGGCGGCGCGTTTGGGTTTATGGCTAATCAGAGTCCGGCTTTGCGCAGCATGATTTTTCTATTTTTTTCATCATTGGCTGTATGTTTAATCTTCTATTTCTACAAAAAAACACCGAAGGAATATTCATTGCTTGCCGCTGGTTTTGCGCTTATTCTTGGAGGCGCCATAGGCAATCTGATTGATAGAATACGTTTCGGCAAGGTCGTTGACTTCCTTGATTTCTATGTGGGCAGTCTTCACTGGCCGGCTTTTAATATTGCGGACAGTGCTATTTCTATAGGAATGGTTATTTTCGCATATCACTTTGTTTTTAAAAAACTTCCGTATTAACGAAAAATGCATCCCATTCTTTTGAAAATTGGTGATATTACTCTTCATACCTATGGATTTTTTGTTGCCATGGGATTTCTTTCCGGAATTTTGCTGGCAAGGAGTGAAGCAAAAAGAATGGGCGTTGATCCTGAGAAGGTAATGGATCTTTGTTTTTACATCCTTATTGCCGCCATCGTTGGTTCACGCCTGTTTTATGTTGCAGTTAACTATGAGCTTTTTATTTCAAATCCTCTGGATATTTTCAAGATATGGAGCGGAGGTCTGGTTTTTTATGGTGGTTTTATAGCTGCTTTATTTACAGCATTTATTTATTCAAAGATGCACAAAATGCCTGTTTGGACAACAGCAGATATAGCAGCGCCATCTCTGGCCATAGGCCATTTTTTAGGAAGGCTGGGCTGTTTTTCAGCAGGATGTTGTTTTGGCAGGGAATGCGATCTCCCATGGGCAGTGACTTTTACACATCCGGAAACTCTTGCACCTCTTGGCATACCAATCCATCCAACTCAACTTTATTCTTCCATAAGCAATCTGATTATTTTCTTTTTTCTCTGGTTTTTTCGAAAACGTACTAAATTTCATGGTCAGTTATTCTGGATATATGTTTTACTCTATGGAATTACACGTTCATTTATAGAGATATTTCGAGGCGATTTCAGAGGAGATCCTGTTTTTGGACTGTTATCGATTTCCCAGGCAATAGGAATATCCATGTCCGTTATTGCCGTTATTATGTTAATTCGTATAACCCGCAACCCGCAACTCGCAACCCATAACCATCATGTCTGAGTTTAAATTTAAAGAACTGGCGAATTATCTCCTGAGCCTGTCAAAAGATAAGGCAAAGAATAAGTTTGCTTCTGTATATTTGATTTATGGGGAAGAACTGCTTTATAAAAAAGCATTAGATATTCTTTTAGCTGCTGTTTTGCCTGATAAATCATTAAGGACTCTGAACTACGAGCCTTTTGAAGATACAGATGAAAATATTTATGAAATTGTAGAAAAGTTAAACACATTTTCTCTAATGCCTGGCGAAAAGGTCATAGCTGTCTGTGATTCAAAGATATTCTATTCGAAGTCTGATACAGAAACTATTTTTAAAAAGGCAGAGGAAGCATATGCAGACAAAAAAATTAAAAAAGCCGCTGAATATGTTGTAAGTGCTCTCGGTCTGTTAGGCCTATCGTTTGAAGATGTATGCAGAGCTGATGGTAGGGCAAAGTTAAAGCTTAATAATACCTTAAATGAGAAGAAATGGTTTGATAGCATTATAAAATATTGTGTTGATAACAGCCTTACTGTATCGGCGCCGGAAGGTAATGACAAGGTTTTGCAGAAGGCTGTTGAAAAAGGATTCCCAAAAGGAAATCATCTTATTATCACTACCGACAGGGTTGACAAAAGACGAGGTCTTTATAAAGCAATTAATAAAAATGGAATAATTATAGACTGCTCTGTTCCAGGAGGACAGACACGATCTGATAAAATAGCCCAGGAAGCTTTTATAAAAGAAATGATGAGAAATATCCTTGCCAAAGCAGGGAAGGCAGTTGATAACAATGCATACTCGGCTATGTATGAAATGACTGGATTTGACCTGAGGACTTTTGTCAACAATCTTGAAAAGCTGATTAGTTTTGTCGGAGATAAAAAAAAGATAACAATTGAGGATGTCCGGAATATTTTAAAACGGACCAAAAGCGATCCAATATATGAATTAACAAATGCAATATCAGACCGAGATACACAGGATGCATTGTTTTTCTCAAACTCTCTTCTTTCCAGTGGATTTCACTATCTTCAAGTTTTTACTGCAATAACAAATCAAATCAGAAAATTATTGATTGTCAAGGAGTTTATCGAAGGCCCTTACGGCAGAGAATGGCATGCAGGTGTTCAGTATAATAAATTCAGGAGCAATATTATGCCGGCGATACAGGAGCATGACAGTGCTCTATTGAAACAGCTTGAAGACTGGGAGAATATTATTTCAAAAGATGAGACGTCAGATAATAAAAAGAAAGGAAAATCGAAAAAAAGCAAATTAAATACAGATCTATTAATTGCCAAAAACCCTAATAATCCTTATCCAGTTTTTCAGTTGTTTAGTAAATCGGAAAGATTTACAAAACAAGAACTTCTTGACTCTATAGAATATATGAACGAAACTGACCTGCGTCTTAAATCTACAGGCCAGAATCCAAAACTTGTATTGGAAGATGTGATTTTTCACATTTGCAGGAAAAGGGCAGGGATAGGGGGACGAATAAATGGGTTTTATTAGACGGCAGGAAATTCAACTTGCCATAAAATTTTTAATCTGGCGGTATCAAAAAGCAAATATCCCGGTACCTGAACATTCATCTATTGAACAACAGGCTGGTAAAATAGTTGATGATGCGCATTGCATAGCACGTGAACGGGGCAGTAATGTTTTGTCAATTATTAAAGAACTGGCAAGTGATTTAAAAAAGAAATAACCTATCCAGAAGATTATGGTTTAAACACTATGAAGCTCAAACATATCGGTGCAGAACACAGAAAACATCCTCGTATAAATGAACGTTTACAGTTTAAACTTAAAACAAACCATTTTGATATTGTTACTGAGACGATAAATCTTAGTTGTATTGGGGCATATTGTCAGGCAAATAAGTATATTCCTTTAATGACCGGCCTCCAGATAGTCCTGGCATTACCTTGCGTTGATAAAGAGGATAAATTTGAGTATATAGAATGTAATGGCCTGGTGGTGAGAGTTGAAAAGGTTTCGTTTGACGCTAATACGCGTAACTCATACAATATAGCTATTTATTTTAGTGAGATTGAAGATTCTGAAAAGCAGAAGATTGAGAGTTTTGTCGAAAGATATAGAGACTAAGGGTTCGGGAAAAAACAAGTTCTCAATAAGTTCGGGTGGAGTTTATCCGTAAGGCCATACGACATTCTTATTCGATCAAGGTCGTAATCGGGTTGTGAGCGCCCGAACTTATTGAGAAGTTACAAAATTGAGCGGGCACGAATCAGCGAAGAAAAGGGATTATTATGCCGATTAAAAATTACGGGGTATTAAAGGGAAAGGCTATAGACAGCAGAAACGGAATGGGAGAAAATCCTCACTTTCAGGTACTCATCAGTGATGATGATATGCTGTATAGGATCGCTGTGAATGTAAAATCAAAGGTAGAACCGTCTGCTTTGTTCTATTTCGTGAATAAAGATTTTCAACATTCCTTGACAGAAGATCTGGAAACTTTAAATTTTGGTTTTCATCATTGTGAATGTAAACCAGGCGGTATTGCATTAGATTATATCCGTGGCAACCTCTTTGATACAAATACAATGAAGCCGCTTTCCCACGATATGCCCGGACCTGATAACGACCTCAATGAACTCATACATAAATATATTGCAAAAGCGATCTCCATGGAAAACAGTGTGGTGTATGCATTCGGAGAAAGATGGGGGCCTGAGACTAAACGAGATAAATATTTTGGATTTAAGCCAGGAAACGGCATTCATGATATCCACATGAACCAGGGGAGTTCCGAAAAATGGAAAAAGTATGATGGTGTATGGCAGGATGGCGGACTTATTGTTCATCTGCCTGACGAACAAAAATGGATTGCTATCTTCCTGGCATTCCAGTCTCAATGTTTTCATACCGACGACACAACCGGTCATCTCATTCCCCAGGTATGCGGGAAACCGGATACGGAGGTTTTAGCGGGTGATAAAGATGTACGCTTCATTGCAGCCCTTGTTAATCCAAAAGGGGCTGATCTTGGGCTGGAACGTGTTACGTTGCTTAATATAACACCAGATGCCATTGATCTAACAGGTTGGGCCATAGCAGATAAAAACAAAAATAAAACCTATCTTGAGGGAATCATTGGAGGGGGCGTTTTTCTAAAAATTCCATTATCCGGAAAAGATGTGCAACTTTCCAATAAGGGCGGCATCATTACGCTGCTCGATTCCAGTGGGTTGAAAGTAGATGGCGTCTCCTACACAAAAAAACAAGTCTCCGAACAGGGATGGACGATTGTCTTTTAAGATGGCTTTGAAAAAAATCAGTTTTTCTTACTCCTTGAGCGGATTGGGAAAGGATTTTTTAAAATTTATTATTTGACATATTAATTAGATTTATATATGTAAAAAAAACGTTCGCATTTCTACCTACATAACCTATTCTAATATTTTTAAACTCTGTTTGAAAGCTATTCTATTTATGCCCATGTGAGTCTAACTGATGTATTCAGTAGATATTTCAGTTTTAAGCGGTAGCAAGCCATTCTTGTTCTTTTTATATCGAATGTATAAAAACTAATAAGACACCGAATTGCAAAGGAACCATAGACTTTAAGCCCCCCCTGGATGTCGGAAAAGTTGAGTGATAATATTGTTCAGTAGTCTATTTTCAGGAAGAGAGATCAATGAAAACAGAATACTATACTACCTCACTTCAGCACATTTTGGCAGAATTGGAACGCGTTGATTTGCTCATTCAGGTCCAGATCCAAAGAGCGCGGCAGGTGCACATGGCCGACAGTGAATTCCAGGGGCTCTGCATCTCGGAGCAAGAGATAGATGCGCTTTTGGCACAGCCGATCGGCTTGCCACACTGGGCGACAACTCCCGGGACAGTGTCCATGACTGAGGTTCGGTCTGTGCTTGATCAGTTGGCTGGAGAAATCGCCCAGCGCAAGGCTGAAAGTCTCAGACAAGACGTCACTTTGCGTCTTGAAAAACTTGCACACCTCTTCCGACTTATCCCTTTTGACATTGATGTCTTGTTGATTTGCCTGGCTTCTGACCTCGATCTGCGCTACGAACGGCTCTATGCTTATCTCCAGGACGATGTCACCAGAAAGCGACCCAGTGTGAACCTTGTCCTGAACCTGCTGTGCTCAACTTTTGAAGACAAACTGATAGCGAGGGACCGCTTCAGTTCGGAATCTCCTCTGTTCAAACACTACCTGTTTCATCTTTTCAAAATTTCTAGTTTTACTTTTAGCCCTTGGGATCTTTCTTATTCCAAGAGTAAATTTTGTTTATGCAGCAACCACAACTCAAATCGCTTCTGGGCTAAGTGCAGCAGTGGGTGTTGTCCTTGATGAGTCCGATAGTTACCTGTATTTTGTGGAATATAGTGCCGGGACACTAAAACGTATCAAGCTTTCGCCGGAATGTGAAATGAGTACTACTCCACCTTGTCCTGTTGAAACAATTGCACTAAACACCTACATAAAGAAAGACGAACCGTAAATTAAAGAACGCTTACAGAACTTTTATTTTCAACCAAAGGAGGAAGAAACCATGATAAGTAGAAAGCAAAACTCATGCAGGCCAATCCGTCTCCTTACTTTCATAATACTAATCGTTGTGCTGTTTGCTATTTTCTCAGCCTGTAAAAAGACTCAGACTGAAGAGCAGGTTGGCAAGGAAGAGGCGGCTAAAAAAGTCATCTCTTCCATCGTTGAAAAGATATGGGACAAAGCTGATCAGAGAAAAGGCTTACGCGTTAATCAATACGATCAACTCCTGCCAAAGGGTACTCGTGTCCAGCCTGCATTTGTACAAGAAGGCAAAGAATCGCCTGTATTGGTGTGCAAGAACCCGTGTTGGTTGTTTTTCGTTGACGAAGATCCCAGAGCACATTTTGCCCATTCTGTGCGCATTGTTCTCCTTGACGCTGTGACGGGTGAACAACAAGCTATCGAGACGGATTGGTGGCCTCATATTGATGGCATACCAATATTCAGCAAGGTAAATGAACGTAGCGACCCGAAAACGATCGTTTTTGACAAAGGACAAGCACTCGATCTAACAAGCGAACAACAAGGTGAGATCATCGGGGGTTCCAGTGGCCTAATCAAAATTCATGATCCTTGTGACGCTTGGGCTATAATTGTTTGTGGCTACGATGACCTTCCTGACACCTTTGATGAAGATACCGATGGCATATACAACGTCCTAATCGGTCTCGGAATAGCTGATGATCACATATTTTTTGTGAGTCCACATGCGGCACATCCTGGTGTTGACCAGGCTACCAGCATCGCTAATGTGCAGTGGGCGATCAACCAGGTGGCGGCTCAAGCTGATGAGACCGACAAAGTTCTCTTCTTTTACAGTTCCCATGGTGGAATCGATAGCCTCTCGTGCGTTCCCGGAAGCCTTGGAGGAGGGAGCATTTCAGCTTCCGACCTGGACAACTGGCTGGATGCCATAACTTGTCAGGAATCAACCATCATCATCGAGGCTTGTCATAGCGGCAGTTTGATCGGTAGATATAAAGACGGAACATATGTTTCTGCAGAAGACGATCTGACAGGGGACGGTGAGACTAACCGGGCGATTTTTACTTCCGCTTCCACTGACACGAGTTCATATGCTGATGAAGATGGAGCAGATGACCCGAACCCTGGGGATTCCGGCAGCGAGACGATCTGGGGTTATGTGGAAGCTTTCAGTACGGCTGCTGCAGACCTCAACGGAGACGGAGAAATATCCTTTAGTGAGGGCTGGCAGTATGCTTGGGATAATGATGTTACCAGGATCAGGGGATGGAATACACCTCAGATGCTTCATACGGGGCTCAATGCCAATAATGTGTATAGCTACTGCTATAGGGTAAGCGGCAGTGCTGACCTGTTTGTGACCGACGGTCCCGGGGATGTTGGACACAACTCCTATGACTATAACTCTACCGACATCCGGGTTACACAGGATCCTGCCGACACCGACCATCATGATGTGGTAAGCGGAATGGACAACCTGGTACACGTGGCGGTTCACAACCGTGGCACAACGCCGATCGCCAACGGCTCGCTGAAAGTTTACTGGGGTGACGTTTCCACCGCTACATCATGGCCCGCTGACTTCCATCAGATCGGCACCACGCACACATTTGGCCCGCTGGATGCTGGAGGCACTCACACCTATACTTGGACATGGTATGTAGATCCGTCCATAGGCTTGGGGCATCAGTTTTGCCTGATAGCACTGGCTGATTCCCTTGATGATCCAATGACTGGAGGTCCAGCAGGGGTAACTTATGTGGCGCCCTATGATAATAACATTGCTCAAAAAAACATCACCATCATCGAGGATCCCGGCCACGGCCACGGCACGTTCGATTTTGTATTGAAGAATAATACACTAAAGTTCGACTCCGTCGACCTGGTAATCGAATGGGTTGGTAAACCATGGGGCTCTGTCATCCTCATCCTGCCCGAGGACTTATTTAAGTTTGTCAAAAAACAAACAATAACGCTGGAGAATTTCAAAATAGTCGATGTTCCAGAGGAAAGGATACCTGGCCTTGAGATCACCGGCAAAACCGAAGCGAGAATGAGAGGTATTCCGCTCAAGCCTGGTGAAAGCCACGTTGTTTCCCTTGATATGCATACAAAAAAAACAAGGCCGGGTCAGCGAAGCGAGATCCGCCTCAGCCAAGAGGTCGATGGTACTGTGATTGGGGTTGTTACTGCCCGTTTGCAGCAGGTTAATCCGTCGGATTGCAGTTGGATGGCCCGGGTTAGCGTTGAGACATTTGCCGATTTAGCACTTAAATATAAGATTTCTTCAGCAAAGGAAGTCAGCCAACTATTTGCCAAGGCTATTTCCAGGGGAATCTGCTCCAGGGAAAAAGATTTGATGGAAATTCTTTCAAAAGCTCTGTTGTTGGAGACAGGCATTGTCAAAGAGGTACCGGCCGATGATGCCAACCCTGATGCGCTAAAAAGGTTCGTTTCCGGCTTGGAGGAGTTTGAGAAGAGCATTAAGACGCGCGAGCTTAAAAGAGCGATCAGAGCACAAGGTATGATCGCCGAGGCGGTAAAAGATCTGTAGATCAAAAAATACAATGCAGAGAAAGGCAAAGGGAGAGAGCTATGTACGTCCTCCATAAGCATATAAGTAAGTACGTTAATATGTAGTTTACAGGGGATATTGTAGACATTATCGCCTATGCCAAATAAGTTGATAGAAAGAGAGGCAATATTTTGCTTAGCCATTGAAAAATGAAAGGAGGTGATGACATCGAATCTTTTCAACAATAGGCGAGAAAGGTAGGATAAGAAGTAACTTGTCAAGGAAAATGAATAATCAAAAAAAGGAGGTAAAAGATATGCAAGAAATGAATGAAAAATTAGGGATGGGATGGATACCTGATCTTCCTGATTACAGGGATTACACGCTGGAGCACGAAGAGATTAAGCCTATGCTTCAGGAGATGAGGGTGGGTGAACCAGAGAAGGTGAGCTTACCGTCTTCCGTAGACCTGAGATCGTGGTGCTCACGGATTGAGGATCAGAGTTCACTGGGATCATGCACGGCCCAAGCCGGGGTGGGATTGGTAGAATATTATGAAAGAAAAGCATTCGGAACTCACATTGATGCATCCAGACTATTCCTCTATAAAGTAACACGAAATCTCATGGGCTGGGGAGGAGATACCGGGGCCTATTTGAGAAGCACAATGGGTGCAATGGCACTTTTTGGGGTTCCTCCTGAAAAATACTGGCCGTATACTGTCAGAAAGCATCCCGGTCCCGCCGGAGAGCGAACATTTGATGCGGAGCCACCCGCTTTTTGCTACGCCTTTGCCCAAAACTATCAGGCTATAAGATACTATAGGCTTGATTCCCCCGGCACCCCGTTGGCAAGCATTCTCCAAAGGGTTAAGGTCTTCCTGGCAGCTCAGTTGCCTTCAATGTTCGGATTTACTGTTTTCAGTTCAATAGATCAGGCAGGAAGTACGGGAAAGATCCCATTTCCATGCCAGGGAGAAAGGGTGCTTGGTGGTCATGCCATAGTAGCAGTTGGATATGATGACGCAATGAAAATCTCGAATTCCATATGTGGAAAAGATACAACAGGAGCACTTTTGATCAGAAACTCCTGGGGTACAGAATGGGGTGAGGGTGGCTATGGTTGGTTGCCATACGACTATATTTTGCGTGGAATGGCCAGAGACTGGTGGACAATTCTCAGGAAAGAATATGTTCCCACGAAGCAGTTTGGATTTTAGCTTACATAGCAAATCCGTAATATGATGGCCTGGAAAGTGATATCAAACAGCAGGGGGAAGAAAGGTTGAAAAGTGAAACCATTCTCGCAAATGCTGGCACAGGAGGTATACTATGAAACTTCTTCCATTACATAAACTTGGAGCAAGAGAGATATCGGCTGGGGTCATTGACTTTGGGCTGTTTTTGCCTTGGGTATTGGCAAGCGACGGCAATCGGCTCTGGGTCAAGGTCATCCACGAAAAAGACCAGTTCCTGCAAGCAATCCAGCCGATGAGCTTTGAACTCAATTACTCGCCTGACCCTGACTACGGTGATTATTGGTCTGTGCAGGTAGACATTAACTCGAGTCCGAAGCCAGATTCCAAATCTGCATGGGGATCTCCTGGAAGGTACGTCTATCGGTATTGTCTTGAGAATCCAAATGTGCCGGAAATGATCGATTGGATCATTGACCCCTTTGCCCGGGAGTTTGGCGTCGGCAAATTGTCTGCCTTTACCCTGGGATATGAGGCTTACAGTTGGAGCGATCAAGAAAATATCTGGAAAACCCCGGCACTCGATGACCTTGTTTTATATGAGTTAATGATAAACGAATTCGGCGGTGATATCGACGGTGCCATCGCTCACCTGGATTATCTGGCGGACCTGGGGATCAACTGCATTGAGCTGATGCCGGTTTCCAACGTTGCCAACACAGTGGATTGGGGCTTTTTGCCTATTGGCTACTTTGGTGTGGATGAACGATTTGGTAAAAGGAAGGATCTGCAAAGGCTGATAGATGCGGCACACCAAAGAGGTGTTGCGATAATTCTGGATGCCGTTTATGGGCATACCAGCGAAAGTTTTCCTTATGCTTATGTTTACAAAAAGCTTGCTTACCGGGAAAATCCCTTTATGGGTCCGTTCGCTAAGGATTATTTTGGCGAGAGCACGGACTTTCGCCGCACATTTACCAGGGACTTTTTCTTCACCGTTAACCACCACTGGTTGGATTGCTACCATGTAGACGGTTTCCGCTATGATTGCGTGCCGAACTACTGGGACGGGACTGTGGGACAGGGTTATGCCTGCCTGACCTATGAGACATATCAGATGGTAAAAGCAAAGCAGGGGCTTGCAGGACACTGGCAGCGGTTTGTTCAAAACGGAGATATCAATCTCATCCAGTGCGCCGAGCAATTGGAATGTCCGCGAGAGATCCTGGAGCAAACTTACAGTAACTGCACTTGGCAAAACGAGACATTGGGTGCGGCCAAACAGGTGGCCCACGGAAATCAAGACAAACTGGCCAGTCTGGGATTACTGCTGGGTCTTTCCGGCTATCCGGCAGAAGTTACCAATGACGACGATCGGATCAAAAAGACTGCGCTGCAGTACATTGAGAATCATGACCATTCCCGTTTTGTCTGTGATTTCCGCACAGTTTTTCGTGGCAACGAGCTCTTGGGAGATGGTGATCGGAGTCTGTGGTACAAAGTACAACCTTACTTGATAGGAATCCTTATGGCCAAAGGCATTCCCTTGCTCTGGCAAGGCCAGGAGTTTGGCGAAAATTATTCCGTACCGGAACAGGGGTGGGGAAGGGTCCTGATGTTCCGGCCGGTGCGCTGGGACTATTTCTATGACCCTATTGGCAAGAAAATGATTGCCCTTGTACGGAAGCTGATCAAATTACGTCGAACATATCCCCAGTTTCGCTATGGCGAGCATTTCTTCTACAATCATCATGACCGGTACCAATCAAAAGGCCTCATGCTATTTTCGCGGAGATACGAAAATAATTTCAGCCTGGTCGCTCTAAACTTTGAGGATCAGGACCAAGCTGTTCCCTTCGATTTTCCATTCAGCGGTGATTACAAAGAAGAACTACATGGAAGTGCTGAAGAGAAACTCAATTTAAAGAACATTGTTGCCGGGGTTGATTCATGGATTTCTGTCCCCAACAACTATGGTCGCATATGGACTAATGTTCGAGAGGATCTAACAGGGCAAACATTACGGGGGAACGAAGGAAAAAATCAGAAAAATGCAGCATTAAGGTGGTGAAAATGATTATCAAATCTTGACACCAAAGCCCTCTCAATGGCCTGAAATCTGATTCAGATAACGAAAAAGTATCTTTGAAGATTTTACGCCCTTTCCTGCTTTATATTCATTGCGGGCGTTTCTTGCAAGCTGCGTCAAGCGCTGTCTTTCTGCACCAGGACAGTTGTTTAGAATTTCCTCAATAAGCGCTCTGTTTCCTTCCTTTAGTTCATCCCGCCATTTTTCAATCTTTTTAAAGGCAAGGATCTTTTGATGGTCACCGAGCCTGATATTTTCAAGAGCATTCTGTATAGGTTCAGGGTCGACATCACGCATGAGTGCGCCGATGTATTGCAATTGCCTGCGCCTTGCTCCGTGACTTTTTGTTTTTTTGGCAATGATAACTGCATTACGCAAATCATCCGAAATATCAATATTTTCAAGCTGTTCACAAGACAGGGCTACAAGCTGCTCGCCAAGCTTCTGCAAAGCCCTGGCTTCATTTTTCTTTTGCGTTCTGCTTTTACGATCATCATTCATTTTCCAGGCCCGTTTTTAGTTCACCTTAACGTTGCAAAAGCCGGAGGGCTTCAGAGCCAAGGCGTCAATGGTGAAGCTGTAGTCGGTTACCGCAAACCTTTGACAACACAGGATCTGAAGTCCTCAGGCTTTCCCGAGTGGTAAACAACATTGCAAAATCGACCCCATCTTTTTAATTCAGCAGGGCGGATATCCAAAAAATGGCGTTTTTTCTATAATATCGTATATCATTACCGACCATTAACTATTCTTTGCCATGTTATTTATGCAACATTGAGGTTTTCAGTGAAGTAAATATAGTGAAAATCCGTGGAGAACTATTGCAAATTATCGAATTTTAAAAGAAAGTTTTCCTGACGTTGATTCATTGGAAACGATCACATCGGATGGATTGATCTGCTTGACGATATACCCGTTGACATGCTCACCCTCCTTGCAGATTCGACCG
>Ga0164313_10003757_pt1 | contig 13525 bp, 5 predicted proteins | sample GuaBasSedimGuay4_FD_113735 | JGI IMG/M metagenome (GOLD analysis project Ga0164313, IMG submission 113735) | Subseafloor sediment microbial communities from Guaymas Basin, Gulf of California, Mexico - Guay4, Core 4569-4, 0-3 cm | ecosystem: Environmental > Aquatic > Marine > Hydrothermal vents >... | reverse complement strand
TGCCGGTCTCGACCGTCCGCGGCTGCGCCTTTCCGCCGTCAAAGACGAAGACCTTTTTCCCGCCGAGCTCCGGGATGACGGCGATCGACGGAACCGTCAGCGCGTCCGGAACCGAACGAACGACGAGATCGACGTTGGCGAAGGCTCCCGGCACCAGCACGCCATCTTTATTGGGACACCTGGCGCGCATCCTCAGTGATCGGGTGGAGGCGTCCACGCTCGGCTCGATAGCGTAGATCGTTCCCGGAAAGGTGCGGTCGGCCCCCTCGACGGCGAAGGAGATCTCGTCGCCAACCTGCATCAACGCCGAGTATTTCTCCGGCACAGTGAAATCCAACTTGACGAGATCGAGGTCGTTCAACGAGGCGATGCGGGTCTGGGGCGAGAGAAAGCTGCCCGGGCTCACCCACCGTAGACCAATGACGCCGCTGAACGGAGCACGGATCTCCGTTTTCAGCAGCTGCGCCTCGATGAGCTGGAGCTCGGCGCGCAGGACGTTGAGCTCGCCGAGAGCCACGTCATAGTTTTCGCTGCTGGTAACGCCGTCGTTGAGGAGCCGTTGCTGCCGGGCTTCGGCACGCTCGGCGAGCTCGACCCGATAGAGCGCCTGCTGCCGTTCGGCGAGGAGCTCGGTATCGTCAATTTTCAAAAGCAGCTCACCCGCGGCCACCCGGCTCCCCTCCTTGAAGAGGATGCCGGAGATCTTGCCGGAGATCTCACTGACGATCTCGACCTCCTCGTTGGCGCGAACAGTCCCGGTGGTTGCAAGACGTTCGACGAGCAACATCGGAACGACTCGATGAACCTTGACCCGCAGGATTGTTTTTGACGTCGGGGAAGAAGCGGGCGTGGAGGGACGGCGAAGCTCGATCAGCTTGGGCGCCGCCAGTACGGCGAGGACCACGAGCGCTGCCGCTATTCCGACGCCCCGTCGTGGAATTGCTCTCATCGGGATCTCCTGTTTGCCGGGCATTCCGGCCTGATGCGGAAGGTCGGGTCGACCTCGACCGGGGCTCGTTTATACCATGAGGACCGTCGACCTGCCGACTCTACCCACCCAAACAGACCCCATCTCCGGGGCCACCAGTCGTTGCCACTGATCGACCCATCTGAACCATTTCCCGCGCCCCCCGTTAACCAAATTGATTCTATTGCGTTATATACACGGGAGGCCTCATGACCAAGAAAGCCCGCACACGGTTCCGCATCATCAGCCTTATCGCACTGCTCGCGATCGCGACCGGCACGGTGCTTTGGGTCAGTGCCCAGTCCGCCGAGGAAAAGAACGAGAGCGAGGCCGCCGAACAGAATTCGGCCGAGGCCGTCGAGCAGGTGGCCGAGAACGATGCCGAAGCGGAAGCAGAAGAAGACGAAGAGGTTCCAGTGCCGGTTGAGGTGGCCGAAGTCACCACCGGCGCCATCGCCTCCTACATCTCGGCCACAGCAAACCTGGTGGCCGAGGACCAGGTCAAGGTGCTCGCCGAGGCCGAGGGCCGTGTGGAACGGCTGAAGGTTGAGGAAGGCGACCTGGTCACAAAGGGCCAGGTGCTCGCGATTCTGGTGCAGGACGAGGCCAAGATTGCCAAGAGTAAGGTCGAGCTCAAGGCCTCCAACGCCAGCGCAGCGCTCGAGCGTGCCAAGGGCACCAGCGAGCAGGGTCTGATCTCGGCTGAGAGCTATGACCAACTGCAAATGGAGTACGACGTTGCTCGGCAGGAGGTGGCGGAAGCCGAGTGGCGGTTGGCCAAGACCGTGATCTGCGCTCCTTTCTCCGGCCGCATCACCGAGCGGTTCATCACCCTCGGCCAGCACCTTCGCCCGGGGGACGAGCTCTTCACCGTGGCCGACTACGATCCCTTAGTGGCCCGCATCTACCTGCCCGAGCGTGACGTCTTCGAGCTCGAGGAAGGTCGTGAGGTCCGCATCACCCTCGCCGCCAATGCCGAGTTCAGCTTCACCGGCCGCATCCGCCAGATCGCACCTGTGGTGGACACCGCCACCGGAACCGTCAAGGTGACCGTCGAAGCAGTGCAGCCACCGGCCGGGGTGCGACCGGGCGCCTTCGTCAGCATTGGCATCGTTCGCGAGCAGCATCCCACCGCTCTGCTCCTGCCCCGCGAGTCGGTGATCCGCGAGCTGCGCGCCGCCCATGTCTTTGTCACCGAGGACAACGCCGCCGTCAAAAAGGCTGTCGAACTCGGCCTCGAGGAAGGCGACATGGTCGAGGTGCTTTCCGGAGTCGCCGAAGGCGACAAGGTCGTCATCGCCGGACAGGGCGGGTTGGACGATGGGCAGAGGATCAAAATCCTCTGACGAGTTTTGAATTAGGAATTAGGAATTAGGAATTGCGGGCAGTGGTCAGCCACACTCAACTCAAAACTAAAAATTCAAAATTCAAAATTCTTTATCGCGATCCTCACGAGACATTTGGTGCTCCTTCAGAGCTGCGCTTAGGGAGAAGCAATGCGAATTGTTGAATTTTCACTTCGTCGCCGGGTGACGGTTTCCATGGTTGCCGTGGCGCTGCTGTTGTTTGGGACGGTGGCGTTCACCCGCCTGCCCTTGAACCTGATGCCTAACCTGTCCTACCCGAGCCTGACGGTGGAGACTCGTTTGCCGGGTGCGGCTCCGGGTGAGGTGGAGGCTCTGATCACGCGGCCCGTCGAAGAGCTCGTGGGTATCGCCGGCGGGGTGCAGCGGCTGACCTCGGTGTCGCGCCCGGGCATCTCGCAGGTGACTTTGGAATTTGGTTGGGGCCGCGACATGGATTTCGCAGCTCTGGACGTGCGTCAGAAGCTCGATCTGGTAGCTCTGCCGCGCACGGCCGATCGGCCGGTCCTGCTCCGCTTCGACCCGGCCAACGATCCCGTAATCCGACTCTACCTCTCGGGCGGCGACAGCCTCTACCAGCTGCGCTACGTGGCCGAGGAGCTCATCAAGAAAGACCTGGAGTCCACCGAGGGAGTTGCCGCGATCAAGGTGCACGGTGGTTACGAGGAGGAGATTCAGGTTCGCATCGACGAGGGTCGTCTGGCCCTGCTCGGCCTCTCCGTGAATGAGGTCAACAGCCGCTTGCTCGCAGAAAACTTGAATCAGGCCGGCGGCAGTCTCTACGAATCCGAGGCCCGCTACCTGGTGCGCGCCCGCAACGAGTTCCGCGACCTCGACGACATTCGCGAGACCGTGCTGCTCAGTCGAGACGGCCGCCACGTCACGGTAGGCGACGTGGCCGAGGTCGTCCGGACCCACCGGCAGCGTGAGGTGATCACCCGTTTCGACGGCGTCGAGGCGGTCGAGCTGGCAGTGTACAAGGAGGGCGATGCCAACACGGTAAAAGTGGCGCGCTCTGTTCGCACCAGGCTCGAAGCCACTGCCGAGGAGCTGCCCGAGAACGTGGAGATTGCCTCGGGCACCGACCAGAGCCGTTTCATCGAGGCCTCCATCCGCGAGGTTCTCTCCAATGCATTTCTCGGCGGCGTGGTGGCGATGCTGGTGCTGCTGCTCTTCCTCAAGGACCTTCGTACCACCTTGATCATCGGCATCTCAATACCCATCTCGGTGGTGGCCACCTTCTTCCTCATGTACCGCACGGGTACGACCCTCAACATCATGTCCCTGGGAGGTCTGGCCCTGGGCGTTGGCATGCTGGTGGACTCGGCCATCGTGGTGCTCGAGGCCATCGTCAAACGCCGCGAGGCGGGCGATGACGACATCACGGCGGCCCGAGAAGGCGCCTCAGAGGTGGGTCACGCAGTGGTGGCCTCCACTCTCACCACGGTGGCGGTCTTTCTACCGGTAGTCTTTCTCGAGGGCGTGGCGGCCCAGCTCTTCCGTGACCAGGCCTTGACGGTGTCCTTCTCCCTGCTCGCCGCCCTGGCCGTGTCCCTGACCCTGATCCCGATGATGGTAGCCATATCCGGCCGCAAGCCGTCTGGCGATTCTCGCCAGGAGATCCTGACCGGCGGCCGGGTTCGCCACGCTGGACGATTCGCCTTCGTTACCATTCCCTCATTGCTTGTGCGAGCCGTGCGCTGGGTGCTCGGCGGTGTGCTCACGCTACTGGCGCTGTTGACTCGCCCTGTCACCGCTGTCTTCGACCGCGCCATGGCGGCGATCACACACGCCTATCCCCGATTGCTTCAGAGCGCCTTGCGCCACCGCCTCTTGGTGCTCATCGCCGCTGCCGGCGCATTTGCGGGATCCCTCGCACTGGTTCCCGGCCTCGGCGTCGATTTGATCCCACCCTTCTCTCAGGGAGAGTTTTCCTTCAAGGTGCAGCTGCCCGAAGGCACACCCCTGGAGGTCACCGACCGTTTTGTGACTTCGCTCTCCGGGCTGCTCGAAGAGGATGAGACGGTTGAGTCCTTCTCCTCCATCGCCGGCGGCGCCGGCCTGTCGTTGTCGGCCACCGGCACCGAGGGTGAGAACACGGCTCGCATCCAGGTGCGCATGAAACCTGGTGCCAGCCCGCTCCAGGAGGAGGCAGTGATTGCCCGCCTGCGGTCCAGCCTGGCCGAAACGGAGCAGTTGCGCTTTGATTTCGAGCGCGCCACCTTCTTCTCCTTCCGTACGCCGATCGAGGTGGAGGTGTACTCGGACTCCATTGAAGAGCTCCACGAGGCCGCCCGCCAGGTGGCCGAGGCCCTGGCCGACGTTCAGGGTTTGGTGGACCTCCGCTCCTCGGCCGAGATGGGCAACCCCGAGGTGCAGGTGCGCTTCGACCGCGAGCAGTTGGCCCGCCTCGGCCTCGATCTGGCCACGGTCGCCCAGACCGTGCGAACCAAGGTGCAGGGCGAGGTGGCCACCCGCTTCACCGAGGGAGATCGTGAGATCGACATTCGCGTGCGCGCCCTCGAGCAGGGCGACGCCAAGGTGGAGGACATCCATGACCTGATCGTCGGCCACGTCGACGGCCGGCCGATCTACTTGAAATCTGTGGCGCGCATCGACCTCACCGAGGGCCCCACGGAGATCCGCCGGATCGGCCAGAAACGTGCCGCGGTAGTGGGCGGCAATCTTTCGGGCCGCGACATGGGTGCGGTCGCCGAAGACGTGCGCGCCGCGCTCAGGACCCTTGTCCTTCCGGTGAGCGTGACCGCATCTCTGAGCGGCCAGGAGGAGGAGTTGCAGCAATCCTTCCGCTCGCTGGCCCTTGCCATGGGCCTGGCAATCTTCCTGGTCTACCTGGTCATGGCCTCCCAGTTCGAATCCTTCCTGCACCCCTTCGTTATCATCTTCACCCTGCCTCTGGGCGCCATCGGCGTCATTCTGGCGCTGGCGATCACCGGCCACACCATCAACGTGGTCGCGATCATCGGCGCCGTGATGCTGGCAGGCATAGTGGTCAACAACGCCATCGTGCTCATCGACGCGGTGAACCAGCGCCGCCGCGCCGGGGCCCCCTTGGAAGAGGCGCTCACCAACGCCGGTCTGGCCCGGCTGCGGCCGATCTTGATGACCTCTGCCACGACCATTTTCGGTCTCATGCCCATGGCCATAGGGCTGGGCGAGGGTGCCGAGCTGCGCGCACCACTGGCGGTCACCGTGATCGGCGGTCTCGCTGTGGCCACAGCCCTCACATTGATCGTGATCCCGGTGGTCTACTCGTTGCTTGCCGGTGAAAGGATGGCGCACACGGCCGAGTCGCCCCAGGTGCCGGCGGGCGGGCCGATGCGCTTCCTGCACCTGGCCGTGGAGCGGACGCGCACGACCGGCGGCGACGGGTCAACCGCATGAGTATGGACGGACTGCTACGAAGGGCGCCAAATCAACCTGAACGATTCGCTATCGCTATCGCTATCGATTTCGCTATCGATGGGCGATTTTCCCAAACCGACATGGCCTTGAAATCCTGTGGGCGATCGTCTCAGGCGGCGGGCCGAGTCCTGTGGGGCGATGATTTCGTCGATTGCGATTGCGATAGCGATTGCGATACCGAAAGCGAGGGCGTTTCCCATCTGCGAACAGGCCCTCAGGCGATCAGGAGGAAACGATGAACCTACCCACCCTCGCCGTGCGCCGGCCGATCACCACAGCCATGATCCTGGTGAGCGTGCTCCTGGTGGGCGCCATCGCCTTCAATCGCCTGCCCCTGGCCTTCTTGCCCGAGGTGGACGCACCCTTCATGTTCGTTGAGATCCCCTACCCCAACTCCCACCCGGGTCAGATCGAGAAGGAGATCACCAAGCCCGTGGAGGAGATTCTGTCCACTCTTTCGGGAGTCAAAAAGCTCAACTCAACTACCACCGCCGACGGCGCCAGGTTCTTCATGGAATTTACCTGGGGTGGGGAGATCGACGTCATTCGCATGAAAGTCTCCGAGAAGATGGATCAGGTGGAACCTACCCTTCCGCCGGACATCGGCCCGATCCTCATCTACTCCTTCAATACCAACGACATCCCGGTGGTGCAGGGGCGCATCGCCGCCGAGGGCGTGGACCTGTCGCAGAACTACGAACTGCTCGAGGCGCGCATCATCAACCCGTTGCGACGGGTGAACGGGGTTGCCCGCGTGGACCTCAACGGAGTGAAACCTCGTGAGCTCTTCGTGGACCTGATCCTCGACAAGATCAAGGAGCACTCAGTAGACGTCGGTGGCCTCGCACAACTTCTCCAAAGTGTCTCCTCCAATCTCGTGCTCGGCCGCGCGGAGTCCGGCGGGCTGCGCTACACCGTTCGCTCCCTGGGCGCCTTCGAATCCATCGAATCCCTGGCCAACATGGTGATCGACGAGCGCGGCCTGCGCCTCGGTGAGGTGGCCGAGATCACTTACGAGGAGCCGCCGCTGGACTACGGCCGCCACCTGGATGGAAAGTATGCCGTGGCTCTTGACGTGTACAAGGAATCCACCGCCAACACGGTGGAGGTAGTGCGCGAGGTCACCAGGGTGGTCGAGGAGGAAATCAACAACGACCCCCTGCTCAAGGGCATCCAACTGTGGGTGTGGGAGGACCAGGGGGACGCGATCACCTCGGGCATCGACGGCCTCAAGAAGGCCGGCCTCACCGGCGCCCTGCTCGCTACCCTGAGCCTGTACTTCTTCCTGAGGCGAACGGACTCCACCGTGATCGTCGCCATGTCGATCCCCTTTTCCATCATCGCCACCTGTGGAGTGATGTACTTCATGGGTTCAACCCTCAACATCCTCTCCATGATGGGTTTGATGCTTGCAGTCGGCATGCTGGTGGACAACGCTATCGTGGTGTTGGAGTCCGTCGATCGCAGAATGCGCGAGCAAGGCGACCGCCAAAAGGCCGCCATCGAGGGCGCCAGCCAGGTACTGATGGCGGTCACCGCCTCGACCGTCACGACCCTGATCGTCTTCCTTCCCCTGGTGTTGGGCGCCGGCACCGAGCTCACCACCTGGCTGAAGGAGGTGGGTCTGACCATCTCCATCGCCCTGGCGTGCTCGCTCTTCTCCTCGCTGACCCTGATCCCCCTGATGTCGGCCCACTTGCTGAAGGTGAGGGAAAACGGCCGAAACCGCCCTGTCGAGTGGCTCGAAGAGCGCTATGTTCGTCTGCTCGGCTGGACCCTCAAGCACCGGGTCAAGACCTTCGGTCTGCTGGTGGTCGGTCTGATAGTGGGCCTCCTCCCCTTCTTTGCCGGCTGGGTGGACTCGGCCATATTCTCGGGCACCGTCAACTCGCGGCTCTTCCTGGACTACGAGTTCGACGATTTCCACTACAAGTCCCAATCAGAGGAGGTGGTGGAGCAGGTCGAGGCATATCTCGAGGCCAACGCCGAGAAGTTCATGGTTGGAACGGTTTACTCCTACTACACCGAAAACCGGGCCGGAACCGTGATCAGCCTGAGCCGCGAGGACCTCAGCGACGACGAGATGAAGGAGCTGCGGACCGCCATCCGTGACGATCTGCCTGAGATCCCGGGCGCACGCATCCTCTTCGAGCAGGAGGCCGACGAGGGAGGGTCCGCCACCTACTTCGCAGTCAAGCTCTTCGGCCAGGACAGCACGACCCTGTATCGGCTTGCCGACGAAGCAGCGCGCCGCCTCGAAACCATGGACGGCGTAGAGGACGTATCAAGACCGCGCTCCACGGGCCGCCGCGAGATCCAGGTGAGCCTCGACCGCGCCCGCGCCGCCGAGCTCGGTCGCACCGCAGCAGACGTCTCCCAGGTGCTCGGTTTCACCCTCGGCGGCGTGCGCCTCGATCGCTTCAACGCCGGCGACCGCGAGATCATCACCTGGCTTGCCCTGCGTCTGGAGGACCGATCGCGCCTCGAGGACCTGCGCCAAATCCCTATCGCCGATTCGGGCGGCCGGCCGGTGCTGCTCGGCGACATTGCCACCTTCGAGCTCATCGAGAGGCCGCGTGAAATCGAGCGCGAAAACCGCAAGGTCACGGTGGCGGTGCGCGGCACCTACGATGGCGAGGACTGGGACGACACCATGACGTCCATCGAAGGAATGATGAACGCCTTCAACCTGCCCGCGGGCTACTCGTGGAGCTGGAACGACCGCATCGTCGAGCAGGCCACCGAGGACGCTGAAATGGGTGTCAACTTCCTGCTCGCCCTGGTGCTCGTCTACCTGGTCATGGCGTCCCTCTTCGAGTCTCTGACCCAGCCCTTCGCCATCCTCTTCGCCATCTTTTTCGCCTTGCCCGGCGTTGCCTGGATGCTGGCCGTCACCGGCACCCCCTTCAACCTCATGGCGCAGATTGGCTTGCTTATCCTGATGGGCATCGTGGTCAACAACGGCATCGTCCTGGTCGACCACATGAATCACTTCCGCCGCCAGGGACTCACCGCCGAAGAGGCCATCCTACGAGCCGGCCGCGACCGCCTGCGACCGATCCTCATGACCGCCGCCACCACCATCATCGGCCTTCTCCCCCTGGCCATCGGCGGTGTCAACGTCTCCGGCCTGCTCTACTACCCGATGGCGCGCACCGTCATGGGAGGCCTCATCTCCTCGGCCGTCCTCACCCTGCTCGTGCTGCCCTACATCACACTTGGAACCGAGGGCGTCGCCAACTGGCTTGGGAGGGTGTGGACCGGCTCTCAGAGCCCGAAACTGAAAACTGCGGAGGTTGCTGCCCGCTGAGATCTGCAGGTCTGTACAGGAGAGCAACCCCAGGCACACAGGTAGCACCCGTGCGTCGCTCCTCCATCTGCAACTTATCCGATTTCCATCCGTAAATTGAGAAAGATGAGACGGCGCGTTCACTTGTTGCGATCATTGTTCGGAATCGGCGTGCTCGCAGCCCAGGCGCTGCTCCCTCATTTCGTCGCGGCCGCTGACCCGCACGAGGTGCCGAGGATAGACGGCGAGATTCGGATCGACGGGGTGCTCGACGAGCCGGCCTGGCAGGACGCACTGGTCCTCGAGATCGCAGTCGAAGTTCGCCCGGGAGAAAACATCGAGGCACCGGTGCGTACCCAGGTCTCCATCTTTTTCAGCGACAGCCACCTCTACGCAGCGTTTCGTGCCTTCGACCCCAACCCGTCAGCGATCCGGGCCCGCTACTCGGACCGCGACAAGCTGTGGGACGACGACTGGGTCGCGCTGGTCCTCGACACCTTTAACGACGAGCGGCGGTCCTTCAACTTCTTCGTCAACCCGCTCGGCATCCAGGCCGACGCCATCGAGACAGCCACCGGTGGCGGCGGGCCTGCGTGGGACGCCATCTGGGACTCCGCCGGCCGCATCGACGGCGAAGGCTACGTTGTCGAAATGGCGATCCCATTCAGCTCGCTCCGATTCCAGCCGACGGATGGCGAGCAGACCTGGGGCTTCGACGCGGTTCGCAGCTACCCACGTCTGGTCACCCACAAGATAGGGCTCTTCCCCCGCGACCGCAGCAACAACTGCTACCTCTGCCAAGCCGACAAGATCCGCGGCTTCTCCGGCGCGAGCCCCGGCCGCGCCCTCGAGTTCGACCCGACCATCTCCGCCATCTACAGCGAGGAGCGCGATCCCTTTCCAGACGGTGACTTTCAGGGGGTCGATTCGACCATCGAACCCGGGCTGACCGCCCGCTGGGGCGTAACACCCAACCTCAACCTCAGCGCGACCATCAACCCTGACTTTTCCCAGATCGAGACCGATGCCGCCCAGCTCGACGTCAACACTCAGTTCAGCCTCTTCTATCCGGAGCAGCGCCCGTTCTTTCTCGAGGGCGTCGACTACTTCCAAACCCCCTTGACCGCCATCTACACCCGAACGCTGGCCGACCCGGCATGGGGGGTCAAGGTGGCGGGCAAGATCGGACGCAGCGCCATCGGCTTCTTCTCCGTAAGGGACGACGTCACCAATCTCCTCTTTCCGGCAACCGAGTGGTCGTCGTCCACCCAGCGGGAGGAGCCGAGCACCGGAACCGTCTTCCGCTACCGCTATGACCTCGGCGCGTCCTCGACGATTGGAGCACTGATCACCGATCGCGAGGGGGACGACTATTACAACCGCGTCTACGGCGCCGACCTCGACCTCCGTTTCACTCCAAAGGACACCCTTCGGCTACAGTGGCTGGAGTCGAAGACCCTGTACCCGTCAGATATCACCGAGACCCATGGCCAACCGGAGGGTGAGTTTGAAGGCCGGGCCATCGACTTTTTCTATGCCCACCAGACCCGGAGTTACGAGATCTACGCCATGTACCGCGAGATCAGCCCGGGGTTTCGGGCCGATCTGGGGTTCATCCCGCAGACCGGATTCAGACATTACGACACCGGCTACCTCCATACCTGGCAACAGGACGATCCCACCCACTGGTACAACCGCCTGCAGGTGTGGTTGGGTTACGAACACGACGACGACTGGGACGGCAACCTGCTCCGCAGCGCCCCCGGAACCTTCGTCATGTACAACGGCCCTCTCCAATCCTTTCTTTACGGAGTTTTCTACTACGGCAAGCAGACCTTTCTCGGCGACGAGTACGACGACCGGACCTATGACGTGCGGTTCTTCTTCCAGCCGACCCGAAACCTCCAGCTGGGTCTCAGAGCCGACGGCGGTGATGGCATCGATTACGCCAACAACCGCCCGGGGAAGCGGCTCCGGCTGAGACCGTCGCTGGAACTCTTTGCAGGTCGCCACCTCCGCTTCGATTTCAGCCACGTCTATGAACAGTTCGACATTGACGAGGGGCGCCTCTACACCGCCAACCTCAGCGAGCTCAGAACGATCTACCAGTTTAACCGGCGGGCCTTTATCCGCCTGATCCTCCAGTACGCCGACTACACCTTCGAGGAGGATCTCTACACCGACGGCAGAGACCCGGTATTCAAGCACCTCCTCACCCAGTTTCTCTTCACCTACAAGGTCAACCCCAGGACCGCCCTCTATCTCGGCTACACCGACAACCACCAGGCCGACAGCTCGATCGACCTCACCCAGCTCAACCGCGCCGCCTTCTTCAAGATCGGCTACGCATGGGTCCCCTGACCAGGATCGGCACCCGATCGGGAAGATGTGGGCGCAATGAGTGGTTGATACCTTCGCATGCGAAGGACGGCTCTATTCATCCGTCCTGCGACCGGCATCAAAATGAAAACACGTGGAGGCAACATTGAAGACCGCTGAAGACATCATCCTCGACAAAAACAGCGACATCGTTCATGTCACAAGGACCCAAACCGTTTCAGAGGCCATCGATCTGATGAACAAGAACAAGATCGGCGCCATCCTGGTCAAGGAAGGCGACGACATGATCGGCATCTGGACGGAGCGGGACTTCCTGAGAGGCAGTAGCGATTCCAACTTCGATCCCACGACGGCAGAGGTGGGCGAACACATGACCTCGCCACTGCACTTCGCCCCGCACGATGCGACCCTGACCCAGCTCGAGGAGATGTTCCTCGGTCTCTACCTGCGGCACCTCCCGATCAAAAAGCACGACCGCTTCCTCGGCATGGTCTCCATCGGCGACGTCCTTCGCGCCAACCTGCTGGAAAAGGACCGCAAGATCAAGGAGCTCAACTCCATGGCCAGCTGGCAGTACTACGAGAACTGGGGTTGGGACCGCAAGAAGAACACTCCGCGCCGGTAACCGATCTTCAGGTTCCTGGGACCGCCGCGCTACACCTTATCCTCGAGCTCCGCCCATCGGCGATAGAGCTCGGCGACCCTCTCTCGCGCTTTCTCCTCTGCGAGGAAGGCGAGATGGGCGGCGTCGGCGTCGGACGCCACCTGCGGGTCGGCGAGATGCTCCACCGCCGTCTCGAGCTCGGCCTCGGCTTCGAGGATGGTCTCCTCCATGGCCTCGTACTCGCGTTTCTCGAGGTACTTGAGCCCGGTGTGCTGGGGCTTTTTGCCATCCCGGTCGGGTCTCTTCCTGCGCGGGGCCGTCGCCTCAGGTACTCGGTGAGCGAGCCACTGATCGACATCGGCGAAGGGAGTCGCGCCACCGACGCCGTCGAGGCCGAGCAGGACCGTACTCACCCGGTCGAGCAGGTAGCGGTCGTGCGAGACCAGTACCAGCGCACCCGGGAAGTCGAGCAGACTCTCCTCGAGCACCTCGAGCGTCGGAATGTCGAGGTCGTTGGTCGGCTCATCGAGCAGCAGAAGGTCTGCCGGCCGCAGCATGAGGCGGGCGATGTGGACGCGCGCCTGTTCACCACCCGAAAGCTCACTGACTGGTTGGTCGAGTTGATCGTCGCGAAACTGGAAACGGCGGGCCCAGGTCACCACGTGCACCTCGCGGCCCCGGTAGAGCACCGAGTCTCCTTCCGGCGCCAACGCCCTGCGTAGCGACGAGCTCTGGTCGAGCTGCGCCCGAGCCTGGTCGAAGTGCACGACCTTGAGGTGCTCGGCACGGCGGATGACACCGCTGTCGGGCTCGAGCTCACCGGCAAGCAGCTTGAGCAGAGTGCTCTTGCCGCTGCCGTTGGCGCCGACCACGCCGAGGCGCTGCCCGGGTTGCAGAATGAGGTCGAGACCCTGCAGCAGTTGATTGCCGCCGAGCGCCTTGTCGACCCCGGACGCCACCAGCAGCCGCTTGGTGCGGCGGCCCGAACCGGTCATCTCGATACCCACCTGGGAGGTTGCCAGCTGGGCCCGGAGCTGGGCGAGATCACTCACCAGACGCTCGGCCTCATCGATCCGCGCCTGGGCCTTGGTAGTCCGCGCCTTGGGTCCGCGTCCGAGCCACTCGAGCTCGCGCCGCACCCGGTTGGCGAGGCTGTCGCGGTACTGGGCACGCGCCTGCAGGTAGTCGGCGCGTCTCTGAAGAAACGTCGTGTAGCTGCCGGAGGCGGCGAACGTGCCGCCAGGGTATTGGGGCGACACTTCGAGCACCCGATTGGTCACCCGATCGAGAAAGGTGCGGTCGTGGCTGATGACGACGTAGGCGAGCAGCCGGCTCGAGGTGAGCATCTTCTCGAGCCACAGGATGCCGTCCAGATCGAGGTGGTTTGTGGGCTCGTCGAGGAGTAACACCTCGGGGTCGGCGGCGAGGGCGGCGGCAATCGCCAGCCGCTTGCGCCAACCGCCCGACAGCTCGCCGACCGGTTGCTCGGGCGATCGGAAGCCGAGCTGGTCGAGGGCGATGGCGACCCGGACCTG
>Ga0164313_10003756_pt1 | contig 13526 bp, 11 predicted proteins | sample GuaBasSedimGuay4_FD_113735 | JGI IMG/M metagenome (GOLD analysis project Ga0164313, IMG submission 113735) | Subseafloor sediment microbial communities from Guaymas Basin, Gulf of California, Mexico - Guay4, Core 4569-4, 0-3 cm | ecosystem: Environmental > Aquatic > Marine > Hydrothermal vents... | reverse complement strand
GCAATGGCCGCCTTTTTTGTATCTACCGAGCATCTAAAAATCCCCCCAATCCCCTTTTCCCAAGGGGGAGTTTGTAGCACTAGTATGGAACAGATACGAAAGCCTACTGGCTAGGAGCCTGTCGGATTTAGTATCTGTTCCATGCTAGTGCTACAAACTCCCCCTTGGGAAAAGGGGATTGGGGGGATTTTTAGATGCTCGGTAGATACAAAAAAGGCGGCCATTGCAGCCGCCTTCTTTATGAGCACCTAAAGCGCTTGATCAGCCATCGAGCCCTGTAAAGATACGGTCACGGATCTCGTCTACGCCGCCAATGCCGTCAACTTTGACATATTTCGGCGCATTATCGCCACCGCTGTTTGAATAATCAGTGTAGTAAGAGATCAAAGGCTCTGTTTGCTCATGATATACGTTCAGGCGTGCGCGTACGGTGTCTTCCTGATCATCGTCGCGTTGAATCAGGTCTTCGCCGGTTGCGTTGTCCTTGCCTTCTACTTTGGGGGGATTGAATACCAGGTGATAGGTTCGGCCCGATGCCAGATGAACACGGCGACCGCTCATACGGCGAATGATTTCATTGTCGTCTACGCTGATTTCAACCACTGCATCTACTTCAACGCCGCCATCTTTTAGCGCGTCTGCCTGAGGAATAGTCCGAGGGAAGCCATCGAATAGATAGCCATTGGCGCAGTCATCCTGAGTGATGCGTTCCTGAACCATACCCATAATGATGTCGTCTGATACCAGGCCGCCAGCATCCATGATTTTCTTTGCTGCCACACCCAGTTCACTGCCGGATTTAACGTGTGCGCGCAACATATCACCTGTTGAAATTTGCGGGATATTGTATTTTTCAGTGATATAGGCTGCTTGTGTGCCTTTGCCAGCACCTGGACCGCCGAGTAGAATGATTCGCATTTTTGTCTCCAATTGGTTGAGTTTCAATGGCGCAATTATGCGGCTTCGATGGAACAAACGCTATTCAAGTAATTCAATGACGGGATACAAAGGCTTATGGGGCGGTGGGAGGCGCTGGAACAATCATGATTGTTTCTATGTTTCCATAGCGTTTCACTAGCTGAGGTTGCCTATTTTGTTGAGGCTGGGTAAAGTCAGGAGAAATATAAGCATACAAAGGAGCATTGTGAAAAATAATATCCCAGCCGACACACCCCCACAAATAAAAAATCTCTGGTTGTTTATCGCACCGTCCTTTAAGAAACATAAAAAGAAAGTCGCCTGGTTAGTGCGTGAGGGGAAAAAGAATAAACGCAGGGTCAGCTATGGAGAGCTGGAGAAAGCAGCCCTGACTATCGCTGCTTTACTTCGCTCAGACGGGGTCAGGGAAGGCGATGTAGTGGGCGTGACCGCGCCCAACGGGCCGGAATGGACAGCTGCCACGCTGGCGGCCTGGAAGCTGGGTGCCAAAGTGGCGCCCATCCATATTGGTAATAGCGAATCAGAAATCAAAGCACAAGTCGAGGCAATAAACCCAAAGGCGATGCTGGGTTTTAATACGATTCAGCTGACGGATAATCAGCATCTGATTTCACTTAAGATTGATAAATCAGCGGTGGCCGCAGAACGTGAAATACCCGTTCCGGATGACTCGAATGCGATTGCCTTATTGATTTACACTTCCGGTAGTACCGGCAACCCCAAGGTGGTGAAGCTCTCGCATCAGAATCTGGGTTGTAATGCGCTGTCGGCAATGAACGAACTCGCGGCGAATGCCTCAGACCGGTTTATTTCATTGCTGCCCTTATCACATGCCATGGGTATACTGGCAACCATGATCTTTCCCTTGCACGTCGGCGCCCGGATCGTTGCGCCACGCGTGATTGCTGCAAGTGAAATTCTTGCGACTATTTCTGAAGAACAGGTCAGTATTGTGGTGGCGGTGCCGCGCCTGTTTCGTAACATCATGCTGGGTCTGGATAAAAAGTTTAATGAGGCTGGCCCGTTCCTACGTCTTTATCGTATGTTGCTGGAGAAACTACCCTTATCATTGCGCACCAGACTCAACGCACCGATTCGCAAAAAGCTCGGAGGTACCATTAAGTGCTGGGTCAGTGGTGGCTCACACCTGGATGGCAAAATAACCGAGTTCTACCATAAGCTGGGCATTCCACTCCGCCAGGGCTATGGCCTCACTGAGACTTCACCCTTACAGTGCGTGCAAAAAGAGTTTGATGAAGCCCTCGATAGTGTTGGTAAGCCGGTGTTGTGGTCCGAAGTAAAAATTCTCAATCCAGATGATATGGGCCGGGGAGAGTTATTGTGCCGTGGGCCAAATCTGATGCTGGGTTATATTGAGGATAGCCAGACCGATGAAGTGATGATGGATGGCTGGTTCAAATCCGGTGATTTGGCACGTATTGATTCACAGGGCAGGGTATTTCTCACCGGACGCAGTAAGCGTCTGATCGTAACGGATGCAGGTAAGAACGTGTATCCGGAAGAGCTGGAAACCCTGCTGGAGCGCGATCCGCGACTAAAAGAAGCCGGCGTATTTGAACTCAGGCAAAAGCCGGTGGTGGTGCTGGCGATGGAAGGCGATGATCCGACTGAGGTAGCGCGCGATGTGCTTAAAGTGTTCAATAACTTTGTGTCATCACACAATCAGATCAAGCGTTTTGCGATTGTCGATGAGCTGCCGCGTACACCGCTGGGAAAAATCGCTTTGCAGGCTTTGCCGGAGGTGTTTGCCGGCAATGAGGTGAAGAAGTAACCCGTCGTGTTTGGCAGCACTGCTGTATCGGTGCTGCCGGGCGATTATTCTACGGTAACAGACTTGGCCAGATTACGCGGCTTATCGACGTCGGTACCCTTGATCAATGCAACGTGATAGGCCAGCATTTGCAGGGGCAGGGTAAATACGATCGGTGCGATGATGTTGTCGATCTTGCCAATGCGGATGATCTTCACCCCGTCTGATGATTGCATATCGCTGCTGTCGTCCGCGAAGACCAGCATATGCCCGCCACGAGCACGCACTTCTTCAATATTGGATTTGAGTTTTTCCAGCAGGCGATTATTCGGCGCAACCGCCACCACCGGCATATTTTCGTCTACCAGCGCCAGCGGACCGTGCTTGAGTTCGCCTGCGGCGTAGGCTTCGGCGTGAATGTAGGAAATTTCCTTGAGCTTGAGCGCGCCTTCCATCGCGATCGGATAATGTGAACCTCTGCCCAGAAACAGGGCGTGCTCCTTATTTGCGAACAATTTGGCCAGCTCAGCTATTTCTGCTTCTCGCTTGAGGGTTTCTTTAAGGATGGCAGGCAGTTCGCGCAGTTCGCGGACAATTTTTTCCTCCGCCTCAGCGCTGAGCTTAAAATGGCGGGCAACAGAGGCGACCAGTAGTAGCAGTGCCACCAACTGCGTGGTGAAGGCCTTGGTCGACGCCACGCCAATTTCAGGGCCGGCATTGGTCATCAATACCAGCTCTGATTCGCGAACCAGGGAAGATTCAGGCACATTGCATATTGCCAGTGTGTGCGCATAGCCAGCCTTGCGGGCTGTTTTTAGCGCTGCCAGCGTATCGATGGTTTCGCCTGACTGGGAGAGCGAGACCACCAGTGCATTGTCCGGTACGGCGTGACTGCGTGATCGAAATTCGCTGGCGATCTCTACCCGGCAGGGCACGCCATACTTCTCAAACCAGTATTGCGCCACCAGGCCCGCATGATAGCTGGTGCCGCAGGCAATAATCTGGATAGCACGGGTCTGCTCAAAAATGGCGCGGTCTCCTGCACCAAAAATGCCCGGCATCACGCGCTTACCGGAAATGCGGCCATAGATGGTGTCGGAAACAGATCGTGCCTGCTCGTGAATTTCCTTGAGCATGTAGTGGCGGTAATCGCCCAGGTCGGTATCACCCGGCTTTTGGCTGCTGGTGAAAACAGTATGTTCGACCGCGTTTCCTGCAAGGTCAGTGATACGGATTTCACCATTGTTGATGTCGACCAGCTCGCCGTCTTCGATAATATAAAAGTCTCGCGTGACAGAAAGCAATGCAGCCATATCTGAGGCAATATAGCCGCTGTTTTCGCCAATGCCGACAACCATGGGCGAGCCTGAGCGTGCACCAACAATGCGGCGCGGCTCATCGCTGCACATCAGGCCAATGGCATAAGCGCCCTTGAGCTGTTTGATGGTGGCACGCACTGCCTCGTAGAGATTTAGCGTTTTTTGGTATTCGCGATCTACTGCGTGGAGGATGACTTCAGTGTCTGTTTCAGATTCGAAAACATAGCCGGCCTGCTTTAACTCGTTGCGTAAGGCCTGATGGTTTTCGATGATGCCGTTGTGCACGATTGCCAGTTTGCCTGGCGTCAAATGGGGGTGGGCGTTGTTTTCTGTTGGCGCGCCGTGGGTCGCCCAACGGGTGTGCGCGATGCCTATGGTTGCTTTGCTGTCGTGTACTGCACCGAGGGCAGCTTCAAGATCGGCAATACGCCCGACGCTGCGAACGCGTTCGACTACACCGTTATTGAACAGCGCCACCCCAGCGGAATCATAACCCCGATATTCGAGTTGTTTTAAGCCGCGAATCAGCAGTGGTAGAACGGGTTGATCGGAAACTGCACAAACAATGCCACACATAATAGTTTACTTTGCTGAGGGTTTACGGGGACGTCGCCAGCCTTTTACCGAAAGTTGTTTCGAGTTGGTCAGGGTCAGTTTATCTTGCGGCGCATTTTTACGAATAGTCGAGCCTGCGCCTATGGTTGCACCGGAGCCAATTTCGACCGGTGCAATCAACTGGCAATCGGATCCGACAAACACATCGTCTCCAATAATGGTCTGATGCTTATATGCGCCGTCGTAGTTGCAGGTAATGACACCGGCTCCGATGTTTACCCGCTCACCAACGAGACTGTCACCGACGTAACTTAAATGATTTACCTTGCTGTCTTTGCCGATGGTGCTTTTCTTTATTTCAACAAAATTGCCAATCCGACTGCCTGCCAGCAGCATTGTGTCGGGTCGGATGCGCGCGAATGGCCCGATGTTACAACGCTGTGCGATCACAGCGTTGTCGATTACGCTATTGGCTTCGATTCGACAGTCATCTGCTATTTCACTGTTTATAATCATCACGTTAGGGCCTATATGAACGCGGTTGCCGAGTTTTACAGTCTGTTCAAAAATACAATTAATATCGATGAAGCAGTCTTCACCGGTTTTAAGAATACCCCTTATATCGATTCTGTCCGGGTCGGCCAGGCCAACGCCCTCCTGCATTAACTGGTGTGCAAAGCGCTTTTGATATAGCCGCTCAAGCAGGGCCAGTTCGATACGGCTGTTGATGCCTGTTACCTGAACAGCGTCATTGGTCATGCAGGCATTAACCGTTTTGCCATCGCTGACGGCAAGTGCGATGATATCCGGCAGGTAGTATTCATTTTGCGCATTGTGATTTTTTACCCGTGCCAGCCAGTCATTAAGGTCAGTTGCCCGGGCAGCCATCACACCGGTGTTGATTTCTTTGATCGTGCGTTGAGCTTCACTTGCATCTTTGTGCTCAACGATAGCCGAGACGGATGCGTTTTCTCCTTGCCGGATGATACGCCCTAAACCGCTGGGATCGCTTAGCTCTGCGGTCAGCAAATTGATACCGGTTTCAAGTTGGCATAATGGCCTTAGCGTGGATGGCTGAATCAGCGGCACATCGCCCGCCATAATCAGGACGGTTGATTGTGGATCAATGTCGGGCAGGGCTTGTGCGACAGCGTGTCCTGTTCCCAGTTGTTGCTGCTGAACGACCCAGTTTATACCAGCATCAATCCGGTCCGGATCGATGGCGGCCTTTACCTGCTCGCTGCGGTGTCCGATCACGATATGAATGCGTGCCGGTTTGAGTTTTGCTGCCGCGCTCAGCACGTGTTCAAGCAGGCTTTTCCCCGCCAGGGTATGTAAAACTTTTGGTAAATCTGATTTCATCCTCGAGCCTTTGCCGGCGGCGAGGATCACAATTTCCAGGGTCATAAGCGAAATACTTCGAGGCTTTAAGAATTAAACAAACTACCCAGCCAGCCCTTCTTGGCATTCTTAGCCTTCAGATAATTACTGTTTGGATAGTTAAGTACCAGCACGCGCCGTGCGTCTTCAGCCAGATCAACAATCTGCATTCGTTGATAGCTGAAATACATGATTCCGAGTGCGTCTTCCACCTGAGGAAATTCACTGTACTGGTTGAGAATGAACTTTGCACGGTTAATAGCGGCTACATAGGCACCTCGAGCGTAATAATAATGCGCAATACTGATCTGGTGTTGAGCACGCGCTGCTTCGAGATAATTAATTCGGTTAATTGAATCACGAACGTATTTGCTGTCAGGGTAGCGCTGCACAATGGTGTTGAATGCAGCCAGCGCATCCGTAATAGATTGCGGGTCACGATCGGCAAGGTTATTTCGCCCTGTAATCAGCCCGCGTAAGCCAGATTTCTCATTGAAGCTGGCGAGGCCTTTGATGTAATAGGCATAATCAACGGATGGATGGGTCGGGTTAAGTGAAACAAAGCGATCTGCTGCGGCCATTGCCAGACCGTCATCGCCATTTTTGTAATAGGCAAATGCGCTATCCAGTAGTGCCTGTTTGGCAAAGCGGCCATAAGGATAGCGGGCCTCAAGTTTCTTTAAGGCTTCGATGGCATCAGACCAGTTTTCGCTGAGCAGTGATTCTTTGGCCTGCCCATAAAGGGTTTCAGCGCTGAGCAGTTCGGTATCGACCTCGTCTTTTTTCCACCAGGCACACCCGCTGCTGGTGATAAATACCAGGATGAGCGTGATTACGCCTAGCAGGCGAATTGGATTCTGCATGAGTTTATTCTGGCTTCTCGGATTCATAGTCAGTATTCTACCGCGTATGGCAAGTATAACCAAACAAACAGAACAAGAGATTCATCTCGTGTTCGATGACGAAGATGCGGGCAAACGCCTCGACAAAGCACTCGCAGATAGTCTGAGCGATGTTTCACGGGCGATGATTCAGCACTGGATTAAGGGAAAACACCTGACGCTGGACGGCAAACATTGTAAGCCGCGTGATAAGGTATCAGCCGGACAACGTGTCGAAGTTGATATCCCGGAGGTCGAGGTGATCAATGTGGTGCCACAAATCATCGAGCTGGATATCATTTACGAAGACGAGCAAATTCTGGTGGTCAATAAACCGGCGGGTCTGGTGGTGCACCCGGGTGCGGGGAATGCACGAGGCACGCTGCTTAACGGCTTGCTTGCCTATCATACGCCTCTGGAGCGATTGCCACGGGGTGGCATTGTACATCGACTTGATAAACAAACATCCGGCTTGATGGTGGTAGCGAAAACTGAAAAAGCACGTCAGCGCCTGATCGAGCAGTTGTCGCAGCGCACCATGAAGCGGCAGTATCAGGCTTTAATATACGGCACACTGGTGGCGGGTGGCACGATTAAGGCTTCAATCGGCCGCCATTATAAAGACCGTTTGCGAATGGCGGTTCGCCCGGACGGCAAACATGCTGTGACACACTATCGCATCGGCAAAAAATTTCGCACCACCACACTGCTAGATGTATCGCTGGAAACCGGGCGCACGCACCAGATACGCGTGCATTTATCGCACAAAGGTTTGCCGTTGGTGGGAGATCCGGTATATGGCAAGCGACTGCACCTTCCCCGGCATGCCAGCGAATCACTGATAGAGATTTTACGCAGCTTTCGGCGTCAGGCATTACACGCCAGAAGCCTGGGGCTGATCCATCCGGATAGTGGTGAAGAAATGCAATGGGAAATTGCCATGCCGGCAGATATGCAGGCCTTGTGTGATGCGCTGGAGGCTGACATGCGCGAACAGGCGTAATAACGCTTTTACCGGCGTGTATTCATAAGTGGTTCATATTGCCGTGCGAGTATCTCCTGTGTAAGATTTACCGTTCTTAAATTGTCCCAAGCAAAGGTTCAAACTAAGGTTCAAGTGATGAAAAAGCTCATAAAATACGCCATTCTGACAGCGGGGCTGATTGGTGCACCGCTTTTATCTGCCGCAACCATCGAGGTGGCCGGTGATACGCGTAGCAAGCTGGGGCTGATCATATACAACCAGAATCTGGCGATGGTCAATGATACGCGCACAATTGTTCTGCCACAGGGGCATAGCACGCTAAATTTTCAGGCGATCAGCCCTCAAATCAATCCAGCCAGTGCAGTATTGCATCCCGTGCCTGAACCCTTGCGTATCGTACGACAACATTTTCAGGCGGTGACCACGCCGGGCGATCTGTTAGCACAGTCTGTGGGGCAGATGGTTACCCTGGCGAGTGTAGATCCGGTCAGTGGACAGTCGATCCGGGAACGCGCAAAAATAATTTCAGTCTCCAGCGGTCTGATATTTGAAATTGACGGACATTTTGAGACCGATTTAGCCGCGCGTCGAATCATCTATGATCAATTGCCGGAGGGCGTAACTAGCCCGACTTTATCCATCGATATAGAAAGCACGCAGGCTTTTGAAGCGCCCTTGTCTTTAAGCTATCTCACCCATGGGGTATCCTGGGAGGCAGATTATATTGCACGCTTGAATCCTGATCTGAATACCATGCAATTGCGGGGGCTGGCCAGCCTGCAGAATGACAGTGGTGTAGATTTCCCGATGGCTACAATTAGTCTGATTGCGGGCTCAATCAATCAGGTACAGGCAGCTTCGATGCCGCGACGTGAAAGGGTGATGATGGCAGCGGACGCAAGCGCGGCGCCACCACCGGCAATGGCAATGGCTGATTTGCAGCGCTATGAGTTACCCGGGCGGGTTAACCTTGGGAACAATAGCCGTTGGCAGGTGCTGCTTTTTGACGCGGATGATGTGCCGGTGAACCGGCACTATCGCCTGGAGGCCGGCTCGCAGATTTATTATTCAAAGGTGGTGCCCGAGCAGCACATGAATGTGGATAGCTATATTGAGTTCGAGAACCTGCTCGAACACCATCTTGGCCTGCCTTTACCCGCCGGAACCATGCGTCTTTATGTTGAGAATGAAGATGAAACTGAAGGGCTGAGCTTTATCGGAGAGGATCGCATCAGGCATACGCCTGAAAAAGCGCAGATTCGATTGAAGACAGGTCAGGCTTTTAATCTGACCGCCACGCGTCACCAGCTGGCGTTCAAACGCCTGCCTGTAGAACAGCCCTATCGACAGCATTTTGAAATACAGCTTGAAACACGTTTACGCAATGCCGGACAGGATGCAGTTATGGTAGAGGTAGCCGAGAATTTTAATGGGGAATGGCTGCTTAAGGAAGGCGTCAAGCCGCACTCAAGCCAGTCGCGTTTTGCAATATGGAAGGTTTTGGTGCCAGCACAGGGTGAGGCGGTTTTAAAGCTTAAGGTCAGCGTTAAAAACTAAAAGGCATCGATTTGAAGTGCGTCGGGTGCTAGTTTGCCCGGTTATTTTCAATCCGTTGCTTGAGTATCTCGAGATCCCTGAGCAGCAACAGTTTAGACCTTTTCTCCAGGATATTGTCTAGTTTTAGATCCCGGTAAACACGGCTGACGGCCTCTCTGTGTGAGTTGATTCGTGAGGCGATCTCCATGTGCGTGGGGGGGTTCTTTATGACACAAACACCGTTAATTTGCTCGCCCTGATTGGCAATACGCAGCAGTTCAGAATAGATTCGATGGGTGCCATCAAGCGTGCTCAACTCATACATGCGGCTATTGAGGCGGCGAATAAGCATGCACATCTGGTTCATGACAAAGCGGGAGAATCGGGGCTGAGTGTCCAGTAACTTCAGAAAATATTCCTTGGGGATGCGTGTCAGGTAGGCTTCTTCAATCGCCTGGACATTGGCTGAGCGCGGCATCGAATCGATGGCAGACAATTCACCGAAACTCTGTCCGGCATAGATTTCGGTAAAACTGAGTTTATACCCATGCTCAGTGTACAAGGTAACGCGAACACTTCCATAATGAATAAAAAACACATCGCCGGTGTCATCCTCCTGGCGTAGTATTTGCGATTTTGGAAGGTACTTAACGGTAAATTCTTCTGCTTTAAGATGGCGTTGCACAGATTTTGGTAGCATGCTAAGCAGCGTATCTGCTTGTTTAGGATTCATCGTCGTTATTTCCACATGCCTGTGACTGTTTCTCTCTATGTTTATGGTCATCGCTGCCATCGAAGAAGCGCGCGCTATTGCCAGTCGAGCTTGCACAGTCGAAAGTATCCGACCTGTAAGCGGATAAATGAGATCGGATTAGCGGCGCTGTTAAACGCTGAATTTTGTGCATTCGTTCCTTCATGAATGGCGATAAGTATAGCCTAAAAGCACGCGCTGACAACGATTTAGCTCTTTCAAGCAGGCGGCATTGTTCCCGCCAATCTGATGATTCTTAAAAGTTAACCGCTTATATGTTGTAACATTACGTTCATGACAGATATATTGCACAAAGTGCGTCTTGACCGCTGGCTCTGGGCGGCCCGGTTTTATAAAACAAGGGCGCTGGCAGTGGATGCAATCAAGCATGGGCATATCACGGTGAATGGGCTCAAGGCCAAACCGGCACGGCAAATTGGCATCGGTGAGGTATTGAGGATTCGTAAGGCACAATTGATTTATGTTGTTTCTGTCGTAGCCTTGAGTGAGCGGCGGCTGGGTGCGGAACTGGCACAGAAACTGTATGCGGAAACAGCAGAGAGTATAGATGTGCGCTCTCAGCGAATGCTGGAGATCAAAGCAGAACGTCAGACGTATATAAAAGGGCGGCCGAGCAAAAAGGATCGCCGCCAGCAGTTAGCTGCCAAGCGTAATTTGGCAAATATGTGAACGAAGAAGAAATATTTGGGCACTAGGAGTCTGTCGGATTTAACATGTTTCGTTCAAAACAGCTAAACCCGACAGACTCCTAGCGTCGCCTAAATAAGTTGTCCGCGCATCGGTCAGGTGGCTTAAAAAGGGTTAAAATACAGCAGCTGAATTAACTGGCGCAGGGCCAACATAAAGCGCTCTATTTATTCAGGATTACAATGGGTCAGATAGGAGCTTGTCGGATTTAGCATGTTTAGTTCAAATTCCACGAATGCCGATAAATTGTACTTATCATGTTCGTCAAATGGAACCACCATTTTCCTCTCATGATAAGCCCACTTTATTCGATCTCATGAATTTTGCTCCAAAACAGCCAAACCCGACAGACTCCCAGGGAGGCGCTGACGGAGACAGCCTTTTAACGATTTTTTTGGTGTTTAACGATCACTTTACTTTAGCAACTCACGAGCCGATGGCTTGCTTCGCACTACGCCTGCGAACTATTCGTGTGCGCGCTGGATATTAGATATGAGTAGTGAAGCCAATATTTCAATCAGCAAAGAGTATTTGCTGCTATTGCTGGTCGCGGCAATTTGGGGAACATCTTTTGGCTTGATCAAGGTTGGCGTGGGGGAAATCGGGCCGGTGACGCTGACCGCGGGCCGGATTCTGATTGCTGCCATTGCACTGAGCATCTGGCTAGTGCTCAGTAAGCAAGCCCGTCTAAATTTGTCTGCTTCTGCGATCACGTCTTATTTGATTGTCGGCTTGTTCGGCAATGCATTACCGTTCGCCCTGATAGGCTGGAGTGAACAAACCCTCGACAGCTCACTGGTTGCGATATTAATGGGTATCATGCCCTTGTTTACCATCGTCATGGCGCATTATTTTCTTGAGGATGAGCCCTTCACTCCGCGTGCGATAATAGGTATTGGCCTGGGCTTTGCCGGCTTGATGGTATTGCTGGGTTTTTCTGTGTGGCAGGAATCCGGAGATAAGGTGCTTGCTCAGGTGGTGGTGATGGTGGCGACGTTAAGCTATGCGAGCGTGACAATCTATGTGCGCCGCTATGTTCGGGCGTCCGGAATTGAAATGGCGACTGGCGCAATGATTGCAGCTTCTTTGTTTTCACTGGTCGCGGCATTTGTTCTTGAGGAGCCGACACAAATGGGCTGGAATATGCGCGCCCTGGTGCCAATGACCTTATTGGGCTTGTTTCCGACCGCGCTGGCCAGTGTGCTTTATTTTCGACTGGTGCGTAATCTGGGTGCGACCCGTTTTGCACAAATCAACTACATCATACCGGTATTCGGTAGCATTATCGGTGCCACTTTTCTGGATGAACACATTGCATTGCGTATGTGGGTCGCACTAGGGCTGGTGTTATCGGGGATATTTCTGGTTCATGGTGCGCGCAGGGGTACCCCGCGCATCTTATGAGGCAAGGCGATATACGCAGGATCACTGCTGCGACATTTTGTTTTATAAGTCTTTTTTCTACGCAGATTCAAGCGCAGATTATTGATGAAATACGTCTGGAAGGCCACCCCAAGACCCGGCCTGAAGTGATCATTCAGGAAATGTTGTTGCAGGTTGGAGATGAGTTTTCCGAGCAGGCGATGCAAGAATCTCGTCAGTTAATACAGGATCTAGGTTTGTTCAGGGATGTTGATATTCGCCGGGAGCTGGAAGATGGTCGGCTTATACTGCTGGTTACGCTCAAAGAAAAAAAACACGACTGGTATATTCTGCCGCGTCTGGATAGAAATTCAGATGGCGATATCACGCTTGGTGCAAACTGGCGAGCCAAAAATTTTAATGGTCTCAATCAGAGCGTTCGCCTAACTATTGCGCATAAAGACTACCAATCAGCCACCAAGGATAAGGAGTATCGTATCAGTAGCAAATTTGTGTATCCGCGCATCATCAATACGCGATTGTCTGCATATTTCTATGCCAATGCGACAGAGGTGAACCTGGATGAGGAGCGTGACGAGCTGGAGGGAAGTTACGACCGCCAGGAATACAGTGCCGGTTTTGGCGCGGGGCGATGGTTTTCCAAAACGGGTGTCAGCAAGGGTTTACACATGGGGTTGGGCCTTGATTTTACACATTATGAACATGACTACCTTGGCGGGGAATCAGGCTATTTTGATGATGCGCGTTTTGTCAGTCTGATTGCCAGCGTGAATTATACCGATGTGCAGGATCATATATTCAGCCGTAGTGGGTTTGACAGCGGAATTCGTTTACAAAAAGCAGACGAAGCCCTGGCGTCTGATCGATCTTTTTTCTACCAGTACGCCTATACTCGCCACTATATCCTGTTGCCTTTTCGCGAGCATACCAATGCAAATTTTCAGGTTCAGGCTGCGCACGGGGATGAATCGCGTTTTGGTGGGCCGATCTATAAGCTGGCAGGGAGCCGTACGCTGCGGGGATATGCACGAGAAGTATTGCAGGGTGATTCCTATTTTCTGGTTAATACAGAATTTTTGACCCCGGTATTTGGCAAGCAGTATATCCGGGCCGGTTTTTTGTTTGATTTTGGCAATGCATACGAAAATTTTTCAGAGCTTAAAGAGCTGGATTTTGAGTACAGTGCGGGCCTGAGTCTGCGCTGGAAACTGAGGCAGTGGGTTGACACGGAGATCCGCATTGATGTTGCACAGGGGTTTGGGGACTCAGGGGAGTCGCGGGTCTATGTCGGAGCAAATTCGACTTTTTAAAGCCTGTT
>Ga0164313_10003755_pt1 | contig 13527 bp, 14 predicted proteins | sample GuaBasSedimGuay4_FD_113735 | JGI IMG/M metagenome (GOLD analysis project Ga0164313, IMG submission 113735) | Subseafloor sediment microbial communities from Guaymas Basin, Gulf of California, Mexico - Guay4, Core 4569-4, 0-3 cm | ecosystem: Environmental > Aquatic > Marine > Hydrothermal vents... | reverse complement strand
TACGGGCTATCTCACGTTAATATTGGCGATAATTGTTGAAAATCATTTAAAATCACAGATTTTCTACGAATTTCTCGTAATTTCTAATTCGTAAAATTGGAATACGAACAGGCGAAATGTAAGATTTAAACAACAGGCTTCTCCTAATTCTGCAAGAAGGGGGCTTCATAATATTCTTTTCAAATCTTTTTCGTGATTCCTTCTTGAAATGATTTACGTTTCTAACATTGGATCCTTCGCATCGAAGCAAATTAAAGATTAGAACAAGGCTGTCGAGCCCTCCGTACAACAGACTATGTAACAGAGCTATTTAGCCAATCGTTAGTTTTTTATTTCGCTTGGCTACAAGATATTGATTTCGTAATTTTCCTTTCCGTTGATCAACGAAATTTACAAGATCTCTCTCCAGTATGGTATCGATATGCGGTTTCTGGTAGGTCAACAATCTGTTTTTCAGGAGGTTACCGGCGCGTTTGTCCATTTCGTGAGGTTTCATCTGTAGCAAATTCGTGCGATCAGAGCCTTTCGATCTCAATCTCCCCCGTTTCTCCATTCATCCTGACCCAGTCTCCATTTTTTATAACCTTGCAGGGGTCCTGGGCGTCGTCGAAATCAACAATGGTGGGGATATTCATGACAGCGCAGGCCACACCCGCACTGGAATCGATCCTGGTAAAGAGCCATCCTTTGGGTGCCGCACCGGCGACCCGTGCCGCACCGAAATAGCACGACCAGCCATTGGATCCCTTGCTGCCGGGCATGACCAGGATTTTTTGTTTGATGGATTTGCCCCTGTTGATGTGGCCGTGCTCCTTGATGATGCCGGTCACCGGGTCTATACCCGCCCAGCCGGTGATGCTTTTGGGGCATACCAGGGCTTCGCCTTCGACAATGCCGTCTATCACGCCGCGCCCCTTGATTGTCAGCTTTTCCATCTATTGTTTTCCTTCCATTTTCCGCTGACAGCAGCATCGATACAGCGCCGGGCATCACCGTAATACACCTTTTGACCGGTGGCGGATCGGATACACTCGGCCTGTTTGAGACTGTCGAATACGAAGGCATCATGCCGCCTCAAAAGATCATCGCCGATGGAGGCCGGGCAGGTGCCACTGTGGATAGCCCCCCCGGCATCCTCCACAACTTTCGTATACCCGTTTTCATCGGCCATGGCCTTGATCGGATATACGGTCCAGAGGGTAAGTGTGACGTCCGGATGTATTTTTTTGCCCTTGAGGTAGGCGGCTAGTTTTTTGATCTGGTGAATGTCATAGTGCGGGCAGCCCAGGCTCACAAAGTCGATTTTTCCTCCTGCCGGTTCACAGACCGCTTCATAAGCTTTCTGGATACCGTGGCCGTCGATGACATGGCTGTCGAGTGGCTTTTTTCCCTGAAAGGCATCATCGATAGTCCTGGCTTCGGGTGTGTAGCCGACAATGTGACACATTTCGCAGTTACTGGAGATGGTCAGGGCGGTCAGCATCTGTCGGAGTTTGTTGAAGGTGGCTTTGGGCCATGATCCCGACAGTACCGGGATGCCCCCGGTGGGCAGTTTAGCACCTATGGTCTTGCCTAACAGATCCCATTCCAATGTGTCTTTTATGGGTGTTTCCACCCGGAAGAGATGGGTGCCAGCCCTGTTTTCCTGGAGATGATTGCCCCACCTGGGGGTTCTGCCGCATATGGCCGACCAGAAAGCGGCCTCGATGCCGTCAGCATTGCCCATGGCCCCCCAGATGGAATTGCCGATGGCGGTTACACCCGATTCGGTGGTGACAAAATGTTCCCCCCTGATGGGTAGCCAGCCGGTCAGATAGGGTGAGCAGGTTCCCGCAATGCTGACGCCGGCTTTCTGGGCCTTTTCAAGATAGTACCGGTTTTTTTTAAAAAAGGCCTCGGGCTGACCGAATGGCTCGTAAACATGATGATCGCAGGGGCTCACGCAGGATTGGACATAGCAGTCATCGTCGGTGGCATTGAACGTCAGGACGTTGTCTGACGCCATGTTCATCTTTGAAAAGACTACGTCAAAATCTTCGGATTTACAGGCACCCAGGTAGTGGTGCGCACCGCAGAAAACGGTTGCCTTGGTAACGCTACACAACGCTTCGGCATCCAGGATTTCGGCGTAACGCACGATATTCTGCAGGGCTACCTGCTTCAGCCGGCCCTGTTGGCCATCCAAAATTTGTTGTTCGTCATTGCTGAGCTTTATCAAGAATAGCTCCCAACCCGAATGGACCGGAATTTATAAAAGAGAATATCCAATATCCAACACCGAATGTCCAATGTTCAATTGCGATTGGCACTTGATCGTTGGAAATTGGATATTTGCTTGGAATAACCAGCGTGTTGCCAATGTAGTCCAGGGCTTCAGCCTGAAGCAATCGTATTATCGTTGTGGATGAAGCGTTATTGAACAGCCTGTTTAGTCAGGTAGAAATGATATTTTAGCGACGAAGTCGCGTCCCATAAAAAATGTCTCAGCATTTTTTATTATCTGTTTTTCCACTCCGGTGTTTCCCTGTTCAGAAAGGCTTTGATGCCGTTCTGCGCATCCTGGGCCAGATTGTTCAGGGTGATGGTGTGCTTGGCATAGTTCCAGGCGGCAGCATCGGTCTGGTCAACCTGGGCATAGAAGGCCTGTTTGCCGATGCCGATGACCAGTCCGCTGGCCTCGACAATTTGAGCGGCCAGGTTTCTGGTTTCATCTGCCAGCTGTTCGATGGGGACAACCTTGTTGACCAGCCCCAGCTCTTTCGCTTCTGCGGCGGGGAAGTAGCGGCCGGTCATGAGCATCTCCATGGCGGCTTTGCGGCCGATGGCCCGGGTGAGCGCCACCATGGGGGTCGTGCAGAACAATCCGATTTTTACGCCCGGGGTGGCGAATCTGGCACCATCCTCGGCAACGGCCAGGTCGCTCCAGGCGACGAGCTGGCAGCCGGCTGCGGTGGCTACCCCCTGAACCTGTGCGATGACGACCTGGGGGATTTCGTGAATCAGGGTCATCAGACGCGTGCACTGGTCGAATATGAATTTATAGGTCTTCATATCGCCGTCCACCATTTCGGCCATAAAGTGGCCCGCACAGAAGTGCTTGCCCGCGGCTTTCAGGATGACCACCTTGACGGTTTCATCTTCAGACACGGCTGTAAAGGCATGGATCAATTCCGCGACCATATTTTTTGACAGGGCGTTGATTTTTTCAGGCTTGTTCAGGGTGATGGTGCAGATTGACGCTTCGGTTTCAACGATGATTTCCTGGTAGTCCATAAGTTCCTCCAGACATTTTTCATATAGATATAACTCAAAAGAAGATTAGTATTGCTCCGGCAATTAAATACGTTAACGCCGTCATTCCCGCGAAGGCGGGAATCCAGGATAATACTGGATGCCGGAACAAGTCCGGCATGACGAATTAGGCTATTTAGTTGCCAGGTTAATATTACCCTTCGGCTTTTCGGGGTATCTGTTTATTGAATTCATCGCGCAGCGATGGGTTCAATTTAAAAGTCGGGCAGTCCCATATCCGGGGTTTTCTCCTTGATTGAGCTGGCATCCGATCCCGCAAAATCGGCGGTAATGATATTTTCACAGATAGTCGTAATTTTTTCCAGAACAATGCGGTGATCGGGATGGGTGCGGTAGCGTTCCAGTGATTCAGGGTTGGCAAAGAGCGACACTATGGCAAAATCATAGGCCCGTTCAGAAGGGATGATGTTGCGACCGAATTCGTAGACCAGGATCTCTGTTATCTTGTTCGGCAGATCATCCAGCAGCGCTTCCAATGTCTTGACGTCGTCATCTTCAACACCGGGCTTGAATTTTAAAAGTACAACATGGTTCAACATATGATTTTCCTCCTATTCATTAGAAACAGGCCTCAGCCTGTAGTACATCTGTTCAGGGCCGATGTGCATGTGATACAAAAAGCGTCCAATACGTTACTGTTCTTTCTCCAACAGGACAACCAGGGTTTTGATGGTCTTTTCCAGGGCAAAGCCCATAGCCTGGGCGGCAAACACCGCGCCCTTGCGATCATGCCCGTACTTGATGATCTCAAACGTGGCGTCCTTTGAACGAAGAAATTTAATGGCTCGTGTTGACATATTCGATTGCTTGATTATCATCTGCCTATCGTTTTGACAATAAGATCAATGGGAAAATCAACGAAGGAGGATTCAATGGCGTATACCAAGAGCGATTACAAAGAGGATTTCGAAAGGGCAACTGCTGTATTTGAAACCAGCATGGGGACATTTGAGGCAGAGCTTTATGCCAAAGAGTGCCCGGAAACCGTGTGGAATTTTATCAATCTAGCGGAAGGGCGTCAGAACACGGATCGGAGTGGAAATTTTTTCGACGGCATTTCGTTCCACCGGGTCATCGGGGGGTTTATGATTCAGGGAGGCTGTCCCCAGGGCACGGGAATGGGTGGACCGGGGTACCAGTTCAAAGATGAGTTCGATGCCACTCTCAGGCATGCAAGCGAGGGTATTCTTTCCATGGCAAACGCCGGACCGGGGACCAACGGAAGCCAGTTTTTTATTACCCTGGGCCCCACGCCCCATCTGGATGATCGTCATTCGGTTTTCGGTAAAGTGACCAAAGGGATAGATGTGATCAAGGCGATTGGTGCGGTCAAAACCGGTTCCATGGATAAACCTGCTGAACCTGTGATAATGAAAAGCGTTACCATAGAGCGCTGATGAAAAAATAGGCCACGAAGACTCAAAGGCACGAAGAAAATAACTTCTTCGTGCCTTTGTTGTTTTGGGGCCTTTGATATTTGGATTTGTTTCGAATTTCGATAATCGGATATTGATCATTGGATATTTAAAAAGGCGGATTGCTAATCCTGCTTGTGGCTATTCGACGTTCAATGTTGAACGTTCGATGTTCGATGTTCATCTTTTTCCGGTTCATCCGGGTTGGGATTTCGCTGTAAACTCTTATAGGGTATAACCAGCGCCCTCGCGGGGCGGGATCTTCGACGCGTTTTCTGGACCCGGGTATCTACTATGCCCGAATATTGTTGCGGTCTTCTTTCTCTTTTATGATCTCCATCAGATAACGGCCATAAGCATTCTTCGACATCGGTGTGGCAATCTCCTGCAGCTGTTCGCTGTCGATGTAGCCCAGGCGGTAGGCGATTTCTTCCACACAGGAAATTCTGACACCTTGCCGATTCTGGATGGCTTGAATGAAGCTTGCCGCCTGCTGAAGGGCCTCGTCAGTACCCGTATCCAGCCAGGCAAAACCGCGTCCGATCAGCTCAACTTTCAACAAACCGCGTTCCAGATAATCCATGTTGATATCCGTGATCTCAAGCTCCCCGCGTTCAGACGGTTTGAGCTGCTCGGCGACCCTGATCACGTCATTATCATAAACATAGAGTCCGGGTACGGCATAGCTTGATTTGGGCTTATCGGGTTTTTCTTCTATTCCGATAACGTTCTTTTCATGGTCGAATTCGACAACCCCATACCGTTCCGGATCGCTGACACGGTAGCCGAAGATACGCCCGCCCTTTTCGATGGCCATGGCATTTTTCAGGATCGAGCGCAGGTTGTATCCCTGGAATATATTGTCTCCGAGGATGAGACAGACGTTGTCGGTACCGATGAATTCTTTGCCGATGATAAAGGCCTGGGCCAGCCCTTCCGGTCGCGGTTGTTCACGATATGAAAAATTGATGCCCAGATGCGTACCATCGCCGAGGAGTTTTTGAAAAAGGGGCAGGTCCGCAGGGGTTGAAATGATCAGGATGTCCCGTATCCCCGCAAGCATAAGAACCGAAAGCGGGTAATAGATCATGGGCTTGTCGTACACCGGCAGGAGCTGTTTGCTCACAACCAGGGTGATCGGGTATAGCCGGGTACCTGATCCACCGGCCAGGATAATACCTTTCATAATAACCCCCACATATTTATGTTTTCAGGAACGGTTGATGCGTCGATGCGGACAACGCGGGTTCAGGGCGCCTTCATTCGATTGAGAAACCGGGTGTAATTCTCGGGATCTTTTTCCAAAAAACACTTCAAATAGTTTAGGTTGTTGTGGATGCTTTCATGATAAAGGTTTTTGTCGATGCCCCAGCGGGTTTTGAAATGTCCTGTCAGGAAATGGTCTACACCACCCAGGTCATGAGCAAGCCTGGTTTTCATGTGTTTGTTGAATTGCAGGGAATCCTGCAGCAGCTCCAACTCACTGTGATATTTCCTGACGTTGGCTTCCCTGAATTCCTGATACAGGAATCTCAATTTTTCTAAATAACAACGGTCAGCTGTCTGACCTATAAGATCAGCCGCGGCAAGCATTTTGCCCATGCGCGCATTACTCCGGGTTTCGAACCTGATGGCAGGAATCGGGGTATTCAGGTCGGTGCAAAGGACCGCGGCACGGCACTTCCGATAGTCGTAGGCTGAATATCCATTTTTTTTCAAATAGGTCCGCATGAATGCAATACCTCTGGAGATGTGGACCAGGACATGCTGGGCGCCGGTACCCTTTTTTTCGGACACCTGCTGAATGTAACCCACATCGTGCATGAGAGCTGCGATCAACCCCAGGGTAATGTCTCTGGCTTCCAGGGCGATTCCACCTGCATGTGCTCCGTGGATCAGCCTGGCCATGGCCAGCAGTGTGTCGGTGGTGTGCCCCAGGTCGTGATAGTACGTATTGCATTTTCGGTATCCCGGATAGCGGCCGGAAAAAAGTTTTACAATATCATGAAAGGTTGTTTCAACCGGGTTGACGTCCGCCCCGGGGGCCATGGCAAGTATGATCGTCTTGACTTCCCCAAGCACGCTGAGAGGTTTATCCATGGCCACCAGTGTTGAAAGGCGAATTTCGTTATTTCCCGGTTGCTTGGTGGCGGTTTGCGGCATGGTGGCTTTTCTTACGAATCAGAGCGGGAATAGTCAATAAAAATAAAAGAATCGGAGTCCGATTTCTCCAGGAAATCCGATTCTTTTATTAGGCAACTTCCCTGTATTCGGCATCTACCACTTCTTCATCACCTTCAGGATGGGGAGGGGTGGCGTCAGTATTACCCGGGCCCGGGGCGGTATTCCCCCCTGCAGGACCGGTATTTTCCCCTGCGGGATGCTGGGCACCCTGATAGGCAGCGGTCGTCACTTTGTGGACAGCCTGATTCAGGGTTTCCGACAGGCGCCGTATCTCGGCGGTATTATCACCGCTGACAACACCCTGGAGTTGTCCGACAGCACCTTCCACCTCCATGCGTGCGGCCGGGTCCACATTGGCACCCATTTCAGCCAGGGTTTTTTCAGTGCTGTGGATCAGGGCGTCGGCATTGTTTCGGGCCTCAACCAGGTCTCTTTTGCCGCGGTCGTCTTGTGCATGAATTTCGGCATCGCGTACCAGTTGGTCTATTTCAGCCTGGGAAAGACCCGAGGAAGCGGTGATTCGGATGGACTGCTGTTTGCCGGTGGCCTGGTCTCTGGCCGAGACATCGACAATGCCATTGGCATCGATGTCGAAGGTAACCTCGATTTGGGGCATACCTCTTGGCGCAGGAGCAATACCCGTCAGTTCAAAACGCCCCAGACGCTTGTTGTCGACAGCCATCTCCCGCTCTCCCTGCAGCACGTGGATGGATACCGCCGGCTGGTTGTCTTCCGCGGTAGAAAAAACCTGGCTTTTTTTAGCCGGGATGGTAGTGTTTTTTTCAATGAGCTGGGTCATGACGCCGCCCAGGGTCTCGATCCCCAGGGAAAGGGGGGTCACGTCCAGCAGGAGCACGTCTTTCACGTCACCCTTGAGCACCGCACCCTGAATCGCGGCCCCCAGGGCTACAACCTCATCGGGGTTTACCCCCTTGTTGGGCTCTTTGCCGAAAATCTGTTCGACCTTGTGTAGCACGGCCGGCATGCGGGTCATACCGCCGACCATGATGACCTCGTTGATGTCGCTCATGGAAAGCCCGGCGTCCTGCATAGCCGTCCGGCACGGTTCCTCCAGTCGGCCCAGCAGGTCTCCGACAATAGATTCCAGCTTTGCCCGGGTTATTTTGACATTCAGATGTTTCGGCCCACTGGCATCCGCTGTTATAAAAGGCAGGTTAACATCGGTTTCCATGGCGGTGGAGAGTTCCATTTTGGCTTTTTCGGCAGCCTCCTTCAGCCGCTGCAGGGCCATGCTGTCCTTCCGGACATCGATCCCCTGTTCTTTTTTAAACTCAGCCGCGATATGGTCAATCAGGAGCAGGTCGAAATCTTCACCCCCCAGGTGCGTATTTCCGTTGGTCGCTTTGACTTCGAAGACCCCGTCCCCGATTTCGAGAATGGAAATATCGAAGGTCCCGCCGCCCAGGTCGAACACAGCAATTTTCTCTTCGGATTTTTTATCCATGCCATAGGCCAGCGAAGCGGCCGTAGGCTCATTGATGATCCTGAGCACATTGAGGCCGGCGATTTTCCCGGCATCCTTGGTGGCCTGTCTCTGGCTGTCACTGAAATAGGCGGGCACCGTTATGACCACATCCGTTACCGCTTCGCCCAGGTATGTTTCGGCTGATTTTTTGATGTCTGCCAGGATAAAGGATGAAATTTCAGCAGGGCTGTAGTTCTTGCCCCTGATGTTGATGCGCGCATCGCCGTTGGATGCCTTTTCGATCCTGTACGGCAGATTTCTGATGTCGTGCTGTACCTCGGGTGCGTCATATTGAAGACCGATCAGCCGTTTTATTCCAAAAACCGTGTTTTCAGGATTGGTTATAGCTTGCCTCTTGGCGATCTGCCCCACCAGACGCTCCCCCTTTTCCGAGACAGCGACAAGGGAAGGTGTCGTCCGGGTGCCTTCCAGGTTATTGATAATTTTCGGGTCTCCGCCCTCCATGATTGAAAGGCATGAATTGGTTGTCCCCAGATCGATTCCGATAATTTTACCCATTTTTTTCCTCCTTTTATTGAACTTAGCAGCAAAGGTCAGCGCCTTGACTGCGTGTGGTCGTGCATGAATTTATCTGACAAGAAAGGTAAACACGTACATTAACATGTCAAGCATTATACGAATAAAAATATTACTATAAGTAATAATAATAATAAAGTAATGGCCCGGAACTGATTTCTTGTCCGGTCCGCTGTTGACAATCATTCAGGTGGTGATATGGTTTTGCCATGCAGAACAGGGAGATAGCAGCTATTGTGCTCGCAGCCGGGTACGCATCCCGAATGGGCCGGTTAAAACCACTCCTGCCGCTGGGGGGCGGCACGGTTGTCGAGCATACGATCAGGTCTTTTCAACATGCAGGCATCACCGAAATCATCGTCGTGATAGGCCATCGATATGGCGACATCATTCCGGTACTCGAGAAAAAACATATCGCCTGGGTCGTGAACCCGCAGTATGAAAAAGGCATGATGGGTTCCATTAGAAAAGGGGTTGAAGCGCTCAGGGAAGATACCCGGGCCTTTTTTATCATGCCGGCCGATATTCCCCTGGTAAGACCATCGACCATCATCCATTTAATAAAAAAGAACTCGTCAAACCCTTCACCGGTGGTCTATCCTGCTTTTAAAGGGCAAAGGGGGCATCCGCCCCTTATTCCGGTTTACCACCGTGAAGGTATTTTACGCTGGACCGGGACCGGGGGACTGAGACGTTACCTGGGCGCACGGGAAAAAGCCTGCATGGATGTAGCAACCACCGACAGCGGTGTTTTGATGGACATGGATACGCCCCGCGACTATGAAAATATTCTGGAAAAGTCGAAAAATATGGATATCCCCACCAGGGAGGAGGCTTTAGCATTTCTGATGATGCACCAGGGTAGCAACACAGGGGTAATCCGGCATGCAAATGTGGTGGCATCTGTTGCCGTAGAAATCGGGACTGTGCTGAACCGGACCGGAAGCTGCCTGGACCTGAGGTTGATCGAGGCGGCGGGACTCCTGCATGATATTGCCAAAGGCCAGGAAAGTCATGCTGAGCGTGCAGCCTCTCTGGCTACTGAAGAGGGGTTTTCAAAAGTGGCGGACATTGTCAGCGTGCACATGAATATCGTTCCGGACCCTGCCGGGAGGATTGGTGAAAAAGAAATTATTTACCTGGCTGACAAAATGGTGCACGGATCTGAAATCGTCTCTCTGGAAAAACGGTTGAATCAGAAGATAGTGCACTTCGCCGGCAATTTGAAAGCCATCGAGAGCGTGTCTCTCAGGATGGAGAATGCCATTAAGATCCAGCGGGACATTGAAAATATTATCGGGAAACCCATGGGTGATCTGTTTTCACAATTGAAATGTGCCTATAAATAGGGTAGAAGGTTATGAGTATATACTCTAAACAGTGGAGGTGAAACGTGAAACACAGGCTTGAAGAAGTTGATCGGGTGGAAATTCTGACACTGCAGGACAATTACATTGACATCGTCGCCGGCGACAATTCAAAGGTTATCCAGCGGGGTATGGCGGTAAAAGAGGGAAAGGTAAAAAACAGTATCCTGGCAGAGCATGGGTTCTCCGCCCTGGTGACTGTCACCAGGGGTGAACAATCGAGATGTATGCTGTTTGACTTCGGTTTTTCAGCGGATGGGGCGGCACGCAATGCAAAGGCCCTCGATGCGGACTTGTCCCGTGTTGAAGTCTTTGTCCTTTCTCACGGTCATCTCGATCATGTGGGTGGCATCGAAGCACTGGTCAGCATGGTGGGTAGAAAAGGGGTGGATCTGGTACTGCATCCTTGGGCTTTTACCAATCCACGCTTTCTGAAAACCCCGCAAAATTTTAATATCTATTTTCCTCCATTCACCCGTGAAACAGCGAAAGCTGCCGGTGTGAACGTTATCGAGTCGGAAGGTCCCTGCCCACTCCTGGATGCCCAGGCGTTATTTTTAGGGAAGATACCACGCGCCACCACTTTTGAAAAAGGTTCTCCCGATCTTTGCTGCAAGGTCGACGGTGAGGAGAGGCCGGACCCGTTTCACGACGACACGGGGGTAGCGTTTCACGTCAGGGGCAAAGGCTTGGTGGTTCTTACCGGGTGTGCACATGCCGGCATCGTTAATACCGTGAAGCACGCACAGAAGGTGTGTGGTATCGATAAGGCGTATGCCGTTATGGGTGGCTTTCATCTTTCGGGAACCGACTTCGATGGCGTGATATCACCTACGACAAAGGCCTTGAAGGAGATCGACCCGCAATACATCGTACCCACGCACTGCACCGGCAGGGAAGCTTCCATACATATTGAAAAAGAGATGCCCGAGCAGTTCATCCTCAACATGTCGGGTACGAAGCTCACCTTTGCCGCTTGACAATGTGTTTCGGCATGAAATTCATGCGCTGCTTCCAATGCCCATCGGAAATCAGCGACCACCGGCAGAGCCGGTGGCTTAAAAAGGGAGTTATTACGAGAAGCCCTATAAAACCTTGACACGCTTCTTCATCATGTTTAGTTTTTCTTGGTAATTTCGGCCTCTAAGCAAAATAGAGGCTTTCATCATGGTGTAAAGGAGTAAGCTCATGAAAATTGCTTTCCCAACGCAGGAAAAAAACGGCCGGCAGAGCCCGGTTCACAACCATTTTGGTTCGGCGCCTTATTTTATCATCGTCGATACGGATACGGAAAAATCACACATCATAGACAACCAGAATCTGGACCATACCCACGGCAATTGCCAGCCCCTTCTCGCCCTGGACGGCACCCACGTGGATGCTGTGGTGGTGGGCGGGATCGGCGGCGGTGCTTTACGCAAATTGTTGAATGAAGGTATCAAGACCTACCGGGCCGTGGAGGGAACGGTCCTGGAGAACCTGGCACTTGCCAAAGTTGGCAAACTGTCCGAATTCAGCATGGACCATACCTGCCAGGGGCATCATCACGGTATTGGGGAGTGTGTTCATTAAAAACTTTTGTAAAGGAACAGCATGAGTCAGGAAACAGTTATCGAGAACAGCCAGACCGAAAGCCTCCGGAAAATGTTGACCGAGGCAGGGTACTCGCAGCAAGCAATCCGATATTATATTGAAAAGCCTTACATGGGTTCGATACCGGACGCCGAGCTCAAATCTGAAATGACGGGCACCTGCGGCGATACCATGGGTGTCTTTGTGAAGATGAACAACGGAACCATTGCCGATGCCAAATACGAGGTCCTCGGTTGTGCCGGAGCCGTATCGGCTGCCATGGCGGCTGTGGATCTGATCAAGGGCCGGAGCCTGGAATATGCCAGGGCGCTCAATGACGGCGATATATTCAAGGTGCTTGAAGAGATACCGGTGAAAAAGCACCACTGTATCCAACTGGCCGTGAAAACCCTGCACAAGGCCATTGATGAATACAATAATGGTTCAAGCTGATTTCAGTAAGTAGGAGCAATGCGTGGTCATTCTTACAACGACCATTTTAGCCGATGGGCTGATATTCCCCGAAGGACCGCGGTGGCATGACGACAAACTGTGGTTTTCAGACATGAATGCCCAGCAGGTCATGACCGTGGATCTTATGGGTAATGTGGAAACCATCGCCTACGTGGCCGGATCCCCATCGGGTCTGGGTTGGCTGCCGGACGGCCGGCTCCTGGTTGTTTCGATGACGGATAGACGTCTGTTGCGGTTCGATGATGGGAAAATGACTCAGGTGGCCGACCTCTTCAATCTGGCAACATACCACTGCAATGACATGGTTGTGGATGGCGCCGGGCGTGCTTACATCGGCAATTTCGGTTTTGACCTCGGACGTTTCCGGGAAGTGGTTCCTGCGGAAATTATCATGGTGGCCCCGGACGGGAAGGCCATGGTGGTTGCCCGAGATCTCCTTTTCCCCAACGGTATGGTGATAACGCCGGACGGTTGCACATTGATTGTCGCAGAAACCTTCGGCCGGCGGTTGACTGCTTTTGACATCATGCCTGACGGCTTGCTGAAGAACCGGAGGATCTGGGCGGAAATGGACGGATATTACCCGGACGGTATCTGCCTGGATGCGGAGGGGGGGATCTGGGTGGCCTCACCGGAAAACCATGTTGGTGTCCTGCGGGTGCTGGAAGGCGGCACCATTTCCCACCGTGTCAAGGTTGAATCCGATGCCTATGCCTGTATGCTGGGCGGCCACGATAGGCAGACCCTGTTCGTCCTGACGGCAGGATCCTTCAATCCGGAGAATCAAGGGACCGGCGGACGAATAGAAGTCGTCGAGGTCGAATGCCCGGGTGCCGGGTTGCCCTGAAAAATGCCAACCGGCGACAGTCCAATCTTTTTGCAGTTTCCAATATTCAAATAGATCCACAGCAATCATCAGCACGGAATTTTATTCCAGTATTAAAAACATGGTCCTTTGGGTCAGGTCAGAGACAATTGGCTCTGCCGAAATCATTCTGAAATGGAATCCAGTAGATAGAATCTCTAATCTGACGACATCATTATAAATGAACAACATCGAACATCCAACGCTGAACATCGAATATGGTATTCTATTTTATAGATAAGACAAAGCGAAGCGTCTTCCACATTCGACGTTGGATGTTGAACGTTCAATGTTCGATGTTCAAGATTTTTTCTG
>Ga0164313_10003754_pt1 | contig 13527 bp, 12 predicted proteins | sample GuaBasSedimGuay4_FD_113735 | JGI IMG/M metagenome (GOLD analysis project Ga0164313, IMG submission 113735) | Subseafloor sediment microbial communities from Guaymas Basin, Gulf of California, Mexico - Guay4, Core 4569-4, 0-3 cm | ecosystem: Environmental > Aquatic > Marine > Hydrothermal vents... | reverse complement strand
AGCTTCCAAAACCTGTCCGACTTCAATTTCCTTGATACCCTTGCTGACCTTGACCACCGGCATGGGGCACGCCAGACCACTTAAGTCCATAACTTTGTCGACCTTGATTTCATCACTCATGATATTTCTCCTTTGTTTTTTACAGAAATTTTTTTACCTCAAAGACACGAAACAGAAAATAAAACCTTTGTGTCCTTTGTGGTTCCGGTTTGTCCGGGATGTGTTAAGAACGATAAAAAATGAGCTTCAGACCCCCGTCTGGACGACTCATATAAAGAGCTGAACCTTGCTGTTCTGAGCCTCTTCGAGAAAGGTCGCCACACCGGCAAAGGAAAGGCCTTCGTAATCGACCATTTCTTCACGTTTGAAGCCCATGAGATCCATGGACATTTCACACACATAGATCTTTACCCCCAGCTCTTCGGCCAGGGCGATCATTTCCGGCAGAGAAGCCACATTTTTTTTCTTCATCAAAGCTTTCATCATGGCGGTTCCCATGCCGCCCATGTTCATCTGGGACAGTTTGACTTTTTCGGCACCCTTAGGAAGCATGGCCCCGAACATCGTCCCCATCATGTCTTTACCACCCACGTTTTTGTTTTTTGCCCTCATTACGGTGGTCCCCCAGAAAGTAAAAAACATGACCACCTCCATGCCCATGGCGATGGCTCCGGTGGCAATGATAAACGCAGCCAGGGCTTTGTCCAGATCCCCGCTGAAAACGATCATAGAGAGTTTATTGGATGGTGTTTTGCTTTGCATGGCATCCAGCTGTGTTTTAAGTTCAGCAACCTGTTCTTCGATTGTAGCCATAATGTCCTCCTTGTTGTCATTAATATGAACTAAAAAATTACCATTATATAAGTTGGTTATTTAATCTAAAGGTATTTTTTGGTTTCCTATACAAACTAAATATTGGTGCCACATAGTTAATGTTTAATATAAAGAATTAAAATAATTGAATATTACTAAACCATCAACTCCTTTATGGATTCCATGGAGGCTTTGAGTAGCTCCAGGTTGGTCATCATTGTATTCCGCTGCTTCGGTTCCATCTGCTGCAAGACTTCCTGGTGAATAAAATCTAAAAACACATTGATTTCATTTAATTTTTGTTGTCCTTGGGTCGTCAGACTCAACAGGGTGGTGCGCGAGTCTTCCGGATCGGCAATTTTCTGAATAAGACCTTTTTGGTTCAGACCGGAAATCAATTTTGAGATACGGCTTTTGACGAGGTTCATTTTGCCGGCAATACCTTTGGGGGTCAAGTATTTCTCCTCGCCAAACAGAAGAAGACAACGCATCTCGGCATCGGGAAGGTTGAAGCGCTCGCTTTGATAGCGCATTCTGTCCTGACAGCACTGATAGAGTTTTATGATCAGTTGTTGAAATTGAACGACTTGATGTTCGGGTATTTCGTTGGGCGTATTTTCCATTGAATAGTTCATAGTAAGAACTATAATCGAAAATCAGTTGAAGTCAAGTTAATTTTTACCCTTGGGTAAGGAAGCATACCACTGCCATTTAAATTATCGCTATGTGGCATGCTGGACTTGTCGACAAGGGGAGATCGTAATTGAGGTGTATTATGTTGGCTCTCGTGAAAAAGCCCCGTATTGAGATATCGCTCCAAGGCGAGCATGTTGACGAGCTCATAGCGTGGATTCGTAAAAAATTTGAAGTGAGTATTCTTACCTCCGACGACTCTGAGAGTGTTGCTATTGAGGAGACTGATTTTTGGAAAGAAATGCAGTCAAACAGAATTGGCAACCTTCTTTCAGCTGCCAGGCTTAAGGCGAACCTGTCGCAATCTCAGCTTGCCGAGAAACTTGGTATCCGTCAGAATATGGTCAGTGACTATGAAAGGGGTAAGCGTCGGCTTTCCCCATCAATGGCCAAACGTATGGCTAAGACGCTCAAAATTAAAGTTGATAGAATTTCATAGAGTTCCGAACTTGGTCATTGTCCGCATGATCTGTTATGCCGCAGCCATATTCTGGACTTCCTTTTTGATTTTATCCAGCGACGTGTCTTGGGCTACATCAAGATCATAATCCATTTGAAGCCCAAGCCAGAATGATGCGGAATTGCCAAAAAAGGTCGATAGACGCAGAGCCGTGTCTGCGGTCACGCTCCTTTTGCCGTGGACTATTTCATTGATACGTCGTGGAGAGACGCCAAGTTCTTTGCCAAGTTGATTCTGGCTTATTCCCATCGGCTTGCGAAACTCTTCAAACAAAATTTCGCCAGGATGAATTGGGGGTATTTTCTTTGCCTTCATTTTTTCACCTCAATGATAATCAACAATCTCAACATTATATGCATTCCCGTTTTGCCACTTGAAACAAATCCGCCATTGATCGTTTATGCGAATGCTATGTTGACCTTTTCTATTTCCAGACAAGGCTTCGAGTTTGTTGGCAGGGGGAATCCTAAGGTCTTGAACAGTTGAACTTCGGTTTAGCATCCTGAGCTTTCTAAAAGCGATTTTCTGAATATTGTGCGGCAGCTTTTTAGAAAACTGCCTGTGAAATATCTTTTCAGTCTCACTGCACTTGAAGCTCTCTATCATAATAACTAAACACTATAACGCATAACGTTATATGTCAAGAATGTTTTGAACATGTAAAAATGTTTGGCCCTGTTGAAACAATCATCAAATATCAATTTCTGAAGCGCATTATAACGATTTTTATAACGATTTGAAAAATCAGCACACCAAAAAAGAAGGCCCCCTTTGGGTAAAGGAGGCCTAACTTATTGAAATGGCGGAGAGACAGGGATTCGAACCCTGGATGGAAGTTTCCCCCCATACTCGCTTAGCAGGCGAGCGCCTTCAGCCGGCTCGGCCATCTCTCCTGGATTCTGACAAGTCAGAATACATTTAGCTTGTTGCCCGTGGCCTTATGATCTTAGCTTTGTACGGAAAGAGGCTAGTTGTTTGACCAAGCCATGGGCTTTTTCTTCAATCTGGTTATTCAAATCCTTTTCGATCAAATCGTATAGTTCAGCGGTGTCAAAGCCTGCAACGGTTTCATATACCGATCGAATAGAGATGCTCAGGAATCTTGCAAATTCAGCATCGGAGTTGTCAGCAGATCCTTCAGCTATATTCAACAGTATCGAGTTGAGGGCTCGCTGGATTTGGTCTGCCAGCCCCCTATCGTTGGGCAGAATACAATCTTTGACAACATTTCGGCAGAATAAGCAATAAGCTTTACCTTCTTTATAGACTCGAAACTCTTTAAACCTGAATCTTATTTTTAAAACGATACCGAAGCTACAAGCCAGCCGCCACAAGCTACCGGTGAAAATTTATTTTTCTGGCGGAGGGAGTAGGATTCGAACCCACGGAACTTTCGCTCAACGGTTTTCAAGACCGCCGCCTTCAACCACTCGGCCATCCCTCCCGAATAATGAACTAAATTACATAGCATTTCATCTAATACAGGTCAATATATAATTTCCTGGATCGAGCGTTTGAAATGAAGTTGTTACAACGGCACACGGTCGAGTCCGGGTCACCGACATCGTGGACAGACATAATTGGATGTTGACATGCTGTCGGATATGTGATTTCCGGAAAATTACTTGGCAGGGGCCTTGGCTTTAAAACATATCGTGGCCGGAGTGCCTAATAATTAACCAACTGTAATTATTAATTTGATTTTACGTTGTACGTAACGCAAAATTCAAGTGTAGGAGTTATCTATGAAGCAAAAATATTCGATCCATAAAGACACTGAGAAGCAGCAGCTGGTGATCAAGGAGTATGGGGAACTGAATAAAGAGATTCTGTCGCTGTTGTGCGAAGAGGCCTATCCGGAGGACGTGATCAAGGCCGCTATCGATAAGGGAAAAGAGGCCTTGATCAGTACCCTGCGAACACGCAATATGTACCCTCCGGGAGTCTTTGCCAACAGTATCGCCGACCTGGTTGTCACCCTCTATGGTTCCGAGGGCGAGCAGTCAACGGAGATATTGCTGGATGACAAAGCGTTTTTCGAAAAAAAAGGAAGCGCATCTCCCCTGGAAGAGGATACCGTGGGAAGCGAGGATGGCGACATCGACGCGGTGCTGGAAGACGACATTGATGAGGTTTACGAGGAGAAGAAGATTATTACAGATCTCAAGTCCACCTTAAAGGTGGCGGATGAGGATTCGGCCGACGCAGACGATGACGTATAATGGGGATTGCCCCGGGCAGGATACCGGGGTCAGTCCTTATATCCGGCATTTCTTGGCCGCATCCCCCCCCACCTATTAGACCGGAAAGGTCACCTCGTGTTTTTCAAGGATGGACTGCAGCGCATCCGGTCCTTTCCGTACACAATGTCATATTATATCGTCCAATTCAATCTCGTTAGAAAAAGCCCCCAAGCTTACAACTTCAGGTTCGGCGGCATTGCATGCAAACCGAATACCCGGTGTCTGTTTTAGTAAATCATCGAAAATATGAGATAACTTTAACGGCCACAATTTTTTTACCTTGACATTGCTACGAAATTTTCCTAAAAAAGCATATTCCATCCTGCCTGGATCATTCTATAACTACGAACATCATGAAATGGGCTAATGAAGTTTCTTTTATGGAAGCTTTAAAACGTCTAAACTGCGTCAGGAGGTGCCAATGGACAAGGAGCAAAAAGCGTTTTATGAAAGGCTGGAAAGCAAGGGGGTCTCGCGAAGGAGTTTCATGAAGTACTGTACATTTCTGACTGCGACCATGGGACTATCCTCTTCGTTCGTCCCGAAGGTGGCAGAAGTTTTCGCAGCGCCGTCACAGCGACCACCGGTGGTGTGGCTCCATTTCGGAGAATGTACGGGATGTTCCGAAGCCCTCCTGCGGTCGATGTACCCTTATATCGACGACCTGGTTCTCGAGATTCTCTCTGTAGAGTACCATGAAACCATCATGGTTGCCGCCGGGCATCAGGCAGAGGAAAACCTGCATGCCGCCATAAGAAAATATGAAGGCCAGTTCATCTGCGTCTGCGAAGGTGCCATTGCAACCAAGTTCAATGGTGGCTACGGAAAGGTAGGCGGGCGGACTTTCCTCGAGATCGCCAAAGACGTGTTACCCAGGGCCGCGGCCGTCATCTCCATTGGAACCTGTGCCGCATTCGGCGGTATACAGGCCGCCAAACCCAATCCAGGCGGGTATAAAGGCGTCGGTGATGCCCTGGGCGTGAAAACCCTGAATATTCCCGGGTGCCCGCCCAACCCGATTAATTTTGTCGGAACCGTTGTCAACTATCTCCTCCTCGGCAAGCTTCCTGCTCTCGACAATATGGGCAGACCGCTGTTTGCCTATGGCAACACCATCCACGACAAATGCCCGAGACGATCTCATTTTGAAAATGACGAGTTCGTAGAAGAATTCGGCTCAGAAGAGGCTGCCATGGGCTACTGCCTGTACAAAATGGGCTGTCGCGGACCGGAAACGTATAACAACTGCCCCATCGTCAAATTCAACGACGGCACCAGCTGGCCGGTCGAAGCCGGTCACCCCTGCATCGGGTGTAGTGAACCCGATTTCTGGGACAGCATGAGCCCTTTTTATGAAGAGATGTAATTGACGATAATATCAGAAATCAATCCTTTTTAAGAAAAGGGGAGGAGACATATGGCAAAACGAATTACAATTGATCCGATTACACGCATCGAAGGTCACCTTCGCATTGAAGTCGAAGTTGAAGGCGGCAAGGTAAAAAATGCCTGGAGCTCAGGCCAGATGTTCCGGGGAATCGAGCTCATTTTACAGGGAAGGGACCCCCGAGATGCGCATCATTTTGTCCAACGATCCTGTGGCGTCTGAACGTACACACATGCTCTGTCCTCGGTGAGGGCAGTCGAAGATGCCGTCGGTGTTAAAATACCCAAGAATGCACGTCTCATCAGAAACCTGCTTCACGGTGCTCAATTCCAGCACGATCATATTGTTCATTTCTATCATCTGCATGCCCTGGATTGGGTGGATATCGTCAGCTCCCTCAAGGCAGATCCTGCAAAAACCGCCGCGCTGTCAGATAACGTGAGCAACGCGCCCTGGGGCGGCAGCAATTATTTTAGAAATGTCCAGACCCGGCTGCAGACGTTTGTCGACAGTGGTCAACTGGGACCATTCGCCAATGCCTACTGGGGCCATCCGGCGTATGTATTGCCGCCGGAAGCCAATCTGATGGCAGCGGCCCACTACATCGAAGCGCTGAGGCTGCAGGCCAAGGCGGCCAGAATGCACGCTATATTCGGCGCAAAAAATCCCCACCTGCAATCTCTGGTGGTGGGCGGGGTAACGTCCGTGAGAGATCTGACACCGGACCGTATTGCCGAATTTCTCTACATCACTAAAGAAACCCAGGAATTTGTCAAAAATGTATACGTTCCTGATCTTCTTGCAGTGGCGTCATTTTATAAAGATTGGGGCGGTATCGGCGGGTGCACTAACTTTCTGGCCTGGGGCGACCTGCCACAGGGCGAGAAGGAGCCTGAAAGTCTGTTCCTGCCCAGGGGCGTCATCATGAAGCGCAACATTGCCGGCATGAAGATGGCGGAGCAAGACAAGGTGACCGAACACGTGTCACGCGGCTGGTACGAGGATGGCAGTCCGAAGCATCCCTACAAGGGCGAGACCAAACCGATTCAATCAGATCCGGCCTATCGGCCCGGTGGCGGCAAGTACTCCTGGTTCAAGGCGCCCCGTTATGAGGGGGAACCCTGCGAGGTGGGGCCGCTGGCGCGTGTCCTGGTAGCTTACGGTGCGGGTGATGAAACCATCAAGGGCCTTGTGAATGGTACGCTTGAAAAACTGGGTATTCCCGTACAGGCTCTTTTTTCCACTCTGGGCAGAACGGCGGCCCGGGGACTCGAGACCGTTGCTATCGGCGATGCCATGCCGGGCTGGGTGATGGAACTGGTAGAGAACCTTAAAAACGGCGATACCAAGACCTATCAGCCCTGGGAAATGCCGAACAGCGGTATGGGTGTGGGCTTGAATGATGTTGCCAGGGGGGCCCTGGGGCACTGGATCGAGATCGAGAACAAGAAGATCAAAAATTACCAGTATGTGGTGCCGTCTACCTGGAACCTCGGCCCGAGAGACGAAAAAGGCAAACTGGGTCCGGTAGAGGAAGCCTTGATCGGTACCCCCATTGCGGATCCCAAACGACCCTTGGAAGTGCTGCGTACGGTGCATTCTTTTGACCCGTGCATTGCCTGCGGCGTCCACGTCATCGATCCGGATTCAAACGAGGTGTACGAAGTCAAAGTACTCTAAACCAGGTTGAGTGGTTTTTTAAATTCCAAGCATGACCTGATCCGGGCAAACCGGTAAAGAAAAGGAACTTTTATCACGAAAACACGAACGTTTGAATTCACGAAAAATGAGTATACATTTCGTGTTTTTCAGATTTTGTGTTTTCGTGATTGTTTTTTTGTTATTTGAAAGCTTGAGATGGAATCACAAACGAATATTGAACAAATCATGATCCTGGGTGTCGGATGTATTCTCTTTGCCGATGAGGGATTTGGTGTCCGTGTTATCGAGAAAATTGACGCTGACTATGAATTTCCGGACTATGTTTCGGTTGTAGATGGAGGGGTCCTGGGAACCAACCTGCTGGGTGTCATTTCCATGGCCGACCAGCTGATCGTGGTGGATGCCATTCGCAACAAGGGCAACCCGGGTGACTTATACCGCTTGTCCGGGGATCAGATTCCCAAGAGAATCCGGGCCAAGAATTCAATTCACCAGGTTGATTTTCTGGAAGCGCTGACACTCTGTGGAGCCTTGGACAAGGTCCCGGAGACGGTTATCGTCGGCATAGAACCCCAGGATATTGAAACACTGAGTATTGAATTGACCCCGGTCACCGCAGAAAAGATCGACGAAATGATCCAGATGGTTCTGGCCGAACTGGACCGGCTTAACGTACCCTACACGCAAAGGAGTGGTGTAAATGTGCCTGGCAATCCCATCTAGGATAGTGAAAATCGACAACGGCATGGGAACTATTGATGTGGACGGTGTTCAGCGAACAGCCAGCCTGCTTCTCGTGGAAGATGCCACCGTGGGGGATTACGTGATCGTGCATGCCGGCTTTGCCCTGCACAAGATCGACGAGGCAGACGCCATGGAGTCGCTGCGAATCCTCAAGGAAGCTGCCGCATTTGCCGAAAAACGGGAAAGGGAAGAGTAGCAATTTTCATGCTCGACTGAACACAGGGAAAACATGAAACAATAGAGTATGATGTAACGAAATAGTGACCCTCTTTATCAAAAACGCATGAAAATTGTGAAAAAGCTTGAAATAAACGGCATCGTGCAGGGGGTGGGGTTCAGACCCTTTGTTTATCAACTTGCCGAAGCTCACAAACTCTGCGGACGGGTTGCCAACACATCCACCGGGGTTTCAATCCATATCGAAGGCACTTCAACAGCGGTCGATAATTTTTCCAGGAAACTGACCGAGAATCCGCCTCCCCTGGCAGAGATCACCCATGTAAAAATTGAACCCGCCACTTCTAAAGGCTACACGGAATTTTTAATAGAAAAAAGCCAGGCAAAGGGCAACCGCCTTACCCTGATCTCGCCGGATATGTCCATCTGTGCGGACTGTCTCAAAGAGCTGCACGATCCATTAGACCGGCGCTACCATTATCCATTCATCAACTGCACCAACTGCGGCCCCCGCTACACGATCATCGATGACATTCCTTATGACCGACCCAAAACATCCATGCGCCACTTTCAGATGTGCGCGCGATGCCAATCTGAATATGACGATCCTATGGACCGCAGGTTTCACGCTCAGCCCAATGCCTGTCCGGCCTGCGGGCCGCAGGTACAGCTGCACGACAACCGCGGCGAAAAGCTTTCTTCGGAAAATCCTGTCGCAGATGCCGTTGCGTTTTTGAAGGCAGGCCACATCCTGGCCGTAAAAGGCCTGGGGGGATTTCACCTGGTAGTGGATGCGGAGAACCAGCCGGCCGTGGAGACATTGAGACGGCGTAAACGTCGCGAGGAAAAACCACTGGCCGTGATGTCGTACGACCTGGCAGCCATCCGGCACTATGCGGGGGCTCGCCCTGAAGAAGAAAAACTGCTCTTGTCGTCCCAGCGCCCCATTGTATTGCTGCCGAAGAAAGCGCCGCATGTTCTGGCAGAAAGCGTTGCCCCGCACAGCCGTTATTACGGGGTTATGCTGCCGTACACGCCTTTGCATGATATGCTTTTGAAAGGCAGCTTCAAGGCCCTGGTCATGACCAGCGGGAACATGAGGGAAGGGCCCATTGCCATCGACAACCAGGATGCTCTGGCACGTCTCGGGGCGATGGCCGATTATTTTCTGCTGCACAACCGGGATATTTATCTCAGAAGCGATGATTCCGTTGTCAAAACGATCAACGGAAAGGCACGTTTTTTTCGCCGCTCAAGGGGGTATGTTCCCCGACCGGTCTTTTTGAAAAGGGCGCTCAAGCCGATCCTGGCCTGCGGGGCCGAATTGAAAAATACCATCTGTGTTACCCGGGGCAACCAGGCTTTTGTGAGCCAGCATGTGGGCGACCTCGAAAACCTGGCAACCTATCGTTTTTTTTGCAAAACGATTCAGCATTTGAAACGGATTCTGGACATCGAACCCGAATATATCGCCTGCGACATGCATCCGGATTACCTGAGCACACGCTATGCCCGGGAACAGGAAAATATCGCGGTGCAGGAAATCCAGCATCACCATGCCCACATCGTCGCCTGCATGGCGGAAAACCAGGTGGAGGATCCGCTGATCGGGCTGGCCTTCGATGGGACGGGTTACGGATCCGACGGTCGCATATGGGGCGGTGAAATTTTATGGGCTCACCTCGACCGGTTCGAGCGGCTAGGGCATATCGCTTACGTGCCCATGCCCGGCTCAGCCGCTGCCATAAAGGAACCCTGGCGGATGGCGGTCAGCTATCTTCACCAGGCTTATGGCAAAAAGCTGTTGCAGCTGGAACTGCCCTTTATCAATATCGTCGGGCGCCGTAAAGTTGAAACCATTATTGAGATGATTGAAAAAAAAATAAATTCACCCCATACATCCAGCCTGGGAAGGTTGTTCGATGGTGTTGCCGTCATGATCGGGCTGCGTGAATATGTTGCCTACGAAGGCCAGGCCGCCATAGCGTTGGAGATGCTGGCAGACCCGTCGACACAAGGCCTGTATGATTATGATGTCAGCCAGGGTGACATGCTGGAAATTCATCCGGAACCCATCGTGAAGGGCGTTGTCGATGACATCGGGAAACAGGTGCACCCATCTGAAATCAGTATGAAATTTCATAACACCCTTGTCCGGATGTTTGCCGAAATCTGTGTGGATATCAGGATGGATACCGGACAGAAAAGGGTTGCCTTGAGCGGGGGCGTTTTTCAGAATGCGCTGCTGTTGTCCGGCCTGACCAAAGGTCTGGAAAAAAAAGGATTTGAGGTTTTGAGCCATACCCAGGTCCCGACAAATGACGGCGGCATTTCTTTGGGACAGGCTGTTATCGCGGATGCCATGCTTTCAAAATAATTAACCACAGGGCACAAAGATTATTCCAATATGAAAATAGACAACAGTTGTTACAAGATACAGCAGGGATAAATCCCTGCGCTACATTGCGAAAAGCATGTAGGCCAGGGCTTCAGCCCTGAAAAAAGGTGATTTGTAGACTGAAGAATTCAGATATTGTGATTGCATTGCATCCGGTTTACAAGGGGAAAGCAGCATGGTGTTAAAACATATGGAAGAATACCGGGATGCGGAGATTTCCCGCAGCCTGGTGGAGAAAATAAAGGCCGCTTCAAAAAAGGAGATACGCCTGATGGAGGTGTGCGGGACGCACACTGTTTCCATTTTTCGCAGCGGTATTCGTTCTGTCCTGCCGGAAACCATCAGCCTGCTTTCCGGACCGGGATGCCCTGTTTGCGTAACCGCTCAGCGGGAGATCGATGCGTTTGTGGCGCTTTCCAGGGTGGATGGTGCCATTGTGGCCACTTTTGGCGATTTGATGCGCGTGCCCGGTACCGTATCGTCTCTGCAGAAAGAAAAAGCCGAAGGCCGTGATATCCGGGTGGTCTACTCGACCATGGATGCCATCGATCTGGCGGTAAAGCATCCGGACCGTGAGGTCATTTTTCTGGGAGTGGGTTTTGAAACCACGGCACCCACCATAGCTGCCGCCATTCAGGCCGCCCGAAAAATGAAACTCGGGAATTTTTCCGTTTATGCAGCGCATAAAACGGTTCCCCCGGCCCTTAATACGCTGATGTCATCCGAATTGGTCAACATAGACGGGTTTATCCTGCCGGGGCATGTGTCTTTGATCATCGGCACGTCTGCCTATGAGCCTTTTTTCAGGAATCACAACATGCCCTGCGTGGTGGCCGGGTTTGAACCGGCCGATATACTCCAGGCCGTATGGATGCTCGTTGATCAGATAGAAAGCGATACGCCCCGGTTGAGCAATGCTTATGGAAGGGCCGTGACGCGGGAAGGTAACCCCAAAGCGAAAGCATTGCTCGATGAAGTGTTTGTGGTGGATGATGTTGTCTGGCGGGGAATAGGCGTGATACCAAAAAGCGGGCTGAAGATCCGGGACCGTTTTGCGGACTTTGATGCCGCCCGAAAATTCACCCTCACCTTACCGGATTCGCAGGACCCTGCAGGGTGTGCCTGCGGCGAGATTCTGACCGGTGTCAAGACCCCGCCGGACTGCCCCCTGTATAAAACCCGCTGCACGCCCATGGATCCGGTGGGGGCCTGCATGGTCTCCAGTGAAGGCACCTGTGCAGCGTACTATCGATACCATGGGAAATAGCTGGTAGCTCGGGGCAGATAGGAAGAAAAGTGAGGATCCAAGGATTCCAGGGGTCCAGGGGTCAAGTGGACAGAAAGCAGCTTTGTTGTGCCGGATGTACGTTTTATCCATCTGGTTTATTTGGGTTTTCACTCGAACCCTGGAATCCTGGGCCCCTTGAACCCTTTTAAAAGAAAGCATTGTAAAATGAAACCCGACAAAATCATTCTCGATCATGGCAGCGGTGGCAAGATTTCTCACCACCTGACCACCGATTTTATACTACCGAAATTTAACAATCCCATACTGGCCAACCTGGATGACGGTGCCGTTTTCACCGCCGGGGGGCATCGGTTCGCCTTTTCCACGGACACATATACAGTGGATCCGATCTTTTTTCCCGGGGGCAGCATCGGTGATCTTGCCATCAATGGAACGGTCAATGATGTGACCATGTGCGGGGCCACACCCCTTTACCTGAGTGTGGGGCTGATCCTGGAAGAAGGATTTCCCATCCATGATTTTGAAAAGGTTATGGAAGCGATGAGCCAGGCGGCGGCAAAGGCCGGGGTTGACGTGGTCACCGGCGACACCAAGGTGGTACCCAAAGGGGCTGCCGATAAAATATTCATCAACACCTCCGGCATCGGCATCATTTCTGAAGGTGTCGATGTTTCCTGTAAAAACGCACGGGTGGGCGATAAAATAATTTTGAGCGGTAGTATTGCCGACCACGGCGTGACGATTCTGACACAGCGCGAGGGCTTGACCTTCGACGCTCCGGTCAAGAGTGATTCAGCCCCGTTGAATCATATGGTCAAAAAAATGCTTGCGACCGGTCCGGCGATACACACCTTGCGGGACCCCACCCGGGGCGGCGTGGGGACAGCCCTGAATGAAATTGCCGATAGCTCGAAGGTGGGCATCCGGATCCAGGAAACAAAGATTCCGGTACGGCCGGAAGTGGCCGGAATCTGCGAACTTCTGGGCTTCGACCCCCTTTACCTGGCCAACGAGGGCAAGCTTCTCGCTTTTGTGGGGTCTGAAGATGCCGCTGCTGTGCTGGCGTCCATGCATAAAGATGAATTGGGCAAGGATGCCTGTATTATCGGTGAGGTCGTCTCAGATGACCCGGGCCAGGTTTTCATGGAAACCCGCATCGGCGGCATACGCATCGTGGATATGCTGGCGGGGGAACAGCTGCCAAGAATTTGTTAAAAATAAATTTTCACGACCGATACTACACAGCAGTAAAAGTAACAGCATCATCGTTCGAAATGCTCTGGCGGACATGATCAATGAAAGCATGAAAATTTCTTTTTCAAATTTCCGTTTTTTTAAAAAAATACAAATAGGTAACCATCATTCCTTCGACATTCGTTTGTTAGATATTGGATCTTGGATATTCATCTTTTGTTTATTCATTGTGCTGCCCCAGGGCTGCACCTCCCCAAAGGAGGTTGTTTTTACCGGCCGCACCATGGGCACGACCTACCATATCAAGCTGGTTGCCGGGTATTTCAAACGGACCTCCGGGCTTCAACCCAGGATTGACGAACGCCTGGAATCCATCAACCAGAGCATGTCCACCTATATTCACGACAGTGAGATCAGCCGTTTCAACCGGTCGGGGGATACTAGGGCAGCGTCCGGGGCATCGGACGATTTTCTGCGGGTAATGCGGGTTGCGCAGAAATTGTATGT
>Ga0164313_10003753_pt1 | contig 13528 bp, 12 predicted proteins | sample GuaBasSedimGuay4_FD_113735 | JGI IMG/M metagenome (GOLD analysis project Ga0164313, IMG submission 113735) | Subseafloor sediment microbial communities from Guaymas Basin, Gulf of California, Mexico - Guay4, Core 4569-4, 0-3 cm | ecosystem: Environmental > Aquatic > Marine > Hydrothermal vents... | reverse complement strand
GAAACTGTAACACTATTTTGTGTAACTTATTTCTATCATGGAAAATTGGTAGCTGTAGGTGAGGATGAGGTGAAGTTAGAGAATCCTAGCATCATTTATGAAACAGGGAATTGGAAGGATAAAGAGTGGTCTGACATTCAAGATATGCATCTACCAGATGGTCTTATTGTTAGAAAATCAGCAATCGAATCTTACGGTAAAACTAAGTGATATTAGGTAGAAAACAAAGATGGTTTGGGTCTATGTCTAGGTCTTGGTCTATGTCTAGGTCTAGGTCTAGGACTTGGTCTAGGTCTTGGTCTTGGTCAATGTCTAGGCCTAGGTCTAAGTCTAGGTCTGAGTCTAGGTCTTGGTCTGAGTCTTGGAGTAGGTCTTGGAGTAGGTCTTGGAGTAGGTCTTGGTCTGAGTCTTGGAGTGGGAGTGGGAGCGGAAGATGACTAAAGAAGAAGCTATTGTAGCGATGGTGGGAAGTGGTCTTGTAATAGGGACAAAACATTATCTATATAGATATAACGGACTAACTTTAGAATTTTCTATAAAAGGTCAAACCGCATGGTTCGTAACAGAATTAGAGACTCTTCAAAAAAAAGGTTACTACATCGAATCTGAGAAGATGACTAAGGAGGTGGAGTGATGGAGCACATACTAGAGTGTCCTTGGTTTTGGACATTGGTGGGGGGTGTAGTGGCCTTTATAATGCTGTTTTTGAAAGACGAGGAGGAGTGAGTACACAGATGAATCAAAATAATAACGATATACAGGTGAATATCAGTAACTTACAAGGACTTAACTGATAAAAAAGGGAATTAAAATGAAATGCTTTGATAAAAATGGTGACGAGATGGGTGAACACCAAATTAAATATCGCCCGCAGGATATTAAAACTAAGACTTTTGTATTTTGGGTGAATGTTTATAACAAAGAAAACATAAGGAAATTCGACTCAAAAGAAGAAGCGGATGAGGTTGCTGATAATTGGTCAGGGCGATTAGGCCCCGCTGAGCGCATCGAGATTACTAGGGAAATAGTATGAGTACACAGATGAATCAAAATAATAACGGTATACAGGTGAATAAGAAAACCTTAAATAAAAGAGAGAAAAATGGATATTCCAAAAAATAACACAATTTCAATGATAGACCAGGCACTAAAGCATAAGGTCAATAATAGAGTCAAAAGAACCTACATGGGAACCTCCTATATAGGCCATGAGTGCGCCAGGAGAGTTTGGTATCATTATCATAAACCAGATCTACAAGAGGCCATAGGCCCTAGAATCCAGCGTATATTCGACATGGGGCATATGATCGAAGACTACCTAGTAAAGATGTTGGTCTCAACTGGACTAGAAGTTCACGAGAAGGATTCAAATGGCGATCAATTTGGCTTTGAAGATGGCCCTGTTAGAGGCCATATAGACGGGGTAATTAAAAATATCCCCGAATCCACAAAAGCCCACCTATTAGAGATCAAGTCTGCAAATAACAAAAACTTTAATTCAATGGTTAAAAAAGGCATAAGAAATGTATATGAACACTACTGGGTTCAGGCCCAGATCTATGCCTATAAAATGAAACTAGATAAGATCCTTTTCATCGTTTACAACAAAGATAATAGCGAGCTTTACCAGGAGAGAATGGACGTTAATAAGAAAGCTGCCAAGGCATATCTAAAACGTGCAAAGGACTTGGCAATTGAAGAGCTTGAACCACCTAGAGAATACAGGAATGAATCATTCTATAAATGCAAATTCTGCCCATTCAATAAGGAGTGTTGGAAGTAAGGAATTTGATTATGCCAGCTTCCCTAACTTGCCATAGTCTTTTGAATTCCTTGCGCTATCATTGGTTTTGATAGAGTCGTCTGGCATGGATGTATCCATCTCTTCATTATCGCCTTCGACCTTCTCTCCGACTTCTGCTCCTGCACCTGCCAGGGGTTCGGTTTCATCATACATTCCAAGTTGGTTTAGCTTTTGTAACCTTTGAACCTTTTGAACATTAGTGGAGTCCTGATCGTCCCATATTTTTCGCCTTAACTGACTCTTTATTACGTTATCAGTTACCTTTCCATTTATACGGCCATAAGGATCATGTGCCATCATTTCAGGTTTAAACTGCTGTAGAGATATCAAGTGATTCTCAAGTAGCTCTGGGCGGTAGGTAAGCATTTGTTCCCAGCCTTCAGCTTGCTCTGGCATTTGAGCATTTATCTTGGCAATAGCAAATTCCTTGTTTGCCAAGAACTCCTCAGTGTTCCTGGGCAATGGAGTACCAATAATCTTTTCCTGAAGGATTCGGTCTTGCTCTGCCTGTTTCTCCTGTTTTCTCATTTGGATTCTTTCTTGAAATGTCATCTTCTCTGGAGTCTGCATTTGTTCCTCACCTTGTTCCAGGTCTGTATTCATTATACCTTCAGTTGGATTCTCTAGTGACCTCTGGCCGAATTGTGAGGCTTGATCGTACCCTGCCAAATCAGCATCCTCGTAGCTATTTTCTGAGGCCATATCGTAATCTCCCGAAGCTCCGCCAGTGTTGTCGAAATCTGTTTCATGCTGCCTTACACCTTCTGGTGTCTCTATCGTTGAGTTATCCAAAACATTTTGATCTCCTCTCATTTCAGAATCACTGGCATTTGTTCTTGGGGCCTGAGGGTCGTATCCCTGGAAGTCCTGGTCAGTGGCATATTTACTGCCTTGATCGAATTGAGTATTTTGTCGGTCTGTAAACTCTCTATCAACTCCCATGATATCGTCATAAGTTCTTTTCTGTGATGATGGCTTTCTAAATGGGTCGTAGGTGTTTTCCTCTGCTTCCTCTCCAGATTTCTTCTTAAATGGATCGTACGTTCCGCTTTCTTCACCGTCTGATTCTGTTGATTGGTAATCTTCGTAATCACTTTTTTCTTTCTCTTCCTTTTTATATTTCCTTTCTGATCTTACCTTTCTGTTTGATTCGCTGATTGGACTCTTAGTGAAAAGCTGGGTTCCACCCTTTTCCATTCCTTCAGCAAGGCTAGTGTTAAGTATTCGCTTTACACCTTTTCTAGTGCCGCCTCTAGTAGGTATTAGGTCAAGCTTGCTTTTGAATTTCTGAGCAAACTCATGTGCAGGAAGTTCGATGTGTTTTTGCAACCATGTGAAGGCCTGATCTGTTACCCTCCACTCGTTACCAGACATTCTGAAAATGCCCTCTGCCGCCTTATCAACTTCGGAGTCAATCCCTTTTAATATATTTGTATTAGTAGAGTATTGTTCATTAAGGTCGTTAAATTTACCCCTGGTATTTTCAGGCATATTTTCGGTTACTAAGTCTCTAAAGAACTTGGCAATTTTTAGTTTTATCGCTTTTGTATCAACGTCTGGATCATTAACGTCAAAATCAATCCGTTCATACCAAGACCTCATAAGCTTTAACAGATCAGCATTTGATTTTTCTCCACCAGTATAATACGGCTTTCCTTTCTTCATGTGCCTAAGAAGGCCACCAGAGCCACTAACATCTTCGATTGTCTCGTCGACTACTTTCTTTGAGCCTTTTCCAATATCTTTTAGCATCTTTTTTATAAGTGCCTGGGCCTCTGGACTTTTAGATCCATCGACATCTTTCATTATTTCATTAGCTAGTTTTTGGGCCTTTTCATACATTTGGCTATTCGTTAGCTTTTTACCAAACTGTTTAGATCCTGAAAGCCCATCGAGCATTGTTATTATCTTCTCATTTGCCGTTCTTAATTTTTCTTGGATCTTGTCTAAGTTCTTAGCAAATATTTGCTTTCTACCAAGCGGTTTTCCTGCACTATCGACAACTTCATCTATTTTTCCTGTCTCGAAGTTGTAATCACCTTCGTTTGTTAGAATACCTTTCTCCTCCAGGTTCTTGCCATGTTCAATTTGCCGCTGCTTAGTTCCTTGAGTTCTAGTCTTAGAAGCTCTCGCCTCAGTAATTTCGTCTACCATTTCTCTGGTTAGTTTTGTGCCGTCTTTCATCTTATCGCCGACATTAACTCTTCTATTGGAAGATATAAGTTTTTGAAGCATATTAGATCTAGCACCAGATACTCTTGCCTTTGAAATTCTTTGGGAGGTTCTTGAAAAGTAATCTCCTACAACCTCTGAGGCCCCTTTTGTTCCTCTGCGGACTACTCCACCGACTACCATTGATTTTCCTACATCTAGAATCTGGTCAAAAGCGTCCTGGTCTTTATCAGTCATACCATAGCCAGTTATCCCTGCTCTACCAGAGGACTTGGCAATTATTGCTGAAGTAGGGCCTTGAAGGATTCTATTCATTGTCTTAGACTTGACTCCGGCTTCTCTCATTCCTTTTCTCAGCTTGCTGTATATCTGTCCACTGGACTCAGTTCCTTTTAACATCTTTTTTACAACATCTACTCCAAGCTCTTTTTCTGCTTTCCGAACAATATCCATTACATCATTTTTAAGGACTTTGTTTGTTGCCTTCACAAGATTTGTGGATTCTTTCATGCCGTATTTTATTGCCTTAACTATTTCAGAGACACCTTTGGCATTTTTCATCATCTTTGCCGCTTTTGTGCCTTTGAATAAAGTCATGACTTGTTTTCTAATCTTATTTGCCTTGACCATCTTCTTAGCAGCGATAACACCAGTAGAGGCCCCAGCAGTTAATGGAGCCGCGAATGTCATAAGTGTATCTATAAAGTCAGGGGCCAATTCAGTCAGGGAAGTTTTCCAGAAATGCTCTTTCCGGATCTGTGTCATAGCAGATTCCCATTCTAGCTGCTTTGCTCGCCCTTCTTTGGAACCATATAAGGTTCCCCAGGCAGTCCCTACGATATCATCCAAGAACTCAAGCGTGTAAACCTGTGGGTAGACCGCAAAAGTAGGATGAAGATTCTTAACAAGATCCAATACATACGAATCATCTTTTTTCTTTTTTTCCATTACTTTTCCTTATACCAGTTATTAGGATTTTTTATATCGCCGCCAAGATATGTTCCTGCGACTCCTTTGTATCCTACTAGCGGATGAAGTTGCTTTTTCCCTTCCTTTTTATCAAATGCCCTTCTCTGTTTCGCTGATCTAATCATCCCGTCTCTAACAGAAGGTGCGATTTGCTCCATTGCCTGATCTATAGACATACCGCTGTTTACCGATAACCTTTTAGCCTCATTAACAAACATTTTCCTTCTATATTTCTGATTTGCACTCAGTGTAGATAGTAATGCTTTCCTTAAGCTGGTAACAATAACAGGATCGAGAGCTTTGCCAAAAGTTTCTTTAATCCTTGATTCTATTCCACCTATAATCCCTGTTTGCCTCGTATATAGTTCAACATCAAGATTGGATATCCTTGAATCGAATGTCTTAATCCAACCAACTAATGCCCCACGATCCATTAATGCATTTCCTTCTTTCATATATTGTTGTGCCATTGATGCGAATCTGTCAGCTTCCCTTATGGTCGCAGTGTTCTTCTCGTAAGTAGTGACGGATTTATCAACATTTTTTCTCTGCTGGACTGTTAGAGGGCCTTTTACATATTTATCTGACTTAAATTTTCCGATCTCTTTTATTGGCCCATCTTTACCCATTCTATCTTTGTTGCTTCCTTTATAAACTATTCTATAAATGTCTTCACCATATTCGTTAACACCTATTTTTACATTCTTTCCAGTTCCTCTATCCTTATTCATTTCTCTCTTGCCTTCCATCTCCTTTTCATGCCTTCTGTCCCATTCAGCAGAATCTAGTCCTCTCGATCCTGATGTAGTAATTATTGAAGGCTTCATTTTATCTGGGATAGCATTATAGGCAGCCCTAGATATCTGTCTTACCCTTCCTTTATCGTCTTTAAATTGAACCTGGTCGTCTAAATCTTGTTCCTCTGTCTTTAAACCACTCTTCGCCCTTTGGTTTGCTTGGTCGTAAAGATGCTTAACTCCCTGCTTATTAGCATCTCTTTGCTCCACACCAGGAGTTTTAGCATTAAATTCAGCTACATTAGCATCAGCTTGCGCCTTGGCCTTCATTAACATTTTTTGAGTTTCAAGAGGGAACTTCTTTATATATTCGTCAAAATTAAGATCTGATTTATGAGAAGCAAGCCCTAATGCCTGGTTCCCTTTTATCATCTGCATTTCTTTTGCATGAATGTGCTTTAATGCCTCAAGTTTTTCTTTTCCTTCTATAGCTGTATCTGCATCTATTAGCTCTTTAGTTGTTTCAAGCCCTGCTGTCATGGTAGTTGAGTCTCCACCGATTGCACCAACAATGGCCGGGATAACAAAGCTCCAGTCATCTGCTACTTCCATTCCTGATCTTAGAAGATCCATGAAGCTAGTCCCTGCTGGAGTTCTTGTTTTCTCTAGTTGATCTGCTGTGGCCGGAGGTTTCTCTTGTCCTTCCTCTCCTAACCCTTGAGCTTCATCAACATTATTCATTTCATTTAGCTCTTTAAGACCAGTATTCAATTCTGTCCTAAAATCATCCTGATTCTTCTGATCCATAATTGACTTAACATCTGCTTCTTTTTGAGGATCTAAGTTAAGTCCTTTTATTTTAGAAGTGACTTCTTTTTCTTTATTTATAGATGTAGTCAGGTCACTCTCTTCCTCGCCCTTTTCATTAACATTTGGATTTACTATTTTCTCTAAAGTGCTTGGCGGCTTTCTGCCTCTTTGGATTAATTCATCATCTAGTGAATCATCAAGATCATCTGGCCCTACATCTTGTGAGTACATTGTTCCTCTCTGGTCAAATGCAGGATTCGCTGATCCTTCAGGCTTAACAGGTCTTTCATCCATCATATCTGGGTAAGGCCCTCTAGGAATTGAACTGCCCATATTTGCGGCGCTAGGGGTGTTGTCGACAGCTTGTTGAATCTGCTCTATAGGTAGAGCATCAACATTCTGATTCTGCCCTGGTTGAAGGACAGTCTTGTAAAGCTCAGTTGCCTTCATACCAGAACCTCTGGCATCAGGGCCGCTAGAAATACGCTTAGACAGCCTATCCGAAGGGATCTGATCTGGTTTCTTTTTTGATTTAGACGAATCTTTTAATGCCATTTTTACCTCTGTTTATTTTCTTGAGCCACTCGGTCTGTCAGCGATTGAAAGCTCTTTTACTGTAGCTAGTTGCTGAGTCCCAAAACCTTGTTCCATAGTTGCAGCATTGTTTCTTAGAGTCGATGCCATTTGGCGGTAAGTCTGCTCTGCTTTTTCCTGCTCACCGTATCTTTGATTGGCTGCTCCTAGTGAGGCATTATTAGCTATCTGAGACTGTTGGGCCGCTGACTGACCTCCCATGCTTCCTGATCTTAGTCTGTCTGCAAAGGCCTGTTGATTCCCTTGTTGTCTGATCTGATCTGATGCACCTGAATATCTATCTAAGTTATCAGTTGCATTGCCAATCGCAGTTTGCATCATATCGCCGACTTCAGAAAACTGCATTCCAGAAAGTTCTGAGAACTTCTCGCGGCCCATTTTCTGGCCTTTAGCTAGTTCACCCTTCGCTTCAGCATAATTTTTAGAAGACTGCTGTTGGGCCGCTGCTTGTCTTTTTCTCTCTTTTCTTTTTCCACTCATATCAATCCCTCATTATAAAAATTTTTAAATAAGTTATAGTTGCTGGGCCGTTGTTTATAATAGATATCTTTTTATCATCCCAAAATTTACCAGTAGTTATGAATCCATTTCCATTTTGCCTAGCTATCAAGAATCCAGAAGGCGATCCCTTTAAATTATGAGTAATATTAATCTCAGAACCAGAGACAATATCTCTGTCTATTTCAACATAATGCCCATTGATGTTATCACTAAACGACAACTTTGACAGACCTGTATTCAATTCATCTACATTATCAGAATAACTATTATCGCTAAATATCCTATTAAGAGATCCTGCTTTCATGGCTTAACACCCTTTGGTTTTGTTTGCGTATTCTCCCACTCTATCTCTAGTCCAGTTATTAATATTGGCTCGTTGAGATTATTCTCTAAAACTAATCGCATTGATTTAGATTGAGTTATGGCGAGCTTATGGTCATCAGTTCTTTTTGATTGATTAAATGTCATATCGAACGATTCTTTGTCAGTCGGAATCCAGTTTATTTGGGGTTTTATAGTGACAGTAAAATCTGGAGCAACACCAGCTGTGGAGGGGACACCAATAAAATCTCTCGATCTTGACAGGCTAAATAAAACGATATTAACAAACTTTTTTCTTAGAGAGGCCATTCCCATGTCGAACCAACCAGTTTTGTAATATGCTGATACGTTTGTAAATGTCTCATCATCATTCTCGTCTTGGTAGCTTACTCCATGGCTTCTTACTATATTTCCATTAGATACATATACCTTTTTATCGTGAAATACGATTGCTCCGTCAAGTGGTATGTCTTTATAGATAAGCCATTGCTTGAAATAAAAATCATAAATCATTAATATTGAACTGGCTTGATCTTCATTCTCTAGGTATATCAGGATTCTCTCATTTATACTGTCTATTAAGGATACAGATTTTGATAAATCTACTTCAGTTGACTCGAATAATGGCTCATTAGCATCGGACAGCTCAATTGGTTTATTACCACCCATGACATGATAGACACCACGATCAGACATAAATAAAGCTCCATCTGAGACTTCAACTACTGAGTTATGAGAAACACACCCAATTCCCTCTGATAGAGACTCTCTTATTCTATATTGTCCGGCAGCTAATAAACCGCTAATAAAATAAACTCTACTATGTTTAAAAAGAACAATGTTATCCTGAGCGCCAAAGATGCTAGTAAGCTCTCTATCTGTATTTAATCCTATCTGGACGAAATCAAAAGGGGCAAAAGTTTCTAAAGATCCACCAATCGAAAAATCAGACCATACCATTTGGTTTCTGTAAACTACTCGATCTACCTCATTCGGGTATTGTATATTTGCACCTATTAAATGATTCTGATAACTGGAAAGATATTTAATCTTTGGTATTTCTGATTTAATTATACTCGTATCGTATATATCATCCATGAATATATCTGTCCTTCTGGATTCTATACTTACCTCGTCTATAGTTAAATATACGGCATCTTGATATTGATCTGGAGTTACTAGAAATCCATGATATTTGTCGGCAGCAGTTCTGAGTAGCTTATAATTAAAAAACTCATCCTCTGATTCAAATAGACGTATTATTACATTAGACGTACTACTTGTGTTAAATACATCGAGTGTGTTTGCGTCTGTATATTGGTCAGCAAAAATAACAGCTGATGATATATTAGTTATATCGTAAACAATTATATCTGACGTTGCATCTGACTCAAACCTAAGGACAACGGCAGGTTGGTAACTGGCTTCACCTTTTAATTGCCTAGTAAAACATAAAATAAATACAGTATCACCAACGGAAAGATTGTGATTATTAGATCTCATTCTGATTTCTATATCGTCTTTTGTATAATAATCTTTTGCTGTATTTAGCCCACCAGAAGCGTCAGTAAACGGTGGGACATAGGTAGCGTAGAGTAAGCAAAAATCTTTATCATTATCATTACTAAAATCATTAAATGTAAAATCGTATGTAGCTGTATCGCCTGCTACTCTTCCATAGTCGCTATTTATTAAATTAAGTCTATGGTCAATAGTAGTATAATAATATCTGAAATAATGTTTATCTCCTACTGTCTTTGTTTTTAGTCTTTTTTTTCTTTCTTCTAATCTTTTTTCTTGCTCAGCATCGGGTTGAATACTTGTTGACTCCGAAGATATTGATTCTCCAATGTTGACCACGTAATCGGCCTGATCAACCATTACTATTTCATCGGAGCCTGGATCTTCTAAAATTGTTACAGAAGTCTGGTATTGATTTACTGACCCAGCAGTCGAATTCACTCCTACTTTGGCATTAGGGTATCCAACAATTACATCTTGTAATCCATCTCTTATAGGGCTTAAGGTAGCAACCGCAGATCCAAAGTTCTTATCCACTGGTGTCTCTGGCTGACTTACTGGAGGAGCCATCTCCTCCCATGTGTAGACAGAGCTAGAAAAAAAATTGCTAATAGAATATGCCATCCCTCTATCAGTTAGCCCGCTATCACTTCCAGGTGCGCCTACCACCGCCACGTCATTTTCTTCATCGTAATCGAATGAATAACCAAAAAGCTGAGATGGGCCTGCAAAGTATCCGGGGCCGCCGTTTGATCCCAAATGAATTGTCTTTACATAAGTCCAACTAGTATCTGGATTCTCTCCAGCTTTTCTGTAGATTAGTAAAGCACCAGGTTGAGTTTGTGTGACTGATGATTGAACGGCTTGGTGCTTGTCTTTATACACAACAAGATAATTATTTGATCCATACCTGCAACACTTCATCATAATAGTTCCAAACCCGTCTATAACTGTGTCTGGATTATATAAAGCGTTAGACAATACTCTAAAAGTTTTACTACCGTAATCAACCCTTATCCTGCATATCCTCTCGTGATCCACTTCTATATATGCTACGTGTACTTCAGAATATGTTGAGTTTATTATTGTAGATAGTACTGATCCTCGACCAAACTCCGATATAGACGAAGTCAATGGTGAGATTGGATACATTCCTGCAAAATGATAGTCTGATGAATCCCACGTCCCAGCAGCTCTTTTAATAACAGCAAGACCTCCATCCGCAACGGAAGTTCCAGATGTGCTCACTTTACTGCTCTCTGATACACACATCTCGTCATTTCGTCCATGAGATAAAATGCTTTTCCCAACAGATGCATGTAAATAAATAGACCGTTCTAAGTTGTACCCTCCACTGTTTGGTTTTATGTCATATAAATCAACATAAGCAGTAGTTGATCCGTACTTGTATCTCAGGGCCAGTGATGTTCCGTCAGTGCTTACATCAACATTGCTATAATCTTCATACCAAGCATAATCTATCTTCTTGTAGACTGGCGGCAAAGATTCGTCTTTTCTTCCGTAAATATGGACTTCTTCACCATCAGTCTTTCCTGGGCCGACTATGAATACTTGGTTATCAAAAACATCTGTTTTAGAAGAGGACAAAAGACCTCCAAACATAGCTCCACTTCTAGGGTAGTCTTCTACAAACTCGCCAGGTACTTCTTCTGGTAGCACAGACTCAATTCTTAGGGATTTTAGTCCTGCCCTAAAAAATCTATTCCCATCATATTTGAATACGTTATTTTTTCCCTCTTGATCTGATACAAAAAGTATTCCATTAATTTCTACAGAACTAACTTCTCCATCCCAAGAGATACCAGAAGAAGTCGGCGACTGTGGGATCTTTTCATAAGATTCCCCAGTCCTCCTATACAATCCATCTGATCTCATCGCCAGAAGTTCATTACTTTCTTTATAACTTATGAGTGAAATAGTATTTGAGCCAGAAATAAACTTAGAGTCTATATGATAACCCTTTCTTTTTACTAACTCTCCAGCATAATTAAAATCTATATTCTTTATGTCTGTCGCGTACATCTTGTCGACATTAAGATCTGTGTCTCTTAGATTTAACCCTCCGAATTTATAAACTTTTTCTATTGTCATCTTATTATGTATTCGTCAGAAAATATCGGTGGGTACGCAGGATCTTGAGGCGTACTCTTAAATAGCTCGATAATTGCTGAACGCTCCTCATTTGTTAAATTGTTTGAAGAACTCATATCTGCTGATGAATCGACAGTATGGATAGTCCTCTCTACAAAATTCGTTAATGTAAGTTCGCATACATCTGGAAGTTCAGAGTGAGTGGTTGTGTTTTCACCAGACATTGAATAGTCACCTATTTGAACATCAGATAAATCGTCGCTGGTAGTGACAGTATGAGAAATACCAGTAGCATCGTAATTATCAATTCTAATTTTTTTGGACTTAAATTCACCATCTACATCTACCACACTTATAAAATCTGAATAATTAACTATCTCAAGCCCTTCATCTACTAAGGAATCAAAAACAACAGTGTTGCCAGTAACAGATGTTATCTTGCCAAATCTTGGGCCTATATCATATAGTTTTCTAACATATATTATCCTAGCTCCATTTATAACAGTTCTCTCAGGGATAGGTGTGAAAATTATCTTATTTCCCCTAATTATATAACCAAGACCAGTCCCTCTGTCTGAATTGCTTAATGCTCTAACTGGATAAAACTTATTCTTACTCCCACCGCTCCTAATATCGACGCTATTTATTGCAGACACAGCAAATATATCAGGAGGTAATAAGTATTCTTCAGTTCCATCAGATGTTTCTAAAATATACTCTGATGAAAATAAATCGTTTCTAGGATTATTCTGTACTATGATGTTTTGAATATGCCTCTGAGCATCGTTAAAGAAAGTAGATATTTCAAGATCGCTAAATCTATTTTCATCAAGATTATTTGAATTAAATCTAACCTTCTTAATTAAAAAATCTAACCTTCTCACGATAGCTCCTAGCTGAAAGTTTTAAGAGAGTTCATTAGCTTGGCAGTTTCACTCTGCGCCCGTTGCATATTTGCTACTCTAGCATTGGCACTGTCATGCTCGGCATCTATCTTCTTGTTACTAAGGTCTCTCGTTTTTGCCCTCATAGACATTATTGCTTTTACCGGATTTTTGGCCATATCCATGAGTCCTTTCTGGCCGCCTTCTTTTCCGCCGCCTCCGCCTTTTCCTCCGCCCATCATTCCCATCATAGGCCCTAACATTGCTAGTGGAATCATTACATCGCCTCCTTTGTTGATACCCAGGTATTCATTGTTGCTGTACCCAGTCCAGTATTCTGTAATTCTATCTTAAAACACTTAAAATATAAATCAGCCATATTTTGTATAATATTGCAAGTTTCAGTTGAACTAAGGGTTACATCGGGTATTAAGACATAATCTACGCAATTCACAGATCCATATATCCTAGATTCAACAATACAAGCAGCATCACAGACTATATTAGTCTGAAATGATATCCCTGGCGAGAATTTTGAGTCGACAATTTCGGATACGACTTGAGTAGTTGATACACCCCCAGTAATGAGATTCCACCTAGTGTAAACATATTTCTGACTAGTAATGTTTTCCTCAATCCATGGAGCTGCTAATAATAGAGGTGAAATTAGCAGCAATAATAATAGTTTCATATCAATCCTTTTCACATATTTCAGTGATGCCAAAACCTAATTTATAACCACCACCTAAATGGGTGTAGCCTATCGGGCATTCTGTCTCATCTCTAAATTCTATTAAAGCACCACTCGGAATAGATTGACTTCCCACTATCATGTTTTTTAATTCCTTAATAGCACCTACGATATTGGCTGTGATGGCCATGCCATCAATGCTCCAAATATCTTTAACAACACTTGGCTCCTTAACAATTAGAGGACAATCCTCTCCACAGTCATCTGCTACAGGTTCGTAAATAGTCTCGGTATCGTAGGTAGATTTGAATACTGATCTAGGTAGAACAGTATCTATTTCCTCCGCTACAAACCCAGTCTGCTTTTTATCTTCATTACCTAGACTGGTATCCTTCCATCTCCATGTAACAGG
>Ga0164313_10003752_pt1 | contig 13532 bp, 9 predicted proteins | sample GuaBasSedimGuay4_FD_113735 | JGI IMG/M metagenome (GOLD analysis project Ga0164313, IMG submission 113735) | Subseafloor sediment microbial communities from Guaymas Basin, Gulf of California, Mexico - Guay4, Core 4569-4, 0-3 cm | ecosystem: Environmental > Aquatic > Marine > Hydrothermal vents >... | reverse complement strand
CGGCCTTGGTCGACATCCGTTTCCGGAATCCATGCCGACGGGCCCGCTTCAAATTACTGGGTTGAAATGTCCGCTTCACGGAACTCTCCTTTGGTTTCCCTTATCAGCGCGAAAGGTTAATAACCCCCGGGGTCAGTGTCAAGGAAAACAGCGGGTTATCCACACGGCCAGAACATCGTTGCGCGGGTTGTGGCGGGGTCTTCAAAAGGACTGCCTGGATCCCGGGAATTTCCAAAAAAAACGCGGGAAAACCTATTGTCCAATAAAATATAGCGTTAGGGGGAAAATTAAATAATCGCCAAATATCCCTTGCACGTGGAACTTCCTCCATGCTAATTTCGCCAACAGGTGAAGACAACCAACAGGGGCGATGAAAAAGTTATCCACACCGTGAAGATCTGTGGATAACTTTTCCTTCCCTGATTGGTCTGTCACCTGAACTGATTACACGGAAGCTGTTTAGGGGTTGGGTTTCTCTGTTGATAACTCGGTGGAGAAATAGAGCCTGCCAATACGGGAAAGGGGCCCGGTTTTTTTCATGGTGAATCTGGATACTTACTGGCCGGAAATCCTCGATGTCGTACGCCAGAAGGTTGCCCAACAGACCTTTAATACCTGGTTTCTTCCCTTGCTCCCCGACAATAAAGGCGGGAAACCCTCTAATGGATCTACTGATGGGCCAGAAAACGGCTCCATGCAGGTCGATTGCCCGAATCATTTTTTCATGGATTGGTTCAGTGAGCACCACCTGATGGCCCTCAACGAGGCCGGGTCCGCCTATTTTGGTCATGACGTCAACTTCACCCTGGGTGTCAGAAAAATTTCCGCCGAGGATATGGTGATCAAGCCGATGGCCAAATCCCAGGATAACGGTGGAGACACCACCGCGAGACTGGATTTTAAGCCGGAACCGCCCAGGGTCATCACCTCTCCGCGAGCGGCTATTGCCTCTAACATCAACCGGGACTACACTTTCGAAAATTTCGTGGTGGGAACCGGGACAGATCTGGCGTTTGCGGCAGCCACTGCCGTGGGGAACAACCCGGGCACCCATTTCAATCCTCTGTTCATCCATGGCGGCGTCGGCCTGGGCAAGACCCACCTCATGCACGCGGTGGGAAATGCCGTGTCCTCTCAGAATCCCGATAAAAAGGTCTGTTACGTCACCGCGGAAAACTTTATGAACGACCTGATCGGTTCCATCCGGGACAACCGGACACCCGAATTCAAGATGAAATACCGCACCATGGATGTGCTCCTGGTCGACGACGTGGCCTTCCTGGCCGGCAAGGAGTCGACCCAGGAGGAGTTTTTCCACACCTTCAACGCGCTTTACGATCTGAAAAAGCAGATCGTGTTGACCAGTGACCGTTCTCCCAAGGAGATCACCACGCTCGAGGAACGCCTGCGCTCCAGGTTCGAATGGGGACTCATCACCGATATCCAGCCCCCGAATCTGGAAACGCGCATGGCCATCCTCAAGCGCAAGATAGAGGTCAACAATATTTATATCTCCGATGATGTCATTGTCTACATCGCGGAGAATATTACCGACAATATCCGCCGTCTCGAGGGGGCGTTGATTCGCCTTCTTGCTTTCGCGAGTCTGACTGGGCGTGAAATTTCTCTGGAAATGGCCTCTGAGGTTCTCTCCTCCTTTTTCCAGGGACGTTCCACCGGGCCTGTGAAGATCGCCAATGTCATGAAAATCGTGGCCGAAGTCCACGATGTGACTGTCGATCAACTCAAGTCCAAACGACGCACCCAGGACCTGGCCCGGGCCCGTCAGATCGCGATGTACCTTGCTCGGGAAATGACCGAATCGTCCCTTAATCAAATAGGACGTGCTTTCGGCAACCGTGACCATTCGACTGTTTCCCATGCCTGTAAGAAGATTCAAAAGGACATGAAGACCGATCCCCGTTTCAGGGGCGCCGTTCTTGATGTCCAGGATCGGGTACGCGGAAGAAAATGAAATGATCCGGGCCGGGTGCCCGGGTCACCTCCCAATCTTTCAAACTGGTGGACATGTTTCCGGCGGGTTTTTTCGCCGTTACCGGGTTCATTTTAGTGTTTTTTGGTGGGGAAAACCCTGGGGATAAGTGTTGATAAACAGGGTAATAACACGCCTTGTCGGGTAAGATTTTCACCCCTGTGGGTAATCGGTGGATAAACGGCCCGGATACCCCCGTACTTATCCAAGGACAACCGGAGATCCCAATGGTTGTTTATTGCATCCGGAAGATGATTGGAGCTGGTTTCAATAAACTTGTCCACATATCCCCAGCCCCTATATCTACTACATATTTTCTATATATATCAGGAATGAATGAGGGAAAGCGCGGACTTGATCCGAGCGGGTCGATCTCCTATCATGTCGATCCACACGGAACATGGAACCGCTCAGCAGACAGACCCTGACCGGAGGACGGCAAAGTGAAGTTCGAGATCCAGCAAGAGGATTTGCAGAAGGCCCTGGACGTCATCGCTAACGTGGTGCCGACGAAGACCACCCTGCCCATCCTGACCTGCGTTCTGATGGAAGCTGCCGACGGTCGTTTGACCCTGTCGGCCACCAACCTGGATATTTCCATCACCACCGGCACGGACAAGGTGACCGTCAAGGATGAAGGGAAGGTGGCCATCCCCGCGGTGAAGTTCGTGCCGTTCGTGCGATCCCTGCGTTCCGGATCCGTGGTCATTTCCCAGAAGGGCAAACAAATCCAGTTGGTCAGCGGCAAGGCCCGCATGACGGAAAACACCATGAACGTGGACGAGTATCCCGCCCTCAAGGAACTGGAAGACAAAAATGGGCTGGACGTCGAAGCCGCGGTCCTGATCGACATGGTCAACGAGACTGCGTATTCGGTTTCCAAGGATGAAACCCGCCCCGCGCTGATGGGAATCCTTTGGGAGGTTCGTCCCGACTCGCTGACACTGGTAGCGACCGATGCCCACCGGCTGGCCCGAAGCGGACGGCCCATGGAGTGGGATGTTCCCGGCGACCGCGAGATGATCGTCGACACCGCGGGACTGCGTCATCTGCCCCGCATCGTTTCCGGTCTCAGTGATGATGAATCGGCCTCGGGTAACATCACTATTTTCATGGGGGAGAACCAGTTGTCGTTCCGGGCTGGACCCACTGTGCTCCACGCCAGGCTACTCGAGGGACCTTTCCCCGATTACAACGCCGTCATTCCCCAGGACAACGACAAGTTCATCACGCTGGACAAGGCTGATTTTTCCCAGACCATCCGGCGGGTTTCCATCACGGCCGACCGCATCACCAGCCAGATCAAACTGGGGATTGAAAAAGGACGCATGGAACTGTCCGCCCGCGGCACCGAAGGCAGCCAGTCCGAGGACGAGATTCCCGTTTCCTACGATGGCGAAGCCCTGGAAATCGGATTCAATTTCGTGTATCTGCAGGACATCCTGAAGAACATCAAATCCAATTCAATCATGCTCTCCCTCAAGGACTCCCAGAGCGCGGCCTTGATCAAACCGTTGACCGAGGACGGTGAAGAGACCGGGGTCCTCTGTCTGTTGATGCCCCTGCGTCTGGCCGGCGACTAGTTTGCGGATTCTGTCTGCAACCGTTAACGGATTCAGGAACCTCAAGGAATTGGATCTCACTTTTTCGCCCCGGGTCAATCTTGTCCTGGGGCGAAATGGTGAAGGCAAGACGAACTTCCTGGAAGCCCTCAACTTCCTGGCCCTGGGCCGCAGTCACCGCGGCAGCAAATCCGAGGAAATGATCAACTTCGACATGGACACCCTTCACGTGGCCCTGGAAGTGGAGGAGGAGTCGGGCTCTGTATTGACCTGTGAGTTCGGCCTGGATCGCTCGGGGGGACGCCGTTTCCGTATCGACGGGGAGGCCGTGCGTCGCAGGGCGGACCTGGTAGGCCGCCTGGTGACTGTTTTTTTCAACCCCGACAGCATCGGGCTGGTCCGGGGAGCGCCACAGCGCCGGCGCCACTTCACCGACCACGGATTATCCGAATTCGATCCGCTTTTCCTGTCCCATTTGACCGCTCTGCAAAGGGTCACCCGGCAGAAAACAGGTCTTTTGAGGGATCATAAAAAGGGTATCGCCAACGGTGCCCAAACCCGCCGGGAACTGGAATCATGGAACAGGGAACTGTCTGTCCACGCCGCGGAGGTTTGTGCCGGACGGCAGGAATACGCGTGTCTTTTAACCCCCTTTTCCCAGGTAACCCACAAAACGCTTACTGACAACGAATTACAACTTGAATTTTGTTATTGCCCAAATCTGGAATGCGTAAAATCCCGTCAAAAAAACGACCCTGAAAAACCTTTCGCAAAAGAGGGCCTGGCAGCGGATATTTTCCAGGAAATCGACTATATTATGGAGTCTGAAATACAGCGTGGCAGACCGCGGATCGGACCCCACCTGGACGACTTCGAAGTCCGGCTCGACGGGGTGGACTTAAGGGTCTACGGATCCCAGGGTGAAACCCGCACCGCGACGGTCGCCCTGATCCTGGCACGCAGTGATGTGCTTTACCAAAAGCGACAAATACGACCCGTCCTGTTTTTCGATGACATATTCAGCGAACTGGATAGACATCGCGCGCGCAGGCTGCAGGAAATGTCCTCCCGCCATCACCAGGTGTTTGTCGCGACGGCCCGCACCGACGACATCGCGGATTGGCGTCCCGGAGAAATAAAGGCCTGGAATGTGCAAGGAGGCGGATTCACGGAGGCCGACGACGAACTCCCGTATTGAACCCGGAAGAGCATCAAAAATGATGAGTGCCACCCGATGAGCACCAAGCGCGAAGGTCCGCAGCCCATCTCCCGCCTCATTGAAGGCGCGCTGCGGCAGTGCGGTCTTCATGACCGCATGGAGGAACGGGCGGCCCTGTTGCGCTGGCGGGAAATAGTGGGCGACAAGATCGCCAGCCACTCCCGCGCGGTGGACCTGGTGGACGGGGTTCTCATTCTCGAAGCGGATCACGGCGCCTGGAGGCAGGAACTGACCATGCTGGTGCCCATGATCATCAAGAAATTCAACGCCATGTTCGGCGAGGGAACCGTCACGGAAATCCAGTGGCGGGACCGGCCGGTCCGAGGCAGGAAACGGAAGAACGGCAAATGACGCAAGAGAGTGAACCCATCAAAAACGAAGAGCCAATGAAAAAGGCCGCCGCAAACGGGGCCCAGGGCGCCAAGGACTACACTGCCGAGGGCATCCAGGTTCTCAAGGGCCTGGAGGCGGTGCGCAAGCGGCCGGCCATGTATATCGGCGACACCGCCACCAGGGGTCTGCACCACCTGGTGTACGAGGTGGTGGATAACTCCATCGATGAAGCGATGGCAGGCTACTGCGACCACATCCATGTGACTATCGGCGAAGGCGACACTATCAAGGTGGTTGATGATGGCCGCGGCATTCCCGTGGACATGCACAAAGACGAGGGTAAACCCGCCCTGGAGGTGGTGCTGACCAGCCTGCACGCCGGCGGCAAGTTCGACAAGGGCAGTTACAAGGTGTCCGGTGGTTTGCATGGGGTGGGTGTCAGCTGCGTGAACGCCCTGTCCGAGTGGCTGAAGGCCGAAGTTCGCCGTGACGGCAAGATCTATCTCATGGAATTCGAGCGTGGGGCCCTTGTGGGCAACCTGCAGGAAATCGGTGAGTGTCCCGGGGACGAGACCGGCACGACGATCACTTTCAAGCCCGACCACCAGATTTTTCCCGAGCTGGTCTTTTCCTTCGAGACCCTGCGCGGCCGCATACGTGAACTTGCTTTCCTGAACCGGAATCTAAAAATCGTCATCACCGATGAACGCGAAGACAGGGACCGCGAGGAAACGTTCCACTTCGAAGGCGGCATCGTCGAGTACGTGCGTTGGCTCAATGAAAGCCGGCAGGTGATCTGTCCGGAGCCCGTCTATTTCGAAGGGGAGAAGGACGGCGTCCAGGTCGAAGTGGCCATGGACTACAATGAAGGTTACAGCGAGGCTCTTTTCACCTTCGCCAACAACATCAACACCACCGAAGGCGGCAGCCACTTGTCGGGCTTCCGGGCTGGTTTGACGCGCACCCTCAACGCCTACGCCAACAGCTCGGGCCTGATGAAAAAGGACATGAAGGGCTTTACCGGCGATGACGTGCGCGAGGGCCTGACCGCCATCATCTCGGTGAAGGTTCCGGAACCGCAGTTCGAGGGGCAGACCAAGACCAAGCTGGGTAACACCGAGGTCAAGGGCCAGGTGGAGGCCATGGTCAATACCCACCTGGCGGAGTACCTGCAGGAGCACCCCAAGGAAGCCAAGGGAATCATCAACAAGTGCATCGCCGCGGCACAGGGTCGTGAGGCGGCCCGCAAGGCCCGCGACCTGACCCGGCGGAAGTCGGCCCTGGACTCGGCCGCGCTGCCCGGCAAACTGGCCGACTGCTCCAGCCGCGACCCGGCCGAATGCGAGATCTATCTGGTTGAGGGCGACAGTGCCGGTGGTTCGGCCAAGCAGGGGCGCGAACGGCGCTTCCAGGCCATCCTGCCCCTGAAGGGCAAGATCCTGAATGTGGAAAAAGCGCGCCTGGACAAGATGCTGGGCAACGACGAAATCAGGACCATCATCACGGCCCTGGGCACCGGTGTGGGCGCGGGCATTCAGGACATCAGCAAACTGCGTTACCACAAGGTCATCATCATGACTGATGCCGACGTGGACGGCAGCCACATCCGCACCCTGATCCTGACTCTGTTCTTCCGTCACTTCCGCGAAGTGATCGAGCAGGGTTACATGTACATCGCCGAACCGCCGCTGTACCGGGTCAAAAAGGGCAAGACGGAGATCTACGCCTACAGCGACCACCAGAAGGATCGTCTGGTCGAGGAGATGGGAAACAAGGGGATCTATGTGCAGCGCTATAAAGGCCTGGGCGAAATGAACCCCGACCAGTTGTGGGAAACGACCATGAATCCCGACTCGAGAACCATGACTCGAGTGACGGTGGACGACGCGGCCGAGGCCGACCATATCTTCACCACCCTGATGGGTGACGAAGTCGAACCGCGCCGCCGCTTCATCGAGGAAAACGCGGCCCAGATCAAACTCGAGGATCTGGACATCTAGTGAGACATCCTGTGGACTTGAATCCACGCAAAGCAGAGGCAAGGAATGGCGGACGAGAAAAACAACTCCGGTAATAACGAGAACCCCAACCTGGGTTCCAGCGGCGAGACGATCGTCGAGGCCAGCATTGTTGAAAAGATGCGGACGTCCTACATCGAATACGCGATGAGCGTCATCATCAGCCGGGCGCTGCCCGATGTCAGGGACGGCCTGAAACCGGTGCACCGCCGGGTGCTGACGGCCATGAACGACCTGAACCTGCAGCCGGGCCGGCCGTATCGTAAATCGGCGAAGATCACGGGCGATACCACGGGTAACTATCACCCGCACGGAACCTCGGCCGTTTACGACACCATGGTGCGAATGGCCCAGGATTTCAGCCTGCGGTATCCGCAGATCGACGGGCAGGGCAACTTCGGTTCGGTCGACGGCGACAGGGCGGCGGCCGAAAGGTATACCGAGGCCCGCCTGACGAAATTCTCCACCGCGATCATGCATGATCTCGACAAGGAAACCGTCGATTTCGTGCCCAACTACGACGGCTCGCGCATGATGCCCTCGGTCATGCCCTCGAAGGTGCCCAACCTTTTGGTCAACGGCGCCGACGGAATCGCCGTCGGCATGGCGACCAAGATCCCGCCCCACAACATGAACGAGGTCTGTGACGGACTGATTGCCCTGCTGGACAACGCGGACATCGAGCCGGCGGACATGCTGCAATACGTGGAAGGGCCGGATTTTCCCACCGGGGGAATCATCCACGGCCGGCGCGGCATCTATGATTACATAACCACGGGCCGGGGCCGCGTTGTGGTGCGGGCGCGGACCGAGACCGAGATCAGTGACAACGGCCGGGCCACGATCCTGGTCAGTGAACTTCCCTACCAGGTGAACAAGTCCTCGTTGATCGAGAAGATCGCCAACCTGGTGCGTGGCGGCGTCATCGAGGGCATCAGCGACCTGCGCGACGAGAGCGATCGCGAGGGAATGCGCATCGTCATCGTGCTGAAGAAGGACGCCTTTCCCCAGGTGATCCTCAACAAGCTCTATTCCCATACCATGATGCAGAACACCTTCGGCGTCATCAACCTGGCCCTGGTGAACAACCAGCCCCGGGTGTTGAACATGAAGGAAACGATGCTGGAATTCCTGAAATTCCGCGAAGAAGTGGTTATCCGGCGCACCCAATACGAGCTGCGCAAGGCCGAGGAAAGGGCCCACATCCTCGAGGGCTACCGCATCGCGCTGGACAACATCGACGAGATCGTCGAACTGATCAAGACCAGCGAATCCCCGGAAACAGCCCGCGAGGGACTGATGAGCCGGTTCGGACTGTCCGAAGTCCAGTCCCAGGCGATTCTGGATATGCGCCTGGCCCGCCTGACGGGACTGGAGCGGCAGAAAATCGAGGACGAGTACCTGGCCCTGATCGAGCGCATCACGGAACTGAAAGCGATTCTGGACAGCAGGGAACTGGTGCTGCAGATCGTGCGCGACGAGGTGGAAGAGGTGCGTGGGGCCTATGGCGACGAGCGCCGCACGACCATTGTCGAGGACGAGGGTGAAATCGACATCGAGGACCTGATCGCCGACGAGCCCATGGTCGTGACGATCAGCAACCAGGGTTACGCCAAGCGGATCCCGCTGGACACCTATCGCCAGCAGGGCCGGGGCGGCAAGGGCATCACCGCCATGGGCACCAAGGACGAGGATTTCGTCGACAACCTCTTTGTGGCCTCGACGCACCAGTACCTGCTGGTGATCACCCAGAAGGGACAGCTCTACTGGCTGAAGGTCCACCGTATTCCCAAGTCCGGCCGTACCTCCAAGGGTCAGCCCATCGTGAACCTGATCCAGATCCAACCCGGCGACAAGGTCCACGCCGTGGTGCCGGTGCGCGAGTTCAGCGCCGACAGCTACCTGGCTTTCGCCACCAACATGGGTGTCGTCAAACGGACGCCCCTGCAGGATTTCTCCCGTCCGCGGCAGGCCGGTATCCGGGCCATCAAGCTTCTCGACGGCGAGCACCTGGTGGCAGTCAGGGAGACCGACGGCGACAGCGACATCATCATTGCCAGCAGCAACGGCCTGGCCATTCGTTTCCGCGAGACGGACAGCCGCTCGATGGGCCGCACGGCTCGCGGCGTCAGGGGTATTTCCCTGCGTGATGGCGAAGAGGCGATCGGGATGGTTGTGGTCAGTCCCGGTGACGAGGAGGTTTCCCTTCTGGCGATCACCAGGAACGGTTATGGCAAACGGACTCCCCTGGAGGATTACCGCATCCAAAGGCGCGGCGGCAAGGGCCTGATCACCATCAAGTGCAGCGACCGCAATGGTCCCCTGCTCGGTATTCGGGACGTGCATCCCGGTGAGGAATTGATGGTCATCACGCGCAACGGCATCATGATCCGCATCGCGCTGGATTCGGTAAGCAAGCAGAGTCGCAATACCCAGGGCGTGAGAATTATCAACCTTAAGAAGGACGACCTTGTCGGGTCCATCGCCAAGATCTCGCTGGAGGCCGTGGCGGAGATGGACAACGGTGATGAAAACAACTCTCAGGAAGACTCTCAGGAAGATCAGGACACCGCTCCCCGGGGCGGGGATCCTGACCCTGTATAAGGATATCTTGAATATTTTAAATAACGACTGGGTAACGGGTTACAGAGTTCCCGGGAACTCGTGTCTTTCCGGGTTGATTCCAACCGGAAAGAAAACCTAAAATCCAGGCATGCTCAGCGTTGTGATTACAATATCCAGCCGCCCCGAGAAACCGCCCATAACCCGGGCGGTCTTTCGCCCTTTGGTTGTCGTGTTCCTTCTCCTTCTATGTCAGGCGGCGCCCCTGTTGGCTGCCGACCATCGCGGGGAAGAACCCATCCATCGTTTCCATCTGATGACCGATCTGTCGGGCGATGTCGATCCCTCCGGTGGTCTGGTTTTCCTGCCGGCCGCATCCCGGACTCCATTGCTGTGGACGGAATTGATTTCCCTGACCGATTCCCGCCGCCGCCGGAATACCAACACGTTCCACGCCCAGGTGACGGATGGCGCAAAGGGCGGCCACCGCGGTTTTTCCTCCGGGGCCGATGACGACAGGGATGCCAGGGTCGACGAAGATCCCCTCGATGGAATCGATAACGATCTGGACGGCCTCATAGACGAGGATTTCGCGGCCATCAGTGACGCCATGGTTGCCATCCACCTGGCCGAACGGGGGAGCGAGACCCGCGGCCTGCACCTGGAATACTATCATTGGGCAAATCCCCTTCTGAGTTCCGCGGTTTTCCTCAACGCCGGTGGTGGAAATGAATCCGCGGGCCGGGGAACCTATCGCATCCACTCCGGTGGTCCCGATTGGCTGGAAACAAGGATCAACTCCCAGCGCCATACCGTTACCGGCCGGCCCGAAAAACAGGACGCGGTGGCTTTTGTCTGCCAGGTGAGCCGGAATGCTTCGTCTTTGGAACAGGACCCATGTCTACCGGGTTCCGGCCTGTGGCTGGGGGTGATGATCCTGGATCAGGATTTGTCGGCACGTTTCATCCTGGATCGTGACGCCCTGGACCTGTCCCTTGGCGGCAACCCCGTTCCCCTGGTGATATGCGCCGCGGATTCCTGGATGCAACTCAACCGGTTGCTCGGGGATGCCGGCCGTGTCTACGAGGGAATGACCGACCCGGTCGACAACCGCCAGGTCCACTGGATCGTTCCACCGGCCTGTTCCGCCTGTAAAACAGCCAGCGCTCCCGTCTTTGATCTGGTTGTCGACCCAGAGACCGCGGCAATGACACTCGGGGCGGACATCGCTCCGGGGCAATGCGGATTCCTGGACCCGGATCTCTTTCGGGTTGGCGGCCGGCTGCTGGGGACACCGCGGGAAATCCGCTGGATGCCGGATGGTGGAGTGGAATCAGTCATCACCTGGAACTGCATGACCACGGATCACCTGAGGGATGGATCATCCCCTGCCGCGGCCTTTTTTCTTGCGTTGTCCAGCCTGCAGGACCACCAGACCCGGGGTCGCATAGATTTCATCTTCGATCCCCGGTCCGAAGTCCCGGAAAGTGATTCGGACACCGCGACCGAAGTGGTCGGCCGATACCTCGACGGACGCCACCTTCGGACTGCATTGGTGACCGAATCCCCCGTGGAATCGGAAGTCCGGGAAGACCACGCTTCCCCGCTGGACCCCTCGCCGGAATCAGTGGAGGAGGCGACACGCCGCTACGCCGAGGACCGGGAGCGCATCCTCGAGTCAAAACGGCATCAGCTCAGCCTATCTCCGGAGCTCCTGGTTGGCTGGCCCAACCCCTTTAACGACATGATTACCATCCGCTTTACGGTTCCCCGCACCATGAAGGACGCCTTTGTCTGGAATAACGACAAAGACGAACCTTCACAGATCGACCTGGAGGGCGACGTTCCCTGGCAGGGTGGACAACCGGGCGTTTCGGTCAAGATCTACAGCATTAACGGGCAGGAACTGGTTACCCTCCACTCGGCCAATCTGGGCGTGGGGGAGTATACGGCCCAGTGGAACGGCACCGACGCTTTTGGCAGGAAGGTGGCTTCGGGCACCTATTTCTGTAAGCTGCAGATGGATGACTGGAGCGTGACCCGCCGGTTGGTATTCATTCGTTAACTATTTTTGCTCCCGCAGGGTGCGCACCATCCCTCAACCCGTAAATCCGTGCCAAATTTTCCCTTGGGAACCAGCAAACACCAAACCGTAAAAATATTGACGTAATCGGGTCCGTTTGACCGGCTAAATCCTCAGAATGAGTGATACCTGGAAAAAAATATCGCCAAAATAGGTCATTTTGGTGCATGTAATCGAAATTAAAGTTAATTATCCGTTTTTTTTGATAGACAAGGCATATGGTGGCATCGTATTATTTATTACGTCAGAAGAGGAAATTTGAAGTTATGTCACCTTTGCGCTGCCCAAGAAGCTTAATTGCTTGGGGGTATTAATGTGGAAGAACGGCTTGAAGCACAACAGGAGTCCTGGACCAGTTTCGTGATAGAGTTTCCAACCTATCCGAAGCAACTGGTGCACGGTCGGGAAGAGAGCCAGAAGATTCTGTTTCTCTGTCCTCAGACCGAGGCCAATCCTACGGAATTGTGTCTGGCCCTGTTTGGATCCCAGATCCTGATGCACAGGCTGCAAAAAGGGGAATCGACGGATGCCCTGACCACAACCGGCTTCGTTTTTGTCTACTCGGCCGAGACCACCAATGCGCTGCGGGGGGTCCTGTCCAGGTATCAGCAAATGACGAATGCTCCGGTCCTGGTTTCTCAGAAATCAAACGTGGTCAAGACTGCGCATTTCGTAACGGAGTTCCTGAACCGGGTGACCGCACCAGCCTTCGGGCAGGCCCGCGGCCTCGGCGATGGACCTTTCGAGGGTAGGAACGGAGCCCTGACGGACTCCTCGATCACCCCGCTTCCCGGCAACGAAGAACTGTGGAACGACGCCTTGCCGGAAATCGTCCTTGTAACCGAGGACGGCGATACGGTACATGCCTCACATTCACTTCAGGACTATCGGGCGGAATATGCGTGTCGCTTTGTGCTCGCGCATTTCCACGAGAACATCAACCGGGACAAGATGGCCGAGACGGTCAACCTTTCCCCTGGTTATTTCTCGAACCTGTTCCGTTCCGAAGTGGGCATGAGTTTTAGCGACTACCTGATACAGGTTCGGGTCGAAAACGCGAAGAGCCTGTTGCGTCGATTTGATCTTTCTGTCGATGCGATCAGCAAGAAGTGTGGCTTCAACAGCCTGGCCCACTTCTCGAGGACCTTCAAGGACCGCTGCGGGCTTTCGCCGCTGAAGTTCAGGAAGAGTCCTCACGCAGTTGCCTGAGTGTCTTTGTTTGTTAAAGGCCCTTCCGGATTCCGGGAGGGCCTTTTTACGTCGTGTCTTGATGAGGGATGGCATGCAGCAAGGCATTCGGATGTCCTCGTCGCGATCCGGACGGATTGCTCCTGCGGATTACCGAATGCCTTGCTGCATGCCATCCCTCATCACGCACCAACCCCAAAGACCCTCCCGGAAGCCGGAAGGACCATTAACAAACAAGAGTAGGGGTGGGCGCCCCATTTTTACCAAAGAAGGGAAAGTTACCTTTCGGGATGGATTCCCGTTATTGTTCCGAAGTCGTTTCCGGCTTTTGGTGATGAGTGGAGGTCCGTGGTCACAGGTTGATAGTAGCCGGGTAATCCGCAGGAGCAATCCGTCCGGATCGCGACGAGGACATCCCGGCTACTATCAACCTGTGACCACGGACCGTCCCCTTATTACCGAACCCGGAACCACTTCCGGATCAATTAAAGGGTAACGTTTCGAATGGCCTTACTTTCCCTACAGAACGCCTACTTCGATTATAGCAGGGAGAAGATCCTGAGGGGCGTCAATG
>Ga0164313_10003751_pt1 | contig 13536 bp, 12 predicted proteins | sample GuaBasSedimGuay4_FD_113735 | JGI IMG/M metagenome (GOLD analysis project Ga0164313, IMG submission 113735) | Subseafloor sediment microbial communities from Guaymas Basin, Gulf of California, Mexico - Guay4, Core 4569-4, 0-3 cm | ecosystem: Environmental > Aquatic > Marine > Hydrothermal vents... | reverse complement strand
GCCGCCAAAAGCGCCGCCCATGCGGCGTACTTCCACCGTTATTGCGTTGTCCGGCCGCCCGAGGCTGGCAGCGATGAGGTGCTGGATCTCGGATGGGTGCTGGGATGAGGTCTGCACCAGTATGTCGCGGTCTTCCAGCGGAAAGGCCATCGATACTTGCCCTTCCAGGTAAAAATGATCCTGGCCGCCGATACTCAGCTCGCCCTGAAGCCGGTTGCTTGCTGCGCTCAGTGCAGATTGTGCATCGCCTCTGTGCATAATGTGCGGATCAAGCACAAAAGACTGTTCTGCCAACGCGGTTTCGATATCCAGTATCGCCGGCAATTCTTCATATTCAACCCGGGCCAGCCGTGATGCGTGCCTGGCGGCAGTGCGTGTTTCAGCCACAACTGCAAATAGCGGCTGTCCGGCAAACTCGACCAGCCCGTCTGCCAGTACGCGTTCGTCGCCGTTGTGCATCGGGCTGATTTCATTGGCGCCGGGAATATCACTGGCGGTCATGACTTTGACAACACCCGGGTATTGACCGACTGCTGACAAATCCATGCTGAGTATCCTTGCATGGGCACAAGCACTGGTTCCTACATAACAATGTAGCAAATTTGAAGCTTCAGGCTGATCATCGACATACAGCGCCTTACCCGACACATGCTTACGGGCGCTGTCATGTGCTATCGCGGTGTGTACGTTGCTGAGTTTCTCAGCCATCTGTCAATGCCTGTTCGGGCAATCGGTCAAGACGTACAGGGTAGGGGGTCGCAGAGTGTTCCAGGTAAAATCGTTGCAGCAGGTTCTGTGCGACCTGCAGGCGGTAGGCGGCGCTGGCCCGCATATCTGAAATGGGCGTGTAGTCCTCAGCCATGGCCAGCATCGCAATGTCAATGCTATGCTGGTCCCAGGCCCGGCCTCGTAAAGCAGCCTCACAACGGCTCGCCCGTCTCGGGATTTCTGCCATGCCACCGAAACAGATGCGTGCATCCACGATGTTTCCAGCTTCGATCTGCAGTGAGAAAGCTCCACATACGGCCGATATATCCTGCTCAATCCGTTTTGAAATTTTATAGGTAGCGAAAACCTGGTCTTGCCGGGCTGCCGGTAAAATGATCTGTTCGATAAATTCACCTTCGCGCAGGTCCTGTTCACCATAACGGATGAAAAAATCCTCCAGGTCGATGATGCGTTGACCATCAGAAGCGCGCAAAGCAAGCCGGGCACCCAGGGCGATTAGTCCCGGTGGCATATCACCAATCGGTGAGCCGTTGGCGATGTTGCCACCCACAGTACCGGCATTACGCACCTGTGCCGCGCCTATTCGTTCCATCAGGGGCAAAAAGGCCGGATAGTGAGATGTAATGGTCTGAATTGAATCGGTGTAGCTTACGGCCGCGCCAATGCGCAGACTGACACCATCGTCTTCGAGTATCTGCAGTTCTGCGACGGAGCCGAGATAGATAACCGTTTCGAGTACCCGCATTTGCTTGTTGACCCACAGGCCTGCATCGGTTGCTCCGGCCACCATCACCGCTGCCGGCTGATCCTGCAGCAGGCCACATAACTCATCGACCGTTCGGGGTGCGTAGAAATTTCTGGCCCCCTGACTCATTGCCAATGACTCAACTGGCTGAATAGACTGTAACAGCTCTGCAGTCCGGGTTTCGTTAGCCGTGAATCGATCGTGGCGGCCTGCTTTCAGCGACTGCTGTGCCGCACGCACAATTGGTGCATAACCGGTGCACCGGCACAAATTCCCGGCCAGTCCAAGATTGATGTCTGCCCGCGCGATACCTTGCTCCGGGCGGTCATGAAACATGCTGAACAGGGACATGACAAAACCGGGCGTACAAAAGCCGCACTGTGACCCGTGCTGATCCACCATGGCTTGCTGGACGGCGTGCAGTTCTGAATCCACATCACTGAGATCTTCTATTGTGACCAGTTGCCTGCCATCAAGGGTGGGCAGAAACTGGATGCATGAATTTACCGCGCGGTAACGTATCCCGCCGTCACCATGCAGTTCGCCAATGACGACCGTGCAGGCACCACAGTCACCTTCGGCGCAGCCTTCCTTGGTGCCTGTCAGTCCCTTCTGTTCGCGCAGAAACTCCAGCACCGTCAGTGTAGGGTCACAACTGTCTATTTCCTCAACCTGTCCGGCCAGGATAAATCGGATGGTGTTATGCATCAGCTACCACGATAGGTGCTGTAGCCAAACGGTGACATTAGCAAGGGTACATGATAGTGCTCACCGGCCGAATTAATACCAAAACGGATGGCGATATGGTTCAGGAAACGGTGTTCGCCATCTTCCTGCCCCATACTGTTGAAATAGTCACCGGCGTGGAAAACCAATTCGTACTCGCCGGCTGTGAAATCGTCGCCTTCGAGCATGGGTGCATCGCAGCGACCGTCTGCATTGGTAATGGCGCTTGCAATTGGCTTGTTATTTTCGCCGGCCCGGAACAGCTCAATACGAATACCTGCACCCGGGCAACCATTGGCAATATCCAGTACATGTGTTGTCAGACGTCCCATTCAGATCAAAGCCCCCGGCAATTTATACGCTGCTTCTTGTAGATGCAGCCAGAAATGAACTATCGTAATGCATTATTCCCCAAAGTATAGCAATTCGACAGGCCGCAAATGACACAAACTTACCCAAGAGACCTGCGCGGTTATGGCGCGAACCCACCCGATCCACGTTGGCCTGGCGACGCCCGCCTGGCACTGCAAATTGTACTCAACTATGAAGAGGGTGGGGAAAATTGTGTGCTGCACGGCGATTCGGCCTCTGAAGCATTTCTGTCTGAAATTGTCGGGGCCCAGGCGCGCGAAGGCGTGCGTCATATGAGTATGGAGTCAATCTATGAATATGGCTCACGCGTCGGGGTATGGCGTCTTAAGAAACTGTTTGACCGTTACAAGGTGCCGGTGACCGTGTTTGCAGTGGGTATGGCAGTGGAAAGGCATCCTGAGCCAGTGCAGGCCATGCATGCTGCCGGACATGAAATTTGTAGCCACGGTTATCGCTGGATCGATTACCAGTATGTGGATGAACAGACCGAACGTGAGCATATGCATAAGGCGATTACCGCCATTACTGCTGCAACCGGCGAACGTCCACAGGGATGGTATACCGGACGCACCAGTCCGAATACCCGTGCACTGGTGGTGGAGGACGGTGGTTTTCTCTATGATGCCGACGATTACAGTGATGAACTGCCTTTCTGGGATACCCGGCATGGCACACCACAGCTCATCATCCCGTACACGCTGGATGCCAATGATATGCGTTTTGCGACTGCGCAGGGGTTTAACAGCGGAGCACAATTCCTGCAGTACCTCAAAGACAGTTTCGATGTGTTGTACGCCGAGGGTGCAGAATCTCCCAAAATGATGTCCGTTGGATTGCACTGCCGTTTGTCAGGTCGTCCGGGACGCTTTGCTGCTGTGGAACAATTCCTTCGCTATGTGCGCTCGCATGATGATGTCTGGATTTGCCGGCGGATTGATATCGCCCGCCACTGGCACGCTGAGCACCCGCCGCAATGAAGTGCCCGGACAAGGAAGCATTCCTGACTAAGTTCGGTGCTGTTTATGAGCATTCGCCCTGGGTTGCGGAACGGGCCTTTGAGGCGGCAATGAAAGACCGCCTGGACACAATGACCCTTGATGCGGATGCACTGGCTGCACGCTTCGAGTCAGTTTTCCTGGAAGCATCGACAGAGCGTCAACTGGGCGTATTGCGGGCTCACCCGGCGTTGGCCTGCGGGCGTGCGGAGCACAATGTTTTGACAGTGGATTCCCGCAAGGAACAGGCAGGTGCGGGGCTGGATCAATGTACTGAACAGGAATTCATGTTGTTTCGAGAAATGAACGCTATCTACTTTGGAAAATATGATATTCCATTTATTATCGCGGTGAAGGGTTTAAGTCGACAGGATGTTCTGGCCACCTTCCGTGAGCGTCTCAACAACAGCACAGACTCAGAATTTCAGACAGCGTTGCGCCAGGTTTGCCGAATTGCGCGCTTCCGGATTGGAGAGATTCTTGGTGACTGAGCTTAAAAAGTTGCAGGATACCTGCGTAAACCTCGCACTGCCTGAACGCGGAGGTGCTATTTGCAGCGTTAGCGATGAATTTTTTGCAGCGGCAAAGCGCATGCTGTCGCCTCAAGATCCGATATTCATAGCGGATCGTTTTGATGACCACGGTAAATGGATGGATGGCTGGGAAAGCCGCCGCAAACGTATTGCCGGATATGATTTCTGTATCGTGAGGATTTGCCCCGGCACGGTAAAGGGTATTGAAATTAATACCAGGCACTTTACCGGAAACTTTCCGCCTGCAGCATCTGTGGAGGCCTGTCGCGTGGCTATCGAACCGGATGAGAGCACGTGTTGGACTGAGTTGGTGAAAAAAGTGGAACTGCAGGGAGACAGTAGCCATGTGTTCACCGTTGATGACAGCAATAGCTGGACACATCTGCGCCTGAACATTTATCCGGATGGTGGTATTGCGCGTTTCAGGGTATATGGCGATCCTGATCCGACAGGTGTCCTGGCCGGGCGGGACCAATGGGTAGACCTGGCATCTGAAAATGTTGGTGGTTGCGCCATTGAGTGCAATAACATGCACTTTGGCCATATGCGCAATTTGTTATCAACCGCGCCTGTTGCAAATATGGGTGATGGCTGGGAAACACGCAGGCGACGGCAACCCGGTAATGACTGGGTGATTCTGAAGCTTGGCAGAAAAGGCTCGATCGGCAGGATAGAAATCGATACAGCCTTCTTTCGGGGTAATTATCCGGCACGGTGTTCCTTGAGAGGAGCAACCCCGGGTACTAATGAGGCCCTCGCCCGTGACTCAGCCGAATGGACAGTTATTCTGCCTGAGGTGGCGCTGGGCCCGGATCAATTGCACATATTCGAAAGCCAGCTTAATGCAGCAGGTGATGTCACCCATGTGCGACTGGATATTTACCCTGATGGCGGCATAGCCCGGTTGCGGTTGCTGGGAATCCCGGCTTGATATGAAACTCCGTACCCAACCTCTGACCGCCGAAGCCTTCAGGATATTCGGAGATGTAATCGAAACCGCTGGAGTGACAGCGGAATCAATCAACCAGGGCAACACCCGGAAATTTGCAGACCTGGCGAAGATGACGGCAACGGACGGGGGCAGGGTGCAGATCAGCATCTACAGCAGCAACGCCATTGAACTGCCCTTTAGGATCAGGATGATGGAACGCCACCCATACGGAAGCCAGGCATTTTACCCACTGCACGACCGTCCATTTCCAATCGTTGTTGCACCGCCGGATACTGTCCCCGGTCCGGACACGGTCCGGGCGTTTCTGAGTAACGGGCGACAGGGCGTCAATATTCACCCTGATGTCTGGCATCACTATCAACTGAGCATGGCTGAGACATCCGAATACCTGGTCATTGATCGGGCCGGGCCCGGCGTCAACTGTGATGAGTACCTGTTGGAACAGGAAGTTATCCTGGTGAACATCTGATTTATGAGCCCTCTGGTATCTGTAGTCATACCCGTCCGCGATGGTGGTGCTTACCTTGAATCTGCTGTGCAAAGCATGCTGGGTCAGACACATGCTGAACTGGAACTGATACTGGTTGATGATCACAGCAGTGATGCTGCCATAGAGATGCTGGACCGGTCAGACCCACGATTATATATCCAGGTCAACAAAGGCCATGGAGTTGTCGATGCATTCAATACCGGCTTGTCCCTGTGTAAAGGAGATTATATTGCCCGTATGGACAGCGATGACATCTCACTGCCACATCGCATTGCCAGTCAACTGGATTACCTGATACAGAACCCGAATGTGGACATCGCCGGGTGTTGTGTCGAGATTTTTTCTGAAGCTGGCATCCAGGGTGGTTTCAAGCGTTACGAGACGTGGCTGAACTCGGTCCGCACGCCAGCTGAAATACACAGGCAAATTTTCATTGAAAGCCCAATGCCTAACCCTGGCAGCATGTTTCGGCGACGTGCGCTGGAATGCCTTCACGGTTACCGGGAAATGCAGTGGGCAGAAGATTATGATTTGTACCTGCGTGCGGATGCAGCCGGTATGCAAATGGGTAAACCAGAACAGGTTTTGCTGCGCTGGCGAGAGCACGATGCCCGTATCACGCATTCAGATGAGACCTATAGCCGCGAAAACTTCCAGCGGGCCAAGGCAAATTTCCTGGTGCACCAGCGCCTTGGGAACCGTAGCGTGATTATTTGGGGAGCGGGCCCAACGGGCCGCTTAACCCATGATTTGATTGTGGATGAAGGTGGCGTTGTGGAGGGTTTTATCGAGGTGCACCCGCGTCGAATCGGTGGCAAGAAGCGCGATTTACCGGTGTGGCCGGTAGAAAAGGCCAGTGAGCCGGGGTTGTCGATGGTGTTGGTCGCGGTGGGTGCGGCGGGGGCGCGTGAAGAAATTTCTGCCTTTATGCTTGAGCATGACAAGCACGAAGGGCAGGATTACCTATTTGTAGCCTGATAGGATTGGTAGTGTGAAAAATCTGAAGAACCTCAAATGCCTGCTGGTCCAGACCGGGCTTTTCTGGGCCGATGCGGCTGCCAACCGGCAAAAACTTGAAGCCATCGTTCGGGCTGAAGGGAAGGACTGCGATATTGCAGTGTTTCCCGAAACTTTTACCAGCGGTTTCCTGGGCGACAGCCGGGACAATCTGGAAAGCATGAATGGCCCGACGCTGGACTGGATGAAGCAACTATCAAGCGAGTTGGACTGTGTCTTATGTGGCAGCATGGCCATCGGGATAGAGCCCGGTACGGTTAATCGTTTCCTGTGGGTTCAGCCAGATGGAGTGGTACAGTTTTATGACAAGCACCACCTGTTTTCTTACGCTGGTGAAGACAAACGATACGTGGCCGGAACTGAACGAAAAATTTTCAACTACCGGGGTTGGCGTATTTGCCCTCAGGTTTGCTACGACCTGAGGTTTCCCGCCTGGTGTCGAAACCGGGGTGATTATGATGCCTTGATATTTGTGGCCAATTGGCCGGAACCCCGTACGCCGGCATGGACAGCCCTGCTGAAAGCACGCGCGATTGAGAACCAGTGTTACGTGATTGGCGTGAATCGCAGCGGTTCAGACCCGCGCGGCATGATTTATACGGGCGCGAGTGTTGTTATTGATCCCTTGGGCGAGGTTGTACTGGATTTGGGTGGGAATGAAGCGGCTGGAATGGTGGGTATTGACTTGCAGGAGGTCGAAGAAATTCGTCGCAAATTGCCATTTCAGCAGGATTCTGACCAATTTGAAATATTCTGAAACTGGGTTCACCCACTAGCGCTTTGACAGCCACCGCCACAAGGCTCCACGTGGCAAATGTTTGCCGGTGATATTTCCCATCAGGGAATGGGCATCCAGCAGGGTCCAGTGCATTTGTCTGCGGGCGTTGTCACGTCCTGCAAATAATAAGCGGTCGTTGATTTGCAACCTGGTATCCGGGTCCGGAAGGAAGATTCTTTGTGCACCACGTTCCAGGGTCAGGCAAACGGCTGGTAGCTCTTCTTTTTCTTCACTTCGACTATTGTGGCAAATATGTTCGAGTTTAACCTCGCTGGTCTTCTTTCGGGCGAAACGTAAACTCCTGGCAATATCCCCTCTCAACTCAAAAACCCAGATGCTGGGTGCCCGGTTTTTCAAAACGTTTTTCAGTCGGTCAGCCGTTTGCCTGGCAAAATTTTCGTCAGATCTAATCATGTGCTGAAGAAATGACTGCAGCAAAGGTGTGCTTACGATCGACAAAATCCGCCGTGCAACGATCAAGCTGCGGCGGGCAATCAGGTCTGTTTCCGAGGCATCAAACAACTCGTCATGCTGACGTCGCTCCTGCCGGGCGATGAAAAACAGGTTGGGGTTCATATGATGGGCGGTCATAACAATGGACAGATTGTCGATGTCGTCGCCGGTGGCGGCGACGATACCGACGGCAGAATCAATATCTGCTTCAGACAGGGTGTGCGCTTCCGTACCACGTCCGAGTATGGCGTGCTCATAGCCCGGTAATCTGTCCGGGTGAACATCGACAACCGTAACCGGCATTCCACTTTCTTGCAGTTGCTCGACCAGCAGCGCGCCAAAGCGTCCTGCCCCACAGACAATCCAGCGCCCCGAAGGTGGTTTTACAGCTGTATTTAATTCGCTACCCGGCACGCTGATTAACCAGTCCTGAACCAGATATTTAACCGGTGAACTCAGCGCAAGGGATAACCGTTCAGCAAAAATACGATACGGGTTGACGATTGCATCAGTGCCAAAAGATGCCATGTTGTCACACACGCGTTGATTCTCGCTGCGGGCAATGACCGACAACTCCGGTCGCAATAATTTGGCCGTGATGGCGACAGTGAGGTTGACATGATCATCATTGGTGGTGGCAATGACGCCGGCACAATTGTCACGGTTTAACCCAGCCATTTCCAACGCACGCCTTTCCCGTGAGCGCGCCACCAGTGCCGGTACATGCGCATACTCATCCTCAAGCATCATCAACCGGACAGTCCCCTCGTCGCGCTCTATAACAACGGCCTGTATGCCGCGAGCCAACAAACCCGAAACGGTCATGGCACCTGTATTGCCAAAACCACAGACTATATAAAAAGGTTGTTTCAGCCATTTGACCTGCTTGATAAAGCGATTACGATGAAAAGCTGCCTGAAACTGCTTATCAAGAATCAGGCCCAGCAAGGTACCAATTGAGTAGAGCCATGCGACAACGTTGGGCAGTAACAAAGCATACACAAGCATTCGCTGCCCGGGGGTATAACTGAACGGTATCTCTCCAAAGCCGATGGTCGTCTGAAGAATGGCCATAAAGTAGGCGGCATCCAGAAGGCTCATACGGTAGGTATTGCCCGCTGCGTCTACGCCGGGTAATGCAACCAGGGCAAAGGTAGAAAAGAAATAGACCAGAATCAGGATAATCAGCGGCGAACGCATACGCCGCATCGTCATCCAGACAACGTCATTCCGGGGTGCGTGACGAGGCAAGGCCGTATTCCCGTGAACTGGTTAGCGCCGGATACTGATGGTTTCTGCGATCAGCAAAGTCACCGAAACCAGGTTGGCCAATAGGGCGCCACCAGACAACGAGACAATGCGTGAAATATCAGTTGCTGAGATGCCACCGTCGGAAACGTTGATGGCCCAGGTCCACATGATTGCAGCAATGATCAACTGCAAGTCAGCCACCAGACTGGTTGCAAGTAGCACTGCACCCATTTGAGAGCGGTCACCAAACTTCATGATGGTTGCGATCAGGCTGACTGCCAGGGCCGCGGCGAGTTCAATGCCATCGTGGTGATGCGGGTTATCAATATCACCGATAAAAAACCCGAAATTCAGAGTAAGGGCAAGAACGATAAAAAAAGCGAACATTACTTTTTCGAAATTCACGGTGGATGTGCTCCCTTTGGTTCCACTGGGTCAACAGTATACTCAATTTATCCTGTATGGCTCCGGCATATCCGAGATATCAGGTTCTTTGAATTCTTTCCGGGCCATATCGCTCTCCAGCAATTCAACTGAATAGAACCGCTGGATCAAAACTTTCCGGATCCAGCTTGTTGTTGCGCAAAGCATTGTAAAGTTCATCATGGCTCAGAGATGGCGCGTGTTTCATTGAATCCTCCGGTGAATTCAGTCCGCCGTAATTGCCGTCACCAGTACCAGTGCACCGAAGTAGGGAGTGTCGAAATATTGTAGCTGCCGGGTGCGTATCTGACGATTTTGCTGTAATGAATAGATGCTGTACTCATTGCTTTCAGGCAGGGCGGGGTTCTTGATATTGAAAAAATCCGACTGTGTTTCGGACTCGGGTAGTTGGTTCTTTTCACGGTATTCCAGGTCCAGGTAAAGGTGTAAAAACCGGCTGCGCCTGAGTTGCAGAGTCCCATCAAGTTGGTAAAAAGTACTCATGTAAGCACCCAGCGGGTCTTCGGCTGTCAGGTCCGCAATCATGATGTTGCCCAGAGGAAGCAATTGCTCATCCACGATATGTCCATCGTGAATTCGCATTGGAGGATAATAATCTGTCCGGTTCTGTTGCCAGGCAGCAAATAACAAAGGCTGGTAACCTTTACTGGACCGGAGACGTCTCCAGACTCCGTCCATGTGGGCACCTTTTTTCACAATGGTCGTTAAATCATCCGGTAAATCAGTTTCCAACAGGGCTGGAAAGCCGGAGAAACTGCGAAACTCCTCTACCTGTACTCCGTCAACGCTGACAGCGAGGTTTTTGAAAATGATAATTTCAACGCGGTAAGCACCGGATTCCGCCAGTGCGGCGGAGCTCATCAGTAATAACATTATCGCGAGTAACCTTTTCATGCCGCATAGTTTACTTGATAGCCGTTAACGGGAGAAGGAGAGACCGGGACCATGTAGTGTTTACGGAGTTAATTTTTCGAGTATTTCAGTGCTGATGCGAATGCGTTCATTTGCCGATTCTTCATCAATCAGGATGCTCAGCTTGTGCGGGCCCTGGAGCTTGTAGTCAAAGGGGTGTTTTTGAATCATTTCGAGCAATGCGACAGGGTTGGCCTTCGTGTCTTCAGTGAACTCCATACGCCCGCCGGTCTCTCCGAAATCAATTCTGTTCACACCAATTGCACGGGCTTTCTGACGCAGTTCTGCAACTTCGAACAGATGTTTGGCCTGTGGTGGAAGTAAGCCAAAGCGATCAATCATTTCCACCTGTAACTCCCGCAAGCCGCCTGCATCGCTGGCGCTGGCAATGCGCTTGTACAGGGTCAGGCGTGTATGTATATCACCAAGCCAGTCCTCCGGTATCAGGGCAGAAATATGCAACTCCACTTCCGTGTCCTGTTGCAGACTGCCTTCGAGGTCGACTTCTTTGCCGTCACGCATCGCTGCTACAGCCCGTGCCAGCAATTCGCTGTACAAGCTGAAACCCACTGACTGAATCTCACCACTTTGTTCGTCCCCCAAAAGCTCGCCTGCGCCACGAATTTCCAGATCGTGTGTTGCCAGTGTAAAGCCGGCGCCCAGTTCCTCGAGTGATGCAATTGCTTCCAGTCGTTTGCGTGCATCACGGGTCATGCTGCGCTCGTCCGGTATTACCAGGTAGGCATAGGCGCGGTGATGGGAACGACCGACGCGTCCTCTCAGTTGATGCAACTGGGCAAGCCCGAATTTATCCGCCCGGTTGACAATGATGGTATTTGCTGTCGGAACGTCGATTCCATTTTCGATAATGGTGGTGCACACCAGCACGTTAAAACGCTGGCGGTAAAAATCCAGCATGACATTTTCAAGCTCGCCCTTTGGCATTTGACCATGCGCCACGCGTATGCGCGCAGAAGGTACCAGTTCACTAATTTCACGGGCCATTCGTTCAATGCTGCGGACTTCGTTGTGCAGGAAGAATGCCTGGCCACCGCGCTGAATTTCACGTTGCAGGGCTTCACGCAACAACGCACTATCCCATTGTGATACCAGTGTTTTGACAGCCATGCGACGGGCCGGCGGGGTCGCAATAATTGATAGGTCGCGGATCCCTGACATGGCCATATTCAATGTGCGCGGAATTGGTGTCGCGGTCAGTGTCAGCAAATCAACCTCGGCCCGTAATTGTTTTAGTCTTTCTTTCTGACGTACACCGAAGCGTTGCTCCTCATCAACAATGACCAGGCCCAGTCGTTTAAATTTTATACTGCGTTGCAACAACTTATGTGTACCGATGACGATATCCACTTTCCCTTCAGCGAGATGTTTAAGGGCCGTGTCCTGCTGCTTGCCGGTACGAAAGCGCGTCAGTAACTCTATACGCACCGGCCAGTCGGCAAACCGGTCACTGAAGGTGGAAAAATGTTGCTGGGCAAGCAGGGTGGTCGGCACCAGCAAGGCAACCTGCTTTTCTCCCTGCACGGCAACAAACGCGGCCCGTAAAGCAACCTCGGTTTTACCAAAACCGACATCACCACAGACAACACGGTCCATCGGCTGGATGGAAACCATGTCTTCAAGAACAGACTCGATTGCCCGTTGCTGGTCTGCGGTCTCTTCATAGGGGAAACCAGAGCTGAACTCGGCATACATGGGTTTGTCGAGTTCGAAACCGAACCCTTTGCGTGCCTGCCTGCGGGCGTACAAGTCAAGTAATTCAGCCGCGACATCACGGACCTTTTTGGCTGCACGTTTTCGCGCTTTCGCCCACTGTTCGCTACCCAAACGGTGCAGGGGGGCGTTCTCTGATGCACCGCCGGTGTAACGACTGATCAGTTGCATAGACGTTACCGGTACGTACAGTTTGTCCTCACCTGCATATTCCAGCATCAGGAATTCCGCTGCGCGGCCATCAATTTCCAGTGATTGCAATCCAAGATAGCGGCCGATGCCATGATCTTCATGTACCACAGGGTCGCCCGGTTCAAGATCAGACAGACTGCGGATAATTGCTTCGGGGTCACGCTCGGAGAGCTTGCGTGTGGTGCGGGGCCGGACCCGGCCGCCGAACAACTGGCTTTCGGTTAATACGGCAATATCGGAACCGGCTACAAAACCCTGTTCCAAAGGCAGGACTGTCAGGCCGAGCCGCGCGCCGGATGTGTGGAATTCGGTCCATGAGTCAAATCGTTGGGGGCGTATCCCGAATGCCTGTAGTGTTTCCGACAGCACTTCCCGGCGCCCGGTGGTATCGGCAGCGAACATGATTCTGCCTGCATAATCGCGGGTAAATGCCAACAAGGCCGCCGCCGGTTCGTTACCACGGTCATGGATACGCAGGTCGGGTGCCTCACGGGTGTCGAAATGCACCGAAGCGGGTACTTTCTGGTCGGTTTCCAACAGTTCAATGGTATTGAATTCAAGCAACTGACCCTGCACATCCCTGGCGCTAAAATACAGCTCCGGTGGATCCAGAACCGGTCGCTCGACATCATGGCGGCGCTGCTCCCAGCGCTCCTGTGTTGACGCCCAGAAATTAACGGCTGCCTTTTCGATACCGTGCTGGGCGATGACCAGTGGCCTGGTGGGCAGGTAATCCAGCAAGCTTTCAGTGTTTTCGAAAAACAACGGCAGGTATTGTTCCAGCCCTTGTGGATGCATACCCTGACGTAAGTCCTGATACATAGTGACATTGCGTGTATCAACGGCGAAGCGGTACCGGAAGGCTTTGCGGAAGTTGCTGAACGATTCATCGTCACAGGGGTATTCGCGTGCCGGTAACATCTCAAAACGTTGTAATTCCGCTATGGAGCGCTGGGATTCCGGATCAAACTCCCGTAGGGAATCGATTTCTTCATCAAACAGGTCGATTCGCAAGGGTAGTTTTCTACCCGTTGGAAAAAGATCAATGACAGATCCGCGTACCGCGAATTGACCAGCCTGATAAACCGGATCGGCATGATTGTATCCAGCCTGCTGCAGTTGTCGGCGAAAATTTTCGATGACCAGTGTCTGGCCTGTTTGCAGTTGGATATTGCGTCCAAGGGCATGACTCCTGGGCGGTAAGCGCTGCATCAGG
>Ga0164313_10003750_pt1 | contig 13538 bp, 15 predicted proteins | sample GuaBasSedimGuay4_FD_113735 | JGI IMG/M metagenome (GOLD analysis project Ga0164313, IMG submission 113735) | Subseafloor sediment microbial communities from Guaymas Basin, Gulf of California, Mexico - Guay4, Core 4569-4, 0-3 cm | ecosystem: Environmental > Aquatic > Marine > Hydrothermal vents... | reverse complement strand
TTACCGGGGTTAATGTCTGCGTCGGTCTGGATAAAATTATCAAAAGATGAGATGCCCAGCCGTTTCCTGCCAGTGGCACTGATTCTCCCCTGGGTGACGGCTTGGCCAACATCATAGGGGTTGTCTATGGCGAGGACGATATCACCAACATGTAGTTGATTTGAGTCACCTATGGGGATGACTGGAAGATTATTCAGATCAATCTGCAGGACGGCCAAATCTGTATCACTATCGACACCGATGACTTTGGCAATCGTTTCCCGTCCATCACGTAAGACTACAAATATTTCCTCAGCATCTTGTATCACGTGTGCGTTGGTAAGAATGTGCCCCTGTGCATCCATGATGACACCGGAACCCTTACTGTCGATTCTTTTCCTGGTATTGCTTGAGGAGGATTTGTCCTCGGAGGATTCACCAAAGAATCGCCTGAATAGCGGATCTTGAAGGATTGGATTTCTGTGTTCTGTGTAGGAATTGCCAGAATAAATATTCACCACAGCAGGTGCCGCGGCCTCTATAGCTGCGTGATATGAATCTACTTGCCTGGCTGAATTGGTAAGGAAACTGCCAGGTATCAACAATAATACAATTGCAGCTGCGGCCAGACCGATAACTACAGATTGGAGAACAAATGTCAGTGTCTGTTTTATATTCATTATTCGGGTTTTATTAATGTGTAAGGCCAGTTAACCGGGCGATAATTAGGTAAAAGGCTTGACATGGCATGATATACTACCGAATTGGAATAAAAATAGAAGTGAACTGCAATTGTTCCTTGCAATTGTGAGTGGAAAACAGGATTTTGGGGTGTGTTATATGCAAGATGATGGTCAGGATAATAATATAGATAAAAAGCGGCGTCATTTTCTTACAGCTGCTGCAACAGTTGTTGGAGGGGCAGGTGCTTTGGCGACGGCTATCCCATTTGTGTCCACCTTATCACCAAGTGCGAAGACCAAGGCGATTGGTGGTCCGGTTGAAGTAGATGTTACCGGACTTAAGCCAGGTGAAAGAAAGACAGTTAAATGGCGGGGTAAGCCGGTCTGGATCTTGCGCAGGAGTGAAGAATCAGTAGCAGAATTGGCTGAAATGTCGGACATATTGCGTGATCCGGAATCAGACGTTGAACAACAACCGGAGTATGCGAAGAATAGCTACCGTTCAGTTAATCCTGAATATCTGGTTGTCGTCGGCCTTTGTACACATCTTGGTTGTTCTCCAAATTATCTTGCGAGTGGTGAGGAGAATGATTTTGGGGCAGATTGGAAAGGCGGGTTTTTCTGCCCATGCCACGGGTCAAAATTTGACCTGGCTGGACGAGTCTATAAAGGTGTCCCGGCCCCGGCAAATCTGGTGGTGCCCAAATATCAGTTTATCAGTGAAACAACAATCCTGATTGGTGATGATTCAGGCAGTGGTGAATTGGGGGCAAACTCATGAGCAAGCTTATTAATGGTGGTGTGAAGCTGATGAGTGATACCGTCGGCTGGATTGATGAACGTTTTCCCCTGACCAAGACCTGGAATGAGCATCTTGCCCAGTACTATGCACCAAAGAATTTTAATTTCTGGTACTACTTCGGTTCTCTGGCATTAGTGGTTTTAGTGATTCAGATTGTCACGGGGATCTGGTTGACCATGAATTATAAACCATCCGCTGAAGATGCATTTGCTTCTGTGGAATACATCATGCGTGACGTTGATTGGGGCTGGTGGATCCGCTACATGCATTCAACAGGGGCCTCTGCCTTTTTTGTGGTGATATACCTGCATATGTTTAGAGGACTGTTGTATGGTTCTTTCAAACGTCCAAGAGAACTGCTTTGGCTGACCGGGATGTTTATCTATCTGATCCTTATGGCTGAAGCGTTTTTTGGCTATCTGTTGCCATGGGGACAAATGTCATACTGGGGGGCACAGGTGATCATCTCACTATTTGGCGCCATACCCTTTATTGGCCCTGAACTGGCGGAATGGATCAGAGGTGATTATGTTATCTCTGATGTGACGTTAAACCGTTTTTTCTCATTCCATGTTATTGCCGTGCCACTGGTACTTTGTGGATTGATTGGCTTACATATATTTGCACTGCATGAAGTGGGTTCTAATAACCCCGATGGTGCAGAAATCAAGAAACATAAAGATGCCAAGGGCATACCGCTGGATGGCATACCATTTCATCCTTACTACACGGTAAAAGATATTGTTGGGACGGTAGTTTTTCTGATCTTCTTCTGTCTGGTGGTGTTCTTCAATCCGGAGATGGGTGGCTATTTTCTGGAGCATGCGAATTTCGTCCCGGCAAATCCACTGAAAACACCGGAGCATATTGCGCCAGTATGGTATTTCACACCATTCTACGCCATCTTGCGCGCAGTTCCGGACAAACTGGGCGGTGTTATTGCCATGGGAGCAGCGACATTGATATTTATGACATTGCCCTGGCTTGATAGAAGTCCGGTACGGTCAATTCGATATCGAGGGTGGAAGTACAGAACTGCCCTGACAATTTTTGCCATTACCTTTGTCACCTTGGGATGGCTTGGTATGCAGGTAGCGACACCAAATGTGACAATGGCATCCAGAATCTTTGCGGTCATTTATTTTCTGTTCTTTTTTCTAATGCCTTTTTATACGGCAAATGATACGGATAAACCTGTTCCGGAGAGGACGACTTAAAGATGAGACGGATAATTATTTTATTTATTGTTGCATTGGTTTGGCCATTCACCGTGTCGGCGACATCGGCCGATCATCCTCATTTCAAGGCTGATGTAGATGTTACTGACAAGGCTTCACTACAACGTGGTGCAAGGATCTTTATGAACTATTGCATGGGTTGTCATTCAGCCGCCTATATGCGCTATAACCGTATGGGGCAGGATCTGGGCATTGAAGATTCAATTTTGCAGAGCAACCTGATGTTTGCCACTGAGAAGAGCGGCGATACCATGACCATTGCGATGCAACCGGGAGATGCCGAGAAATTTTTCGGTACTGCAGCACCGGACTTGTCTGTCATTGCCCGTTCAAGAGGTGCTGACTGGTTGCTCACTTATTTCATGACATTCTACCGTGATGATTCCAGACCCTTCGGCGTCAACAACCTGGCGTTTAAAGATGTGGCGATGCCACACGTGCTCTGGGAATTACAGGGAATACAAAAACCCGTTTATAGAATAGTTAAAAAAGAAGATGGCACGCAACGTGAAGTGATCGATCATCTGGAACTGGAAACCCCGGGCAAACTTGACAGTGAAGACTATAAAAACACGGTCAATGACCTGGTGAATTTTCTTGTTTACGTCGGTGAGCCTGCTCAAATACAGCGCAAGAAAACGGGTGTCGTCGTTATTTTATATCTGCTCGTACTTCTGGTTATCGTTTATTTATTGAAGAAGGAATACTGGAAGGATATCCATTAGTCGTTTTTAGAATCATTTATAATCAAATAGTAATTTATCAGGAGATGTTATGGCGAGTATAGCCAATAGGCGTTCTGTAATGGTGTTGTATTCAGATAGTATCAGTCCCGCAGGTCATTGCGTGCGTCTGGTGCTGGGTGAAAAAGATATCAATGTTGAAATTAATTATGTCGAAGATGGAGAAAGACCAGAAGCGTTGATAGAAATCAATCCATACAATTCTGTTTTGACATTAATCGATAGAGATCTGGTGCTGTATGATGAACAGATCATCATGGAATATCTTGATGAAAGATTTCCTCATCCACCTTTGTTACCGGTAGATCCGGTTGTCAGGGCAGGGAATCGGCAATTACGTTTCCGTGTTTTGAAAGATTTATATTCCTTGATTGATGATCTTGAATCATCGGACAGTACCAGGGTCAGTAATGCACAAAAGAACATGAAAGATAATCTTACTGCAATCGTGCCAGCGTTTGTGCACAAGCCTTATTTTATGTCCGATGAATATACCCTGGTTGATTGCTGTATGGCGCCCTTGTTATGGCGTTTGCCAGAATATGGTGTCAAGCTGCCAGCATCGGCTCGTCCACTTGAACAATATGCTGAAAGGCTTTTTGAAAGAGATGCCTTTCAATCCAGCCTCTCTGAAGAAGAAAAGGAAATACGCGGCCTGGTGAGTGTCTGATATTAATGGCCACAAATGAATCCATGACTTCAAACAAGCCCTATCTCATCAGGGCTCTGAATGAATGGATCATCGACAACCAGATGACCCCCTTTCTTCTTGTCGATGCAAATATCGAAGGGGTTGAAGTTCCTCAGCAACATATTCGGGATGGCAAGATAATCCTGAACATTGCACCAGGTGCAGTTCAGGAAATCGCTATTGAAGATGAATGGATTTATTTCTCAGCCAGGTTCAGTGGCCAGGTATTTATGATTAATGTTCCAGTCAATGCCGTATTGGCAATTTATGCAAAGGAAAATAGTCGAGGCATGATGTTCGTAGGAGATGAATCATCACTGGAAGATAATGCAGCAGTTGAGCAGACAGAATTATCTGAAAAAGAACCCGGGGAAAAGAAGCCTGGAAAAGAAGCCCAGGGGAAAAAACCAGCATTAAGAATTGTTAAATAAGGTTGTTACGCCCTTTAGTTTTCGGGTGCTTTCTCGTCAATATACTGAAATAGTTTCACAACTTTCTGCACCCCACCAGTACGCTGAGCCTCTCCTGTGGCAGTATCAGCCTCGGGTCGAGTCAAAATACCCATTAAATAAACAACACCTTTATCAGTAACCACCTTCACACGTGTTGCATCAAAATCACCAAGTGTCAGCAGGTTGGTTTTTACTTTTGAGGTAATCAGGCTATCACTGCTACGACTTGTCCATGAACTGGGTGCTGCGATAGTGACTTCATTATAAACATGAGTCACCTTTGGAATTTCCCTGACAATGTTAACGATACGGTTTCTAATATCTTCATTTGGTGCTTCACCAGTGATTAACACAACCGTATTGTAGCTGGTTACATTGATGTGTGAATTGTCTTTGATTTCTGCATCTGCAGAGAAAGCTTTACCCGCTTTCTGCTCTATGGCCCCATCTTCAATGAACACCCCTGTTGTGCGCCGATCATGTGCGACAGTGGCTGTTGCCCCTGCAGCTACACCACCAATAATGACGGCGGCACATCCAGAAAGTAATAACGGGATTAATGAAATTAAAATTAAAGTTTTGCCAATATTCATTCTGTTATTTAAGTCCCAAGTTGTTTCTTTACTCTTGACCAAGAAGATGACGATCAATTAAATCACACAAGGAGTGAAGAATCATAATATGCACTTCCTGTATTCTTGCAGTAGACCAGCTGGGGACACGAAGTTCAAAGTCATCGTCTTTCATCATGTCAGCTATCTGCCCGCCTTCACGCCCGGTCAGTACAATAACAGTCATATCGCGATCGTGGGCAGCGTCAATTGCATGAATAATATTATGGGATTCTCCACTGGTGCTGAACGCCAGTAAAATATCCCCCTTTTGCCCAAGTGCCCTTATTTGTTTGGAGAATATTTCGGCGAATTGGTAATCGTTTGCGATAGAGGTAAGGGTTGATGAATCAGTTGTTAATGCAAAAGCGGGTAATCCGGGACGTTCCATCTCAAAACGATTTAACATTTCTGCGGAAAAATGTTGGGCATCAGCAGCAGAACCACCATTCCCACAAGCCAGGATCTTGTGTTCACCCAGTATACAATTGGTCATGGCCTCTGCGGCTGCAACAATGACAGGCGCCAGAATTTCAGCAGCCTCTGTTTTGACCTGAATACTTTCGCTAAAATTTTCTTTTACTCTCTGTACAGGATCCATAATATTTTACCAAAGGAATGGTTTATCAATGCTCAGGATTATGCCTGAAATGCGTTTTTAATCCACTCAATAGTCGGGGTTTCTTGTGGGCCAGATAAGGCAACAACATCAAATCTGCAGTCTAGTTGTGAAGCACCTCGATTTTCAGTGAGGTATTGGTGGCTGGTGGCTATTATACGATCACATTTTTTCCTGTTAATGGATTCCAGGGCGGTATGAAAGTGGTTGCTTGATCTGTAGCGGACCTCAACAAACAGAATAATATTTTCATCCTGCATGATCAGATCTATTTCACCAAATGCTGATCTGAAATTTTTACTCAGTAGTTTGAGTTTTCTGGCTGAGAGATATTCCAGTGCCGTTTGTTCAGCCCAACGTCCTCGTTGATAAGAGTTCTTCCCTGAATTACCTGGCATGTGAAGGTTTCCCGTTAATTAAAATCAGTTGTACTCGTGTCCACTAATTCCGGTTTTCCATCAAGAAACTGGGCCCAAATCAGTCTTCTTTGCACCCGACCCTGTTCATCAATCTTGATATAGCCGGTCTTACCTTCATATTGTTGGGTTGGTTGCAAACTGAGTTCGGCAAGTTTAGGGATAAGACGATAGGCATCGATACCAAAGGCATAAAGTCTTTTATAGGCTGCCTGGGCAGGCTTGCGATAGCGTTCAATCATTCTGTTTAAAGGGGAATATTCATTCTCCGGATCAATCATCCAGGGCATATCAACGAATAAAACACCGTTGATATCACTATCTTCACGTGTGTTTATATTGCCTGTATAAATATTGGATATGGAATACAGGGAAATATTCTGAGTCCCGTAGTAACGCAATTGTGGAACAAGTTGCCTGGCTATTGCAGGTGGGACTGCCATGAAGATCAGATCTACATCCTGTCTGCGCCTGGTTTCGGTTTTCAGACTTCTTTGTAATCTACTACGCAGGGTTTTACTGCGCTGTTCGCTTTGGTCAATATTAAGGGCGCCCTTAACAGGGCCGCTCAGTTCTTTAACATCGTGTCCGATACTGACATGTTCAAGCAGGGTACCACCAAGTTGTTGCCAGTGGGATGCAAATGCATCATTAATGCGTCTGCTTCTTTCATCTCCGGTGGTGATGCTTATTGCACGAGCACGTCCATCAAACCAGGCACGTTCCGCCACTTGTCTGGCTTCATCTTCCGGAGACAGACCAAACTGTATGACAGCAGGAAGTGGAGACGGACTTGATATATTTGCAATATCATATTCACCATCATATTGATTGAGTACCAGTGTCGTTACAGTAATATCACTCTGTTCTATGAGTTTTGAGATGGCTGGTTTTTCTAATGGGCCGACGACGAAATCAGCACCTTCGGTAATGGCCTGTGCATACCTTGCAACGACATTATCAGTGTCAGTGTTATAGATTCTTATAATCGGTTTTTCATCTCTTGAGTCATACCATGCCGCCATGAAACCTTCGCGAATGGCGATAGAGGCATCGTTGTATCTCTCCGTGAAAGGCAGAAGCAGAGCGACTTGCGAAGGTTGTTCTGCCAATTGTATGGAACTTTCGATAATCTGTGGAATGATATCGACCAGGGCTGGGTGATCAGGATATCTTTGTTGCCATGTGGCTAATGAGGCCTCAAGGTTTACCGTATTTTGCAGCATGGTCTTGTTGATGATGGCGAGTTCCAGCCAGCTACCAGGTATTCCAGTGTCACCAGCTCTATATGTATCAAGTTCAGCTGCTGATAACCGAGATAAATTTTGCCAAAGGTTTTGATAATTTTCAGAAATCTCCTGAGCATCATCAAGATATGAATTTAAAAGAAAGCGTTCCCTGGCGGCAGAAAAATATTCTTTTTCCTGCTGTAGTATTGTTGCGCGTGTCTCATGAAATTTAGCAAGTACGGTTCTGGAAGCTTCAGAAGGAAGACTAATGTCCAGCAGGGCATAGGCAGCCTGGGGGTCATCTCTTGCCAGAAGAATCTGTGCCTTATAAATTGTTACAAGGACTCCCTGAACATTACTCAGTTTTTCAGGTAGCAGAAAATCAATAAGCTGTTGGGCCCGATCTATTTCCTCGTTTTTAATCATGGCATCAGCAGCAGCAAGCTGATACTTGAATTCATTTGCGGGATCAGATTTTGCCAGTGCCAGATATTCTTCAGCAGCAGCATAATAATCTCCTGCCTGATAAAGTTCTTTCGCGTGGACATCGGCTGCCGGGGCTGAAGTGTCCGTGACAGGCCTACTTGGTTGTGAATCACAGCCAGACAAACTCAATACGGCCAGGCTTAATAAGGAATACAGGAGAAATGGAATGATTGGTGTATTGTGTCGCATTATTTTATTAAAGTAGTCCTTAATTCGATTTTACCGTGGCACTTGTGTCACATTAGCGAAGCGGAGTTCTATGTGTCAATTATAAAAGGTGCCCTGTACATTGTCGCAACTCCCATCGGCAATCTTGAGGATCTCAGCCCTCGGGCGAAGATGGTGCTGGAAAATGTCGACCTCATTGTGGCTGAGGATACTCGCCACAGCAAGCCTATGTTAAATCAATTTGGCATTGAGACAAAAATTCGTGCTTATCATGATCATAATGAACGCTCACAAGCACCTGTGCTGATTGAGCAACTTCAGGCAGGGGCATCTATCGCCCTGATATCAGATGCTGGCACACCCTTGATATGTGACCCTGGATACCATCTGCTGCTTGCTGCACACAATGAGAAGATAAAGGTGATTCCGATCCCGGGGCCATCAGCATTGATCAGCGCACTCTCGGCTGCCGGTTTTTCTTCAGAAAAATTTATCTTTGAAGGCTATCTGCCTGCGAAGCAAACGGCACGTCGGCAACGGCTACAGGAACTAAAGAATGAGAACAGAACACTGGTTTTTTATGAGACACCGCATCGCATATTGGCAAGCATAGAGGATGTAATAATTTGTTTCGGTAGCGAACGACAAGCTGTAGTCGCAAAAGAGATCACCAAACTACATGAAAATATTCAGCGAGGAACACTGGTCGAGTTATTGGATTGGCTGCATAGCGATAAGGATCTGACCAAGGGTGAGTTTGTTGTGGTCATCCAGGGTGATAAAACGAACCAGTTTGATACCCAGGAGGCCAGTAGAATTCTGAAAATATTATTGGCAGATCATTCCGTGAAACAGGCAGCCAAATTAACCAGTGAAATAATGCAAGGTAACAGGAACGACATCTACAAGTTAGCCATGGATTTAAAGGAAAAAGAATAGCCAGCAACTAACATAAAATGATGTCAATTTAATTTGTATGGATATATGAACAGTTCAGCGGCACAATAAGGCATCAATTGATAATAAGGAGATTTCAATGGGCCGCTTATCACCAATAAATTCCAGTAAACGCGCCATTTTGGGTAATTATATAAGAAAAATAAGCGGTCATACCAGTGGCCGTTTATCGACTAGTTAGGTTAGTGAAAACATGGGAATAGTACTTATCTTTCTTGGGCTTTTTCTTTGGCTCGCCTTGGCTTTCAATGGAACCGTAGGAAATACATTTGTAAATTATTTATTCTTTATAAGTGCTGCATTAATGGTTATAGCAGGCTTCTTTAGTATGAATAAAACAAAATGGAAAATAACACGTAATATATGCACGGCCTCTTTAATTACATATTTACCAATGATATGGCAACGTTTTAATTTTAAATACGATGTAGATTGGGTTGGTTTTAAATTCGACGTAATAGTTGTCATAGTTTTACTTATATTTATAATAAAAAACCTAACAAATCATTCAAGCGGTCGTAAAAAACACGCTGATCTAGCACCACTTTGATGGACAGTAAATATTTTCTAATGTGAGCTAATCATCGTGTTAGTGCTTCTTTCCATGCTTGTCTTTATGTTTCCCATGTCCTTTTTTATGGCCATATTTCTTGTCTAACTTTCCGGGAAGAACATCTTTTGTATATTTTTTCCAGTCTTTCTCGGCATCATGACTTGAATACCAACCATGGTCTGTATGCTTGTAATAAATACCATCAATAAAATAATAATTCGGCAACCCTATGACAACGTAGATACCAAGATCGGAATTATATTCCAGCTCATGTTTCTTGTGTTTATGGCGATATCCGTGTGCGGGTGCATGAGGTGGTGGTTTTTTATGCTTATGTTTATGTCCGTGTTCATGAACCTCGGTGACAGCACAAGATGACAGGATCATGGCTGAAGTAAGCATAAATAATACTATTGATAATGTTTTAAGAATTTTCATTTCATTTATATCTCGTCGGTCAAACTATTGTTAATGTAATCATTATGACAAAAAATAATGTCGCATGGTTATACTCATTCTTGACAAATCCGTAACTGGTTCACAAATATTGGATCCTGAATATCAGTCATTTGGAATCAGCAGGGTTAGGAACAACTTTAATTACTACTCTCCACGATGGCTAAAGTGAAAAGATAAAGTTGAAATCACCGCTGTAAGTTGATGATTAGAGAAGAGGCACAGGCTCGTCGCCCGTTCCGCTCTTTAGCATCACTGCCAGATTTTTCTTTGCCATCCGATAAAGTCCAATGAACGGTGCCAGGTGTAGTTTGATTACACCATCGTAGAGGCGCTGTTCATCCGGGGATATTCCAAACACCAAACCGTTGGTGTCGGTTATCGATGGCGCGTCCGTACCGAACAGCCGATCCCAGAAGCTGAAAATGTGAGCAAAGTTCTTGTCGTAGAAGTCTGGATGATTGACATGGTGGACCATGTGATACGCTGGACTCACGAGAACCCGATCGAATATCCCGAAACTCACCGGCAGATGATAATGACTGGTCAGAAACCCCAGGAAGTACAATTGAAACACAATCGCCGATGCCTGCCAAAGGTAAACACGATCCATAATGGTCGGATCAATCCATTGCAGAACCCCCACATACAGACCCACAAGGCCAACGTAAGCGAATGTATCGATGACAAATATGATGGGATGATCCCGGAGCCCGGTGAAGGGTGTCAGGACTTTTGCACTATGATGTGCCTTGTGAAACTCCCACAAGGCTGGAACCTTGTGGTAAAGAACATGCACGGCAAATTGTGAAAAATCTCCAATGATGGCCCCAAGTAGAAACACGATACCGGTGAGGACAACATGCTCTGGAATCACGATACCGGGAGTGCCGTAGTCGTGTAGTGACTGCGCTATCTGTGAGCTTACCTGCCACTCGGAGACCAGCTCAATACCGGCATAAGATAACAAGGTCAACAGAGCGGGATAGATAAATAGACAAACGTAATCAATACGAGACGACGGGTGCAGATAAACCCTGGCTGGAAGAGTAGTCTGCCAGAAACTGCGCAAGGTAATTCGTTGCGGAAGAAAAAGCAGGTAAACGACGAGCAGACAGATAATCGTAAGTAACAGCGACAAGCCTGCCTCACGGTAGTCAAACTGCGATCCGAAGATTTCGGCCACAGGTTCGAGCGCGAACTTCAACCAGTGGTGCTCGTCGAAAATCACCGCGAGGTCTACGTCATAAGTTGTTGTGCCTGTACTTGCGCTTGCTGTCTCTTCAGCAGTGCCTTGTGTTTCCCCCGCCGTCAAAGTGGGAGTGTGACTCATCCCCGTAAAAAATAGCAAGGCCGAGATCACGAACGTTATCAAACGCTGATTTGAGGTTGATATTGATCTGTTATGAAGCAGCATAGGAATTTACTTACAGCTTTTATATTTAATTTGATCCACAGGCGATTCTGTTTATGCGCATTTTAATCCAGTCTGCAGTCATTAGTATTTTTGTTTTAGTTCTATTAATAATGGCTGTGCTGATGCTCACTTATACAGTCTCTAGTAGGAACAGATAGATGCACATTGTTCCGGGTCAGAATTATTGCACATTCCTGAAGCATCAAAGCCAGACATCGCCTGGCATTTCGACATGATGAATTTCGCAGTTACCTGCGTACCATCACTAACCTCATAATAGCAACTGAAAGTATTATAATTCTTTATATCAGCACCTGTAAATATTTTAGCAGGGTATGGCTCATTGGATCTTGAACTATAGTAGGTAAAACGATCCCTTGTGGCACTGCTCCCTGCAGGTTCAACTACGGAAGTAATTTTCGGGCATGTCACCATGTATGGCCAATCTGCAAACGCCAATTCGATATTCGTGGCAAACATCAGGACAAGAAAAATTAATGTTCTTTTCATCATTTATCACCTTGGGCAACATAATGTCGCCGATTTCGAATATCTTAACCGCTTGGACTTAGCTTTCATATCCCATAAATCAGGGTTATGGGATTTAATTCTCTTGCAGCACAGGAAAGCAGAAGTTCAGATATAGATAATGTTATTCTTTCATGTCAGGTCTACATCACCCTAAGGTGTAGATAAGGATCTTTATTTGCAATCTTAACGTTGAGGAGTGGCACGTTGAAAAAATCAATTGTATTTTTTGCCTCATTGCTTGTATCAAGCAGTGTGTATTCAGAAAACAAGTCCCATTGGGGATACTCAGGCCATGAAGGGCCTGAGAACTGGGCAAAATTAAGCTCAGATAATTATGCTTGCTCAGGTAAAAACCAGTCACCTGTAAATTTGGCTGGATTTACCGAGGCCGACTTGTTGCCTATTCAATTTAACTACAAGCAGGGCGGTTATGAAATTCTGAATAATGGGCACACTATTCAGGTAAATTACGCAAAAGGTAGCAGTATAAAGGTTGATGGGCAGACATTTGATTTATTGCAATTCCATTTTCATGCCCCTAGTGAAAACCATATCAATGGTCGTTCCTATCCACTGGAAGCGCACCTCGTCCATGCTGACAAAAACGGAAATCTTGCAGTAGTAGCAGTCATGTTTGAACAAGGTTCTGCGAACGAAGGGCTCAAAAAAGCCTGGTCAATGATGCCAAAGCACACTGGTGACAAACACGAATTATCAGAAGCTGTTGGCGCGGATTATATCTTGCCAAAAAATCGAGACCATTATCGTTTTAATGGATCACTAACGACACCACCTTGTTCAGAAGGTGTGCGTTGGCTGGTTATGAAGAATGTTGTCGAGGTATCTAAAGAACAGATAGATGCATTTTCAGATGTTTTACACGAACCGAATAATAGACCATTACAGGCTATAAATGCCCGTATTATATTAAAGTAAAAACATAACTATTTTGACTGTCAGGATAACTATCTTAAGTCATATATTTTGACTAAGGTTCTGCTAGTATCGTGCACTCAGGTATTGGTCTGAGCAACATAAACAATTATTAATAAGGACGGTTTTAATGAAGAATCAATTAAACAGCGCTCATCATTCTCGTGTTCGAATATCGCAAGGAACAGGTTTTGCAGTAAGCTTGTGCCTGGCATTGGGGCTTAGCCAGACTGCATTTTCAGAAGGCGGCGGCCTGGTTACTGATGACACATCATCGCTGTTTAGTGCCGGGAAAAAAGAAACATATTCGCCCTATGCACAACGTGACTTCCCTGATCACCCACTCTGGGGTGACACACATCTACATACAGCCATTTCATTTGATGCAGGTGCTTTTGGTGCCACCCTGTTGCCACCTGATGCCTATCGTTTTGCCAAGGGTGAAGAAGTAGTTTCTTCTACTGGTATGCCTGTCAGGTTATCTCGCCCGCTGGATTTTCTGGTGGTGGCCGATCATTCGGACAACATGGGGTTCTTCCCTGAGCTACAGTCGGGTGCCCCCTTTGTAATGGCA
>Ga0164313_10003749_pt1 | contig 13539 bp, 17 predicted proteins | sample GuaBasSedimGuay4_FD_113735 | JGI IMG/M metagenome (GOLD analysis project Ga0164313, IMG submission 113735) | Subseafloor sediment microbial communities from Guaymas Basin, Gulf of California, Mexico - Guay4, Core 4569-4, 0-3 cm | ecosystem: Environmental > Aquatic > Marine > Hydrothermal vents... | reverse complement strand
TTCCATATGTTCTAAAACCATATCAAGAGCAACCCCTTGGTCTTGTTTCGCATTTTTAGAGATGCGGGAAAGTGCCTGTTTATCGTGGTAAACGACTTCAATGTCTCTTTTCTTAGCAATGTCCTTCATCTGTTCAAGAACATCAGCATCTTTGTTTGATTTTGAGAGGTGCAGTTTATGTATGGTGATGTTTTCATCTTCAAGTGCTTCCATGACGGGATTACGTCCGTAAACAGTGAGTACTTTATCGAAAAAAGCTTTTTTAGCCAAATATTCTGGGGAGTCTTGCATCAAAGAGCCTTTTGGGGATCTCTAATAATAGGTGATACTCACAATGGGCTTTGCAAATGTAAGATTTTGCAAGAGGCTTTCAAATCCTAGCCATAGCTAAGATGAAGTAAGTATCTTGTGAAAGATTACGTTTGCAAAGCCCACCCTTTGGGCATCACTAGCTTTCGCCTATACGTCGTTACTCTTTTTTGACTTAGCTACGGCTAGGACTTCAAAAGAGTGCCTAGTCTATACAAAAGCTAGAGATGTTGTGAGTATCACCTATTATTAGAGATCCCCTTTTATTTTATTTTTTGTATTTTACCATCTTTACTTGCTACAATACCCTATGCTAAAACTTTTTTATAAACTTTCACTTCTGTGCCTCATACTTTTGAGTGCTACTGTACTCTACCAAAAGCATACCTATGCTTACCATACACTTGTACATGTAGACCCCTTGCCTCATACTAAAATACTGATGACAGAAGATAAGTATGCAGATGCACAGGAATACCTTTCTTACTTTATACAGTTTGACTATGTACAACAAATGCCTGAAGCACAACCGTTGCTCGATAAGATCAAAGAAAAAAGAACAAGCCTAAGCTACAGAAGTACTAAAATCGCTGAGGGAATAAGCACCGGTACCAGTGATGAGCTGTCTGGTCAGATCTCAGCTATTGGTTCAGACTTTTTTCTCATCGGTGACCTGCGAGATCTTGCCATAGAAGGGGAACACTACTACCATAATGAAAAGGTAGACAGCGTTTTGGTCTCCCTTTCGACCATTGGCTTAGTAGCCACGGTAAGTACTTTCTTTACATTTGGTGGCTCTTCCGTAGCTAAAAGTGGGGTCTCGGCTTTAAAAATGGGTCACAAGAGTAACCTTATCCCAGCATGGCTTAGTCTCCATGTGGTGAAAGAAGCCAAAAGCATACGAAAAACCAAAAAACTCTCAAGCATAAAACCATTGTTTAAAAGTTTGGATACGCTACGTAAAGAAGTGGGACTGAAAGATGCACTAAAGCTTCTTTCCCGTACCAATAACATGAAAGAACTTCAGGGAATGACTAAACTTAGTAAACGTTATGGGAAAGAGAGTCTTACTTTGGTAGATATCTCTAAGAAGAAACTTTTAACCCATGCTGACACTTTTAACCAGTACAACAAAAGCACAGTAAAAGCAGCCTCAACGTATGGTGTACATGGATTTGGACAATTACTCAAAGGTGGAGAGAAACATTTTATTAAAACAACCAAGCGTATGAAAGCGTATGCTAAAGTAGGTTACAAAGGTGAGGTTTGGAAAGTGTTATTGTGGTTGATGAAACATCTCAATGACACCATTCTCATACTTATCTTGAGTCTGACATCATTATTGCTTCTCCCTTTTAAAAGTGTAAAGAGATTTTTTTAGATTTATTTTTCACCATTCCAGGCAATGTGTGGTTTCCCCTCATCATCAAACGCTACAGCAGGCATACCCATAATGTTATACCCTGCATCTACATAGTGCACTTCACCTGTTACACCGGAACTCAGGTCTGAGAGCAGGTACATACCTGAATTCCCTACTTGGGAAATAGTGACATTTTCTTTGAGTGGTGCATGTGCCTTGTTCCATTTGAGCATGAATCCAAAGTCACCTATTCCCGCAGCAGCAAGCGTCTTAATAGGTCCTGCAGAGATAGCATTAACACGTATACCATCTTTACCAAGATCTTCAGCCAAATACTTAGTAGTCATCTCTAACGCCGCTTTAGCCACACCCATGAGGTTGTAGTTAGGAATGTATTTCACCCCACCATAATAACTCAATGTCAATACAGATGAACTGGTAGAGAGTATAGGTTTTAACTCACGCACAATTTCGATGAGTGAGTAGACTGAAATATCCATAGCCACATCAAATGCCTCTTTAGAGATATCATAGAAACGGCCACTCAAACCCTCTTTAGGAGCAAAGGCTATAGAATGTACGATGAAGTCTATCTGCCCCATGTCTTTTTCCAAAGACTCTCTGAGTGCTTTGATCTCTTCTGGTTTAGATACATCACAAGGATAAAGTCTTGCTCCACACTCCAGATCTTCAGCAATAGGTGCAAGCTTTTGCTCAAATCTTTCATTTAGAAAAGTGATCGCCATTTCGGCACCCTGCTCTTGACATGCTTTTGCAATACCATACGCAATAGATTTTTTATTGGCGATACCTAAGATAACACCTTTTTTACCCTTCATTACCATAAAACTTCCTCTAAAAATAAATTACATAATTTTATCATCATTGAGGTAAAATAAAAGAAGAAATAGTTAAAATGAAAGAAATCATATGCGTAAAATACTCATAATCAACACTGGCGGCACATTTAATAAAAGTTATGATCCTCTCAATGGTACATTGTATGTAGATTCAACATCAAAGTCACTTGAAGATATAGCATCAAAATGGCTTTGTGAATTTGAAATTATCAATATCATTGGAAAAGACAGTCTTGATATTACAACCCATGACAGAATGGAACTGCTGGCCACCATAAACCATACTCACCATGAGCATATTATTATTATTCACGGTACGGATACCATGTCTCTCACAGCTGAGTACCTTTCTGATGGGGAACTGGAAAAATCTATTGTACTTACAGGGGCAATGGTCCCTTACAGTATTGACCCGGTCGAAGCAACTGCAAACCTCTGTTGCGCGTATGGGTATCTTAATGCGCTAAAAGAGGAAGGTGTTTATATTGCTATGAATGGTGTGATGGGTGAACATACCCAGATAAAAAAAGACAGAATAAACGGTAAATTCACTCTATAGGGTATTTTTTATAATGTTTTCGAATGGTATTGGCCAATAATTTTTTACACTTTTCATCGACAGGTGTGGGCACTGCTTTTGGTAAAACTTTCAATATCTGCTTCAGCAGAAGGTCTTGTGGTGCAGGCATTTTCTCGCCCCACAAAGATAAAATATCCCTGTTGATATGAGAAGGTAATGAAGCCAAAATACCTACATCATTCTTATCATGCTCAAGTAAAGCGGTTCTTGTACCTCTATCTTCTGTCAAGACTTGAAATAGATAGAGGGTATGATACGCAAGCTGTTCTTCTTTTTTCTCTTCCGTATACGTAGGTTGCAGCATTAATTTTGCAGAAAAAATTGAGAGGTAACAGTCCATGACAGATTCATAAAAGGCTAAGATAAATGCTTTTTGCTCTTCAAAATTTCCAGTACTATAATTTTCAAGATATAAATGAGATACCCCACGATGCCTTCTTAATACAGGAATATAAAAATAGGTATCTCCATTAATGATCCCCTCTTCATAAAATCTTCCTACTGATTTTTTTACTGTTTGAGAAAAAATATTTTGATCTAGAGCAGCTTCATTAATAATGGGAGGATTAAAATCCGCCATAATATGCCAACAAGCTTTTTCTTCTTTCATCTTTTCCCATGACACAGAAAGATGCAAAGAAGGTACATGTGGATTATCGGGATGTATGGTGACAGAGAAAACGGAAGCACACTCTAATGCTTTATTTTTTCTATCCTCATAATGTATTTGAGAAACATCAACAGAAGCCTGATTAAAAAGAGTCTTGTCTCTTGCATCATAACGTTTACCTCCACCATGTTTACCCTTATCACATTCCCACATGACAGACTTACAGGACTTACCTTCTCCAAATTGCAAAGCCAATGCATTTAATTTTGATACAAAATAGACTTGCAGACCAGAAAAAAGGAGGTTTACTTCTTTAGCCTCTTCTGACTGTGCGGAGATATTCATCAATAATAGCCTTTATTTTTGAGAAATTATATCATATATGCTAGCTAATTTTATTTCATTTTGATAAAATGTGGCAAGAAAAGAATTAACAACCATTAAGAAAAGGAAAAAAATGAAACTGCGTATCAGCATCGCAATATTAACTGCTTTAAGTTTTTCGGGATGTACAAGTCCTTCGAGCCTACTCTCGACACCACAAACAAAAAAAGCACCTGAGAGGTATAAAAATTATGAACATGCACCCGATTATAAGAAAGAAGCATTTGGGAAAGCTCAACATGCTGTTGGCCTAAGTACTAAAAATGATCCTAAATATAAATCATTTAGACCTATTTTAACTGACGAAGAGACAAGAAAATGGTTTAGCAACAATATGTATTTATTGTGGGACAGACAAATTACAAGAAATCAATATATAGCCCAAAGTACATCTAGGTTTCCTGCATATAAATATGAATTCACTTTCATAGCTAATCATTTCTAGGCAACCAGGTTCTATTGATTAGCAATAGAACCAATTTATCCTACTTCAGTTAAATCTATATAAAACTAAAACTTATATTCTATTGGGTCTTTTATACCCGCTTCTTTAAACCCTTTTAAACGTAACCTACAACTATCACACACACCACAAGCCATTACTTCAGACTTATAACAACTCCAAGTATCTTCCAGGGGCACAGAAAGTTCTAAAGACTTTTGCACTATTTGACTTTTTTTCAAAGTGACCAGAGGCATTTTGATCTCTAGTTTTGTCTCATCTTTAGTACCCAGGCTAATAGCATCCTGCATCTTTTTTATATAATTTTCACGACAATCAGGATAACCTGAACTGTCTTCTTCCACCACACCGATATACAAAACCTCTGCCCCATGTTTTTCAGCTACTGCCGCAGCGATAGAAAGGAAAATACCATTTCTAAAAGGCACATACGTTACAGGTACACCCTCTTCTATGCCTCCGGTAGGAACATCTATACTTTTATCTGTCAAAGCGGAAGCACCTATCTGCTCAAAAAAAGGCAGATCTATTTCATAACTTTCACTGGCATGCACCGAAGCCGCCACTTTACGAAAACATTCTACTTCTTTCTGCTGGGTTCGCTGTCCATAGTTAAAGTGCAAAGCAATAATTTCATAGCCCTCATCTTCTGCCATTCTGGCAGACAAAGCACTGTCCATCCCCCCAGAGATGATACATACTGCAGTTTTGTTCATAATACAAATCCTTTACTGCCATTTTACCAAGATTAGGGTAAACTTCGAGCATGATAGATTTAGATAATCAAACAACATTGGAAGTCAATTTGGATCTACTTGAAGAGATAGCACAAGCACTCTCAACAAAAGAAGTAGAACTTATCATTACAGATGATCAAACGATGCAGATACTCAATAAAGAACATAGAGGTAAAGACACTGTCACAGATGTACTCTCTTTTCCTATGGATGCACCTTTTACCGAGCAGTCGATTTTTGGTATGCCTCTAGGCTCCATCATCATAGCCGCATCCTTTGTAAAAGATAAAGCAGCCTATTTTGATCACAGTGAACAAAATGAACTCTCTTTACTCTTTATACATGGCATGCTTCACCTACTTGGCTTTGATCATGAAGTTGACAGTGGGGAAATGAGACTAAGAGAAAAAGAGCTTATAGAACAGTTTGATCTACCAAAAAGTCTAATAGTAAGAACGGAGAATTAAAATGGATTTTGTTATTTTTGTGATCGCCATGGGCGTATTGATCTGGGGTGCTGACCTTATGATAGCCCAAAGTGAACGTATTGCCCTGAAATTTAAGATACCAGAGTTTATCATTGGAGCAACCCTGATAGCCCTTGGTACCTCTCTCCCTGAGATGGCAGCAAGTATTGCCGCAAGTTTAGATGGGAAATCTGATATTGCCATAGCCAATGTGATCGGAAGTAATATACTCAACATCACCCTTGTCCTATCCGCTGTATTTATCATTGCAAAAAATATAAATCCAAACAGAGACTTCTTTGCCAAAGACAGTACCTGGGCACTGGTACCCGTACTCGTGTTTGTATTGATGATACTTGATGGTGTTATTGACAGGTTTGATGCATCACTTTTGCTACTTTTAATGGGTGCTTACCTGATGTTTCTGCTTCAGGATGCAAAGAATATCCCGGAAGAAGATCTTGAAGACCTTGATGAAGGTAATTTTTCATGGGCCAAGACCATACCTTTTCTTCTAGCTGGTATGTTTTTAGTGATGATCGGTGCGCATTTTTCGATTGAAAGTGCTTCTGAGATAGCCAAAAGTTTTGGCATTTCAGAATGGATCATAGGTATTATCATGATCTCATTGGGTACGTCATTACCAGAATTGGTTGTCAGTATTTCTGCTGCGGTCAAAGGAAAAGTCGACATGGCCATAGGAAATATCATTGGTTCAAACATGGCCAATACAACAGTCGTATTAGGTGCAGCTGCCTTCACAAACCCTATGCATATTGATGCATCTCTTTATATCTTTGATATTGCTACGATGATCATTGCGACACTGCTACTTGTCTTTATCACTGCCAATAAACTTTATACTAAATCCGCAGGTATCAGCCTCATCATCATCTTGGGACTCTTTTTAAATAATACTCTGCAAAATATCTAATCTAACCAGTAGCACCTGAGGCTAGACTTTATCTTAGAAAAGATCTAGTGATGAAGGTTTTGGTCTCTTCACTGCTTTTCGTTTTACTTTACGGATCTCTTGTTCCGTATAAATGTCTATAGTTGTATTCTCTCCAACTGTTGCATTATTGTCTGCAGGCATGCTGTCACCATCTTGGTGAAAGTAACCGTGTGAAAAAAGCCATTTATAAATATCTGCGGCAATAGGTCCAGAAGTACTTCCCCCATGTCCGCCATGCTCAACAAGTACAGTCACAATGTATTTAGGATCATCATAAGGTGCATAAGTTGTGATCCAGGCATGTGATCTGTGAAAATACGCCAACTCATGTTCTTTTAAACGATGCACTGTAGATTGAGGAATAGAAGTAACTTGAGAAGTCCCTGTTTTACCCGCAACAGTGATCGGTAATTTACTCATCGTTCTAAAGCCTGTACCACCTGGTGTATTACAGACATCATACATGCCTCTTCTTATCTCATTAAGATATTGTGGAGAGAGATCAATATGCTTTATCTCCGGAGCAATGACCTTATTGTCAACCTCTCTGGCTATGCGAGGCGTCGCAAGATATGAAGTCGCAAGCAGACCTGTATTACGTGCCACTTGCAGGGGTGTGACCAGGTCATACCCCTGACCTATGGCTGCGATCACTGTCTCTCCCCTGTACCATGACTTGTTAAATCGTTTTTTCTTCCATGCCTGATCTGGCATAATACCCGAATATTCACGGGGTAGATCAACACCTGTTTTTACACCATAACCAAAGGTACGAAGGTTTTTTGCCATGGCATTAATACCTACAGCTAAACTCTTTTTATAAAAATAAACGTCACAACTCTCTCTGATAGCTTTACGTAAAGGTACAGTGCCATGTCCGTATTTTTTCCAACATCTGAATTTATGCGAACTTTTCCCTATCGTGATATGTCCATTACAAAATTCTGAATTTGCTAATATATTTGGCTTGGCTTTTTCAAAAGCCAGTGCCATAGACATTTTGATCGCTGAACCCGGAGGATAGGTTCCATGTATAAACTTATTTGTAAAAGGATGTGCAAGATCATTTTGCAAGGCTTTCCAGTCTTTAGTACTGATACCTCCAACAAACATATTAGGATCATAAGAAGGGTAACTCACCGCCGATAATACTTCTCCATTGGTTCGCATCACGATAGCCACACCCGTCTGCTCCGCAAAACGTTCATAGATCATTTTCTGCAGATCAATGTCGATGTTTAGACGTATATTTTTATTGTCTTTTGGCTTTTCTTTTTCAAGTACGGCTATGGCTTTATTGGTTGCTGTGACTTTAGAGATCTCATAGCCCAATTCGCCCTGTAATACATGATTATAGTGACGTTCAAGACCACTCTTACCTACTTTACCCACTTCATCTACAACAGCATCTTTTTTATTTTCTTTTCTATTTGACCTGCCCGTATATCCTATAATGTGTGCAGAAATTTTACCGTAAGGGTAATAACGTTTTGTTTCTGCTTCTATTTTAAGATTTTCTACCAAACTCAAATTCGGGTAAGCCCCCATCATAGCTGCATAATGTATGAAGTCGACTACTTTTATGTAGTTATGATTATACGGTGAATTATGTTTTTTATACACCTTTAGCATCACCGTTTTATTGAGGTCAGGAAAGGTTTCAACCAAAGTATCGATCACGGCAGATAATCGGTCACTTTTTGCCTTTAAATGTGGTGCAATTAAAAGTGAAAAACCTATTCTGTTCATTGCCAACAGGTTGCCATTGATATCATTTATCTCACCCCTTACAGGCTTGATGTACTGCTTTCTTTCTACATTGTCTTTTGCCAATCCTTCATAGTAAAAATTAGATTTAATACTTACATGATACAGCCGAGTTATCATCACACCCCAAAAAACAAGAAAAATAATTAAAATGAACTTATATCTCATAAAATCACCACAATAAGCATATCTACTATCAGTGAATAAAGTAAAATGGTATCTAGAACAATACTTTGTGTTTGAAAAATGAAATCAAAAGCAAATAAACTGCCTAAATAACAGAGATCTAAAAGTATCACAGATAATAATGGTGTACACACTCTGCATTTTCGAAAATGTGTCAAAGAAGGGTAGATCCCTACATAAAAAAGTAGTGTTACAATGAGCGTAAAAAACAATGGTAACGTAAGATTTACTTCAAGGTTGATCATATACACAATAGCAACTAAAATAGCGCTCAAGCTACCTCTTTCTATACCCTGAATTAAAACATAGGACGTAGCGCCTATAAAAAGAGGTAAAAAAACATAAATGGAGATAAGCATAGGATAAAAAATGACGAACAAAAGAATAAAGAGCCACAAAAATGGTTTCGAGATTGAAAATAGATTAAAGTTCATATTAAGACAATTTATAGACCAATGCCACTTCATTACAAATAGGGAAATGGATACATTTAATACAATCTGCCCAAATTTTATGTTCAGGTATCACCTCTTTATTGATCTCTTTAAAATCGAGTTTTTGAAAAAACAGTGGCAAATAAGTTAATACAAGCACATCCTCTTCCACCCCTAATACTCTTGCTTCATTCAAGGTAAACGCTACCAGACGCTGACCAATTTTTTGACCACGATAGGCTTCATCTACAATAAGGCTTCTGATCTCCGCTAAACGTTTAGAATGTATGTGCAAAGCGGTATAACCCACAAGCTTCTCACCCTCTTTAGCCAAAACATAAGAGCGTATATTGGTTGCCACTTCATCTTCTGTACGATTAAGGATAATCCCATCCTTTACTTCAGAAGAAACCAGTGCCTGCATTGCAGTAATATCACTCAGTTTTGCTTTGATCAGTTCTATCACTACTCTACCTCATCCTCTACGCCAAAAATAGTTTGCAGTATATTTTGATGCACTCTGTCATGACCGTTCTTTTTTAAATTGGATACAGTAATGGAACCTGGAAACTCTCTTTTGAGTTTATTGCGCTCTTTTTGGTTGAGTTTATCTATTTTAGTAAATACAGTAAGGTATTTTTGGTCAGGACGTATAAATTCTGAAATATACGCTTCCACATCATCATCTATTAATGCATGAGGGTGACGTGCATCACGAAGATGAATAAATAGACGTATAGAGACCCGGTGCTGGATGAACTCTACAAGATTTTTCTGCCACACTTCTTTGAGTGTTTTAGAAACTTTGGCATACCCAAATCCTGGAAGATCGACAAAACGTACAGGATAGCTTTGTTCTTCATAAAGATATCTGGTTTCAAAAAAGTTTATCAGCTGTGTTTTTCCTGGAGTCGCTGAAGATTTTGCCAGATTCTTTCTCTGGGTCAATGAATTTAAAGTAGAACTTTTACCTACATTTGAGCGACCTAAGAAAACCACTTCACTCATATCTTCAGGTAAAGAATCAGCGATACTCTGTGCAGATTTTATAAATTTTGCTTCTACAACGCGAGGGATACTCATTTGTCATCCTTCATTTCAATAATAAACTTCACAGGTTTCTTCTTATTACTCTTTACACTTGCATTACCCGTAATCATATCAAGTCTGATCTCATCACCATCTACATGACTCTTATTGATCAGGTCATCTATCAGTGCCTTACCCTGTAAAACATATAAGGACGTTAAGGGATAATAGCTTACCTTCTCTGCACTACCTTTATAGTGACGTGTTTCCTCTTTAAATTCAAACGTCACAGAACCTGTCGCTTCGTACTTTTCTGTTTCATTATTATCATTAAAGTAAACAACTACTCTGTCAGCATGTAACCAGTCATCTAATTTTTTTACTTTGGCATCACCAATAAAGTGTACTTCTTTTTTTATATTTTCTGCGTGCATTGAGGTAGATGTGATCTCAACCTTTTGGGCAAAAACAGCCTGTGTAAGCAGAAAAAAAAGTATTGTTATTAACAATTTCAATCAAAAACCTTTATAAATATTTAGTGTGACATTGTACCATGATATTACTTTTCAGTCGTATAAACTACAGCATCAACCCCTGTGCCAAAAGCTTCTTTTTTAACTGTGTCATAACGTAAACTTTTCCCCTTCATGACATTTTGGCCTCTCACACCAGTAAAAGGTGCAGTAATGTTTAAAATTTCAGTTTTCTGATTATAGTTTGCATGTTGGGTATTGTAGGTATATCCACCTTTTTCCTGCATCACGACGTCACCATCCAGATATAGTACTTCTTTGATATATTTTCCTTTTTTTGCTATCAAAGAGTCTATATTATCTGTATGAAACACGATGTTATCCAATGTCAATACACCTTTATCACGAACACCATAAGTGCCAAAGGCCCACCCCTGCATTTTTTGCGTATCTACTTCTATAAAAGTAGTATGGGTAAACTCAAGATCTTTGCTGAATGCCTTACGTTGCTTAAGTTTATTACTTAACTCCATAAAAAGGGATGTAGAGATAATCAAAGCAATCATAATGGTCAATAAAAATTTTAATCCCATAGCTCCAAATACTTCTCTTCCAGTCCTTGTTTAGTGATAAGATATTCAATCATCTCACGTACTGCCCCGTCTCCACCTTTTTTGCTGAGGATCACTGTGGCAATTTTATCTACATACGCACTTGCATCTCTTGGGACAAATGATATTTTAGCTGCTTTCAACATCGATAGATCATTCAAATCATCCCCTATGGCAGCCACATTATCCATACTGAGATCAAGTTTTTCAAGCAGTGATTCTAAGACCTCTTTTTTATTATGTATACCCTGATAAAAATGTTCTATATGCAACTCTTGGGCACGACGCGCTACGATCTGGGAGCTTCTTCCCGTAATGATCGCCACCTGTTTACCCAGCTTTCGCCATGAGGCTATGGCTAAACCGTCTTTCACATTAAAAGATTTTATCTCATCACCATTTTCACTGTAAGTGATACGAGAATCAGTCATTGTACCGTCCACATCAAGGACAATTAATTCTATACTCATAGGACACCTTTTGTACTTGGTATACCGGCATTCTCATTGATGGTCACAGCGCGGCGCAGTGCCACGGCAAGAGCTTTAAATGCCCCTTCTATAATGTGATGTTTGTTCTTGCCACGATTATAGATAAGATGAAGGGTCAAAGGAAGATTAAATGCAAACGCTTTAAAAAACTCTTCTACCAGTTCAACATCAAAGTCTCCTACTTTCCCACCAATAGGAAGTTCAAAAACAAGAAAACCACGATTGGAAAGGTCTATATCACAGGTAATACTTGCTTCATCCATCACTACAGTGGCATTACCAAAACGCTCAATGCTTTGCACAGGGTAGATTGCCTTTTTTAAGGCCTGACCTATTACGATCGCTACATCTTCTACTGTATGATGGTCATCTATATGTGTGTCTCCCTCACAAGAGACTTCCATATCTATATGTGCATGTTTGGTAAATGCTTCTAACATATGATCATAAAAACCTACACCGGTATTGATGTTAGCTTGTCCTGTCCCGTAAAGGTTGAGTTTCACAGAAATTTGTGTCTCTTTGGTTTCTCTTGTTATTTCTATCATCTTTTTTCCTCTATTTGATCTACGCTTTAGTTTCTAACTATAAATGCGCCTTCTAAGTCATTGTTATTTTTAAAGTCTCGTGCTTCCTGCTCTGATCTGAACCCCATAAGCCATACTCTGTAAAGCGGTGCACCATCCACATCTGCAAAACGCTTAATGATCGGCTTGTAATTTTCGTACATTCCTGTATGTTGACGTTTATATACTTGTGCACCTTCATGACGCCTGAATGCACCTACCTGTACACCAAAGTTTGAAAGTTCTACACGTGTTTGTTTATGTAACTTTTTATTTCTTGCAATGGTCGCAGCAGATTCGATCTTACCTGCAAATCCAAGGACTTCTATGGAAACTTTTGCTATCCCCATTCTATCTAATCCTATCTCTTTTCCTGCAGTATAAGAACAGTCAATGATACGTCCTCTTACAAAAGGTCCTCTGTCATTAATGCGCACGATCGTACTTTTACCATTTTGTAGGTTATTGACCTTTACCATCGTATCCATTGGCCATGTTTTATGTGCTGCTGTTCGTGCATGCATATTATACACTTCTCCATTACTGGTCTGCTTACCATGGAAGTTTGGTCCATACCAACTTGAAATTCCCTTTTTAACCTGTCCTACTTTCACGTACGTAGGATGATATCTTTTACCATGTACCTTATAAGAACGCATCGTAGCCTTGTGCCTTGCTGCGCTTGTATGCTTCGTTGCACCAGGATTCTTCATTCCAGCTTTTTGTGAACAACCGCTAAAAAGTGTACTCACTGTCACAATAATGATCAAGTATACGGGGAGTGAAAATTTCTTCATGACACCTCAGTTTTGCGTTTAGTTTTAGGCATTTATTATCCCTTTATTTGACTTTATTTTCGCTTGAAGTATTCACATTACTAACCCGCTATTAACGCATCTGAATGAAGATATTTTACTATAAGACATCAATACTTTTCTAACATAACCTCTACCTCTTGTTCCAAAGTGGCATCTATCAAGTTTTTCCATTCAAATTTACGCACTTATATTCTTACTGTATAACAATCACCTCAAATACAAATTTAACGTACTTTGTGAAAGCTTCTGTATTATCGTCATCAAAATTACTGTCATAAATAGAAAATCATTAGATGAAAGTATATTTACTCAACTAAAAAAAATTAACTAAATTGCATCAGAGAGTTATTAAAAGTTTGAAATCTAAATTGATTGGTGATTATCTCGTATTTTTTATTACGTCAAAAATTGGATGGGTAAAATATGTTGTATATAG
>Ga0164313_10003748_pt1 | contig 13542 bp, 10 predicted proteins | sample GuaBasSedimGuay4_FD_113735 | JGI IMG/M metagenome (GOLD analysis project Ga0164313, IMG submission 113735) | Subseafloor sediment microbial communities from Guaymas Basin, Gulf of California, Mexico - Guay4, Core 4569-4, 0-3 cm | ecosystem: Environmental > Aquatic > Marine > Hydrothermal vents... | reverse complement strand
TGGCGAGGCCCGAGGCCTTGAACATCATTGAAAACACGCACGTTGCGCACCCAGCCAGAATCCAGGCCGGAACCCGGCCTGTACGTTTGGCGTACATCTTGATAGAGTAGGGACCTGGATGAAGAGAGCTGAGGCAGAGCACTTCATCGGGCTGGCCGCCAGCCACAGAATCGACCTGGGCTTCACAAAGCACTTCTGGGAGGAAGCCGGGAAGTGCGCACCGGGACTCAGCAAGAACCACGTCTACACCGCTCTGCGAAATGGGAACGTGTATGGGACGCCGGTTCGGGACGACGGATACGTCTGCCACAAGGTGAAAGTGCGGGCCACGCTGCCCGACTTGGGCCGAATGGAGATCGTCGTAGCGATTACGCTGGTAGACACAGTCGTCTGTATCACGATCTATGACATCGAGTAGGAGGTGCGATATGCCTGCAAAGAAACGATGCCCGATTTGTGGCTCTGAAGACGTGAGCACCGAGTCGCCCTCTGAGTACCTCTACGAACACTCCGGCCTGTCCAACGTCGTACTGGTCGGCCCCGGAATCGTGAGAATCACGCACTGCGAGAATTGTGGTCAGGAGATGACCGTAGTTCGCGACGAACAGCAACTCCTGCAGGCGATCGGACTCGGGCTCCTGCAGCAGGAGCCAGGCATGAGGGGTGAGGAACTGCGCTTTCTGCGCAGCCTGTTCGAGATGACGCAGGCCGAACTGGCGGATGCGATGGGTCTACCCCGCAGAGAGACCGTTGCCGAGTGGGAGGCTAAATCCCGCATCTTCGCCAGGCCCCGCGACGAGATCACTCCGCGGCTGATTCTTCTCAACCTGTTCAGGACGCAAGTGATCGAGTCTGCGTACTGCGCATTGCGAACACCGCAGATCGAACTGTACGAGTCGCTCGTTGAGTCGTTCGTGGAGCATGCCGGAGCGATGCTTCACAAACCGACGAAGCGACCGGCGCGTTCAGGATTCAATGTTCGGTTGAAGCAGCGCAGGACATGGTCTCCCGATCTGCCAGGTTCTCCTCTGAGCACATGATCAGGAAACGTGACATCGGTTTGCTCGCATCACCCCCCGCCCAATCACCACCCCACCGGTTATGATCTCTCCGATCACTATGAACAATATCCTCCACCCCGAACAGGTCCGCGCATTCCGGCGGATGACCCCCAGGCAGAAGCTCGCCCTGAATGCGAGCCTCTGGGAGCACGCGCACGCCCTGAAAGAGGCTTTCTTTCGGGCACGGCAACCCGCCTGGGACGACGAGCAGATCCGGCAGGCTGCGCGGGAAACGATCCAGCGTGCAGCCAGGTGAACTCGCACGAGCATGCAATACCGCAATCCCACAACCAGGGAGCCCCTGGGCAAACCCACGCTGCTCCTCTCAAGTGTCGGCCAGCGAACGAACTCAGAGGTGTCAACTTCCCAGCCAGATTGGTTTTCACTCCAGCGTCCAGTCGTGTCAAATACACCCCCGACGCACTCGCCGATAACTAAAGAACAGGAATAGAGGCTCTGAACACGGTCGCGGAACGACGGTCAGAGGATCTGCGACCCGTTCCATCGAGAACATCAACCGGGTTTCTTAGAACTTCTTTGGGTTCCACTGCAAACCTCTGAGTCCCTCTTGAACACGCGTGCCGTGAGCTGTCGTAAGGACAGTCCATGTTGTGGACAGGCGGCCAGTACATCCAGGAACTAGCCGGGGTTGCTCCTGTCTCACGCACACAATCCGTGTGCACCATCGAGCCCTTGATTCCCCTTCAACAGGAGACAAGCAATGCAGATTCAAAAACGATGGACAATCAACTTATTGGTGATATTCGTACTGCTTGCTGCCCAGTCAGCCTTCGCGCAGTTTTGCGAAGAGTATGATCCAGGATCTACTGTTCCGAAGTCCGGCCTTGGACTCTTTGATGGCTACAACACGATTTCCATCGCTACCAAATCGGACTATGTGTACATCTTCGACGGCACGGATAACCCCGCTGACTTGCCCCGCCTGGATTGTCTCAGCCTGACTGATCCATACAACATGGAAGTCGTCGTCTACGAGCCGGTGATCCATATTGATCCGAAACCTTATCGATTGTTGAAGATCGGCGCTGATCGCCTGTATGCCTACCATTCAGGTGGTGTGAGCATCATTGACATCAGCGTGCCAACTCAACCGACGATGGTGACCACGGTTCCGTACTTTGGTGGCGGCACATACCTCGGGGCACTCGGTGACCATGCATTCTTTCTGAAACTCGATCATCAACAGATCTGGAGCTATAGCTTTGTCGACCCTGACGCACCTGCTCTGGTCAGCATGTGGGACATTCCGATTGCAGAAGGATTCGGGCCCTACTTTTCAGATGCGGCGGATCTCGTTGGAAGCCGGATCTACCTCAGTTGGAATGACATGAACGGGACGAATCTTGCAGTCGTGGATGCGACGAACCCTGTAGCTTTGGCTACGACGCTTCACTACCACGCCGGCGTAGTTCCGCAACCCTGGGAATACGAGCAGCTCCAGACGCCGTTCGGCAGCAACATGATTCGTGTGTTCGAGGATGAGCTCGTTTTCTCCCTGTCCGTGAATATTGGGCCGGACGACTACGCCGCGTACGATCTTGTTGACCCTGATCATCCAATGCCCACGGCGTACGACGGGCTCGCATGGAAGACGCACTCGCTTAACGGCGTTGACTACGGCATAGAGACAGATCCGATGATCCCTCATGAGAGCAACGTCCATTTAGGTGATGGAGTTCTTTGGCGCCGCTTCGAGGGTTCCGGCCTTGCCTTCACGGATCACGCCGTGCTGTGGACCCAGAAGACTATCTACGCCGACTTCGACTACATCTATGCCGCGCCACGTCAGTGCGACAATTCGATGATTACCCCTGCGATCATCCAGGGCTCGTTGAGCCACACCTACGGGTTTCAGGGAAACGATGACCTGACCGTGAACTGGCGAACCAATGTGTGGACCGACCCCCAACTTGATCAAATTGTCGTCAGTGATGGCAGACGCAACCCACCGGCCGCACAGATCGGAACTGTGACGGTCACAGGTGGCGACATCCCTGTTCTCCAACCCGACGGAACGTGGCTTCATGCCGTGACCTACACGTTCGCGAACTGCGTGCCGAAATCCTCGTACAACTACTCGGCCCAGAGCCAGGTGGGAAGCCAACTCTACACGGTCACGGGCGGCTTGTTGAAGAGGCTGGTTTGCATGTCTTTGGGCAACGGGTTGTTGTCCGACGAAGGGTCCAGTCCGAGTGTCACGCTAAGTCTTGGTGCCTACCCCAACCCGTTCAACCCGTCGACGACGTTGAGCTTCTCAGTTCCCGCCTCAGCAAGAACTGTCACGCTCGACATCTACTCGGTCGACGGCCGGCACATTGCCTCCCTGTACCGTGGCAATGGTGCCGACGGGGTTATCACCAGAAGCTGGAATGGACGTGACGACGCTGGTCGCCCTGTGAGCTCGGGAGTTTTCTTCGCGCGCGTCGTTGCCGATGACAATGCAACTACCAGGAAACTCGTCATGTTGAAGTAGTCCGCGTTTCTCCTGGTCTCTGGATGGAATCCGGCCGTCAAACCCTGGGAGGTTTGGCGGCCGGTTTGTTGTTTGGATGATGCGGCCTACGTCGGGAGTCATTCGAGTGGGCCGCTCGCGGACGTCGACTGAGTATCTGCTTGTTCGTGACATGAAGCATGTTCTCAAGGAATGGAGTCTCCGGCTGATCTCCTCCTTGAATCGCCCCGCGGTCAACTGTCGTAGGGGCAGTTCCGCGTGTAACGCACATCGCCAATCCGTGCTCCCGCTGGATCATTGGGTGTCAAGGATTGTGAAGCCAGGCCCCCGGGCGATGTCATTTCCAAGGAGATCCGATGAAACGAACACTGTTTGCATGGTTGATTGTCGCTCTCGGGGTTGCAGCGATGACAGGCTGCTCAGACGATGAGTTCCTGAGGGCAAACGACATTTCTGGAGACGATTCCGCGAATTCCGCGTTCGAGACGGCGGCGCCGAACGGGTTTGTCTGCGGTAACTCCGGAAACGAACCTGCCCTCAGGGCTGGCACCGATCTGACCGTTGGAACGCAGCAGGTGGTAGTGATCGCCGTGCACTTTAATGATACGCCCGTGGACAACTACTTCACGGCGTCACGCATGACCACATTGAACAGCATGATGTTCGGGTCAACAAACTCGGTTGCCGCGCTCTTTAACGACGCGTCATCGGGGCTGCTGACGTTGGAGGGCGATGTGTTCGGTCCGTACACCATAGACTTTCCTTCGGACACGCCCTGTGGTGACAAGGATCTGATGAATGCGGCAGCCGCAGACCTTGTCTCTCTCGACGTTCCTGGATTCGATCAGTATGACATCTACACTTTTGTGTATCCGCGCCCGAATGATTGCCAGGACTCATTCGGAATCGGTGGTCATGGTGGCGGGAACCAGACGACTATCTGGACCTGGGAGTCCCGCTCCGTATTTGGGCACGAACTCGGCCATGTGTTCGGCTTTGCGCATGCGGGCACTCCGGATGGTGGCGTGTATGGTGACTATTCCTGCCTGATGTCGACGAGCTGGATGGATCCTCCAGGCATGGATCTCCCGTTGCGGGAAGTCAGTGCGATCTGGAAGAACTATGTGGAATGGTTTGACCCCGCACGCTATGTCGAGATTTCCGGCGGTGGTACGCACTCGATCAATCTGGCTCCAGCTGAACGTGCCATCGATGGCGTGGTCGATCCGACCCCGGACGTGGCTCACCAGCTGGTAAAGGTCAACTTCATCAATCAGGATCTCGATGAGGACTCGATCTACTTGTCCTATCGGCGTAATGAGGGGGATTTCTACCCTGTGCCCGGCATCAACTATCTCATGGATGCCACTCATGTGCACAAGCAGGCGACGAGCCAGGGTGCAACCTGGCGCCACGCCGCACTGGAGACCGGAGAGCTGTACGAGGACGGCCCTGTTCGGGTCACTCCCCTGGCCGGAGGAGATGGCGAGAACTACTTCCCCGTTCAGGTCGAGATCCTGGTGACGCCACCTCAATCTGATTTCTCTGTGTGGACCATCACCGTCGGGGACCCGCCGGCAGGCATCGTGGCCGGCACTACTGACCTGACGGTTACCAACAACGCTGTAGCCGGTTCGCCCGACGTTACCTACTCGTTGGTCCCTTCGGTGCATACGGGATTCGCGGTCATTCCTGCAGCGAGCAGCCTGACCCTTGCCCCTGGTGCAACTGCAACGGTGTCGGTCGATCTGGTGCCCGACAGCGGTGTTCTGGACGGGAGACACGATTTCTCGGTCCGGGTGGTTGACGACTCCGGCATTCAGGGAAGCGGAGTGGCCGAGGCCCGATTTGTGGTCGACCTCGACCCGCCTTCGGTGCCAGCCGACCTGGCCTGGACCTACGACCTCGGCGAAGTAGTCCTGACCTGGAGCGACTCGAGCGACAACGCTTCAGGTGTGAGTTTCTATGAAGTCAGGCGCGACGGTACCATCATCGGTACCGTAAGCAGTAGCCAATCTCCGACATTCCACGATCCAGATGTCGAGTCCGGTGTCGTTTATACCTATGACGTGCGCGCCACCGATCGTGTTGATCACGTCTCGGACTGGAGCGTGCCTCTCGACGTCTTGTTCGATTGCGGCCAGGGCGTGAGTTCCTACGTTCAGTCCTCGACGATGTACATGAATGCGGCACCAAAGATGCCTTTCATCGCCAGTTTTGGTATGGATATGACCAATCTGAACGAGGCGGGGTGTGGTTCAGCGGAGTTCCTGTATCGCGTGACTCCTGTGGGTAGCGACCCGATCTTTGGCCCGATTCCCCTAGTCGAAGAGACTATCGTGATCGCCGGAGCAGAGACGGTAACCGGAGTGCCTGTCGGAATGATGTTCCTGGAAGTTCCAGCCGAGGGCATGTACCGGTCCGAGGTGAGAGTGAGCGACGCTTCGACCGTCTATGACACGCACCAGATCAAGTACGTGCTGGACATGACGGATCCCGGCGCACCGACCGGTCTGCTCGCCAGCTGGAGTGGCTTGAGGGTCACGCTCCACTGGAATGTGGCAACGGACGGGCTGTCTGGTGTGCACCACTACGAGATCCTGAAAAACGGTCAGGTATTGGGCCAGACCAGCTCCAATGCCTACGTCGATAACCTCAGGGTCATCAACCCCGGACAGACCATCACCTATCAGGTGAGGGCTGTGGACAACGCAGACAACGTGGGTCCGCTGGGGAACGCGGCCTACGTGACCTTCCCGAATATGCGCATGTAAAAGGACGATTGGCATGAGATGGGGCGCCCGCTGCCTGCCGGCGGGCGCCCTGACTCTGGAGCTCCCAACAACTCACCGCTCTGGATCGGTCTGTACGTTCCCACCAAACACCTGATAGAACGCCCAATAAAACGGATGCCCACTCTCACTCTCCAACTGCGCGAGCTGCGCCACCCGCAACGCCTCCGCAACGGTAACCCCACGCCGCCAATTCTCATAAAATCCCACCGCAATTCTCCGCGCCGCCTGATCATCAATAACCGAGATCGGTGCAATAACCTGTCGTGCCCCCGCATCCTGAAAGCTCCGGGCCAGCCCCGCATGAGCCGATTTCGTCTCACCGCCATCGCCAGCCTCGCAGGCCGACAAGAACACAAGCTCCGCTGAAATCTCGAGATCGCGGATCCGCGAAACTGTTGTTGACGACTCGCCCTCATCCGCAAGAAGCAGCGTGGTCTGCTCAGCACGACCGGAGTACACCAGAGCATGGCTCGCCACATGAATCGCCCGGTACGAGCTGAGGTCGGAACCCGGCACCAGCACGCTACTCGCAGCAGCTCCAAATCGCAGGTCGACCTCACCCGTGGCCCAGGCCGCAGCAACCTCCCCGCCTTCATCCTCCGCGTGCCGAAGCCGTTTCAATCCCGCCGATCCGCCGCCATCTGCCGCGATCACCAGCAAGTGATCACCCATAGATCTGGCTGGCACCGCTTCACCCGACGGCCGGTCCAGAATCACGAGAGGTCCATGCTGGACGAGCATCTGCCCATTCCCGGGGAGCGTGAGTGCTGCCCATGGAATCCCGAACAGCGCGAGGTCGGGCACGATGTGGAGTGTCTCAGCAGCCTGCCAGGATTCTCCAACAGCGCCGAGCAGCGTGCTGCTCAAGCGCGTGACATCGTTCGCATTGATCGCTCTCCCGGGCACGCTCATGTCCGCGCGAACGGGTGTAAGAAGCGCGACCAGCTCGGATGAGCCCGGAAGCCGTGCGAAGTCCAGGCCATCACTGCCGGCGATCCACCGCCCGGTAAGATCTTCACCAACGAAGTAGATCACCTGCGGCGCGATCAGTTCGCCGTCCACCGGCTTCCACCGGGGGAGAAGTTCCATCGCGAACTCAAGCGACTCGCGCGCATCGACCGGCTCCACACCGAGGTGCGCCTCGACCAGGTCGCGCCGCAAATCACCGGTGAAGTAGGCGAGTTCCTCAGTGTCACCGCTCAGAAAGTCCGCGTCCCGAATGCGCGAAGCGACTGCCTCGAAGTACTGGAGTGCAGTGGCAGCGTCGCCGGCAAGCGCGTGTGCGCGGCCCGTCTCGAGCTCGACGCGCCCGATCAGGTCCAGCGGTGTCCACGACCTGCAGGCATCGCGCGCCTCGTCCAGATACTCGAGTGCCACAACTGGATTGCCCTCGCGGAGGTACGAGACGCCGGTGAGCAGCAGTGCGAGAACGCGCGTCGAGAAGCTGCTCTCGAGTTCTTCGTCCGGGAAAGACTCACGTGCGCCTTCGAAGTCACCCATGTCGAGGCGGACTGCACCCAGGAGGAGGCGAGCAGTCGCCGATCGATCCGGATAGCCCAGCTTTTCGCTAATATGGATGCAATCGAGGAACCACTTCTCCGCGCCACGCGGGTTGTCGCGTGCACGGTCGAGCAAGCCCCTGTCCCTGCTGAGAACCCATTCCTTCTCCGGATTGGACCGGGTTGCGAGTGCGGCCCCGGCCAGATCGAGCGACTCCGCGGCCAGCGCATACTCTCCACGGCGGGTCAGGAACTCGCCGACGCGCAGATTCAAATCGGCGACGACATGGCGGTCGGCGTACATGTCCCCGATACCGGATCGCAGGTCGCTGATCTCCTCGATCGAGCGATACACGAGCTCGGGGCGCCCGACCTCCATCCATCCGTGGATCAGCTCGAGGTGGAACTCGGCACGCGCCTCGACGGTATCGTGAGCTTCCTGCAGCTGTGCGGCGGCCTCGAGCAGCGAGTCGACGACGTCATACGCGCCAATCTGGGCGTAGTACTCAGCCTGCATGAGCGGGAGACGGGCGACATTTTCGGGGTCGGGATATGCCTCGACCCACCGTTCGGCACGGGTCTGGTAGACGAGGCACGAATCGAGCTCACCCATCAACCTGAAACCGCGCCCGATGTTCATCATGTGAGCCGGGGCGCTGAACGAGTCCAGGTCAGCCAGAGCGAGGGCCAGGCCGCGACGATCGAATTCCAGAGCCAGTCTTGTCTTCCCGGTCGCTTCCGCCAGTGCGCCCGCGCGGTTGAAATTGTTGCCCGCGATGAAGTTCAGTCCCAGACGGTTCGCATCGCGCACATTTACTTCGTAGAGAGCGAATGCTTCGGTGACGTCCCGGCGCGCGGCCAGGATGTCTGCTCGCAACCTGCGGATCGTGAGAACTCCAACCAGAGCCCCGTTCTTCGGCATCGCAATAGTGGCGAGCGTATCTGCTATGACGACCGCGTGGAGGGCATCATCGAGTTCGCCGCGTCCAACACTCGCCCGGGCGATCTCGGTCCACAAGAGGCTCTCGAGTTTGCGTCCTCCCAACTTGCGCGCTTCGGGCATCAGGGCAAGGCAGCGATCGATCGCCAGTTCCGGCGACCTTGCAAGCCGCGCAGCATACGCGAAGCGGAACTCAATCCAGAAACTGAAGAACGCATCAGGCGGTCGCGGGAGTTCATGGGCAAGCTGGAAGTAGTGGACGAGGTTCGCGACTGTGGGGGGCTGCCACGCGCGCATGTATGCGCCAATCGCCGTGGTTGTATCCGTGCACGCCGGTGAGTCGAAAATCGCGAACAGGCTGTCTGCACAGGCGACCCGGCGCGCGCGCCTCACGGCGACTTCGGACCAGAGCGGGCTGGTGGGCACCCGGGACCAGCGTCCGTATAACTCCTCACATGCGGCCGTTCTGGTGCCTGGATCGTAGAGGTCCTGGGTAACGGCATCCGCTGCCTGGAGATCTGCGACAATCGCAGCTTCACCAGTGTCTGGTCCGGACAACCGGGCGTAGCTCTCGCGCAGTTGCTGTTCGATTTGCTCCGATGGCGCGATCGCGAGTGGCCACGGGGAAGACTCGTCGCCGCCACAGCCGGACACCAGCGCCAGAAAGACGACGAGGAGCCAGCGGTCGTTGTGTAGCGGGTTCCATTTCATCGGGAGTACACCGTGGACTTGACGGGCGAACGGGGGGCATCTGCCGGTATTTGACCAGCCTACGCCTGACGAGAGGGCTCTGGCAACTGCCAGGGACGCTGCGGCTTGCGCCATGCATGAGAATCCTGAATAATCTCTTGAGCAATGCTTCACTCAGTTGTCGAGCAAAGAGGAGCGGTACACCTCGCCGGTGCCGGACACCAAACTCCCTCCATCATGGAGACTATCGATGAGATACCTTGCATTCCCGACGCTACTCGCCATTCTGCTTCTTTTCATCGGGGCCTGTGGAACCGAGACTGAGAACCTGACCGAACCGTCGGATCTGCGCCCTGTGACGGGGCAGGATCTGGATCTGGATTACTGCTGGGAGCCCACGCCCCAGTCGGTCATCAACACTCTCGAATGGGAAGAGTTCACAGGGACCATCCAGCCCGGCAACGGCGGCTTCCTCGTGGCGCAGTCGACGACCTGGGGCCCCGGGGTCTACTTCTCGATCCAGGTTCCGCCGGACGCGTTGCCGGCTGGCAACGGCCCGACCGATTTCTCGATTCGCTTTCCGACGAAAGCTTCCTACCTCGCGAACCAGTCCGAGAACTGTGGCCTGGGCCTTCCGTTGATCCTGGAGATGGAGCCCGGTGGGCTGGTGTTCAATGAGCCGGTGACGGTTCATGCGACCTACATGCCGTGGACTGGCGTGACGGCCGCCGATCTGTGGGAACACTGGAGCAGCTACCCGGTCTTTGGTGACTACGAGCTGGAGTCTGTGACGCAGGGCAAGAAAGGGATTGTCAATATCACCTACAAAGCCCCGCACTTCTCGCGCTGGGAGACCGGCGGTGGTGGCCCGCCTGAGGAAATCATTCCGATCGATTAGCAGACTGGATCGGGGGCCTGGCGAGCAGTCGCTCGTCAGGCCTTCCACTTCTCCCTGACTGCATAGATTCCCAGCAACGATGCAATCACGATCAGTCCGTAGGCGATGGGCTGCGCCTGCCTGGCGCGGTGGGTGACCTGGGCAGAAACACCGCCCGCAGCGAATCGGACACTCGCGGATCCCGGCGGTACCAAATCTGCCGGAAGGGTAGAGAGCACCAGCTGATAGGTCTTCCCCTCGGCAAGCTGGATGTCTTCGCCGGTCCGCCATCGGGTTTCGGTTGTTGAGGCCGTCCAGGAAGCCGGTCCGTCGACCTCACTCAGGTGGAGTTCATACGCGTCGGCACCCGACACCTCGGTCCATTCCGAAACGAATCCACTCGGTGCGAGGACTTCGCCCTCGACGGGACGTACGAAGCGCGTCTCCCCCGCCCCCCTGATCGAGACGGACGGACCTATGGGGCGGGGCGGAAGCGCAAACATGCAAAACGCCGCACCGGCGGCCGCAGCGAGGGCGGCGCCACCCAGCCACGGCGCGCGCGTGCGCCGGACCCTCCGGGGTTGGTTCTTCCGCAGCGTGCTGGAAAGACGCCGTTCCAGATCGATGACTCCGACACAGAACGCGCATACGTGGAGGTGCGCCTCCAGCTGCTCCTGGCTGTCTGGAGCGAGACCCGGGCGGGTCAATTCGAGAATGCGCTCGCCCACGAGGGGATCCACGCACTCCAGTTCCGGCGATCTCTTCTCAGCCATTGGGTTACTCCGGATTCGTTTCGGGGTTCAGTCCCCGTTCGCCTCTAAGACTGCGCAGGAGCATCTGATTCAAGATCTTTTGTGCCTTCCGGATGCAAACATCCTTGCGATAGTACACCGCCTGTACCGAATTGAGCCCCAGGCTTCCCCGCAGTTCCTCGATCGGGACCTCGGAACGATAGATCGACTCCAGGAGTGCGCGACACTGCTGATCGAGCCTGGCCAGGACCTTGTCGACCAGCGCTCGCGCGCTGCTCTCTTCCATGATCTGCAATGGGCTCGCCGCGATGTCCGGGATGCTCTCGGCGAAGCGATCTACATCCGCTGCGTGGCGCCGCTGGCGCCAGACCAGGAGGTTCACGCACCGGTTCCGCGCAACGGTGCAAGCGAAAGCCTCGATGTTGCGTGGGGGCAAGGCGCCGCTGCGCCGCAGGTAGCCAAGGACGGCGACCAGAGAGTCCTGCACCACGTCGTCTGCATCCGCATCCGAAGGCGAGAGGACCCGGCGGACGACCGATCTGATCTCGGGTTCGAGCGCTCCACAGACGCGATCGCCGGCGGAGTCATCGCCGCCGATGTAGTCCTCGACGGCCTGCTGGAGTAGGGGAGCGGGTTCATCCATGATTTGGTGAGATTCGCCGACCCACGGCAGAAGGTCCACCGGGAAGTAGAAACTCGCCGGACCTGCTACACTGGACAGCACCCGTCCTGATCCCCAATTTGATGGGCGACATCCTCCGGTGGCCCACCTCTCCTCGAGCATGGAGTCGTTGCCATGACTCTCTCCCGCTCTTCATTCTTCGTCATTGTCCTGGCCCTCGCCTTCGCGGCCTGCTCCGACTCCACAGCACCATTGCCTGGCACACCACCCGATGGCAGCGCGGCATTCGACGGTAGCTTCGACCCGAGCAGCACCTCCTTCCTGCTGCAACGAATCGACGACACGTCGCCCGGCCATCAGCCCATCCACGTCGAGCTCATCGGAAGCAACGTCAAGATCGACCCGGCCTTCGAAGCCGTATCCGTCGACGTTGCCATGCGAAACGCCGGTGGCGCACCGCTGCATGCCCCGGCCACGATCTGGGTGAACCGCTTTGTCCCCGCAGAAGTCGGGCTCGTTAATGCGGACTTCGTGCGCGACAGCGCCGGGCCGCCGGGAACGGACGACATTCTCGGCACCTCCGGCTTCGACTACTCTGGCCAGTTGGGCGAAGACCGGGTTCTCAGCCCGGACGAAACTTCGCAGTCCAGGACATGGATCTTCCACGACCCGGGCCTGGCTTCCTTCTCCTTCGTCGCGGAAGCAGACTTCGGGATGGAACCGGATCGGCCCGTGATTTCGGGGATGTTGTTCAGCGACGACAATCGCAACGGCATTCGTGATCCCGATGAAGGGCCGTCTAACTCCGGCGGCATAACAGTGAATATGCCCGATGGCAGCTCCGTTCACGCTGCACCCGACGAGACCGGATTCTACAGCGTCCGCGTGACTGATCCTGGTCTGCATCGAGTCATGTTCACCAGCTTTCTGGACTGTGTGAACTGCATCTGCGAGACGACACCCAACCCGCTCGAGGTACTCCTCGTCCCCGGACCCGATGGCGAGCCGCACAGTTTCGAGAGCGCTGACTTCGGCATCTATCCCGGGCCGTGCGGGGACCCGCCGCCACCCAATCCAGTTTCGATGGTCGAGCTGACGGAACGCGATCCCAAAGAAATCGACCAGGACCGCTACCAGTTGATCTCGGCCGAACTCGACGGGGAGCTGCTGCACATCCGCGTCGGCTACAGCGGATGCTCGCCGGACCACCCCTTCACGCTTTACGCCGGCCGCCCCTTCATGGAGTCCTCACCCGTTCAGACCTGGATGCTCCTCGCGCACGATGATCGCGACGAGCTGTGCAAGGCGTGGTTCGAGAAGACGCTGCTCTTCGACCTCGGTCCGATCCAGGACGCCCACATCGAGGACTATGGCGAACCCGGCATCGTGCGGATCCGCTTCCGCGACTTCGAGGGCGTCGAGACGGTGATTATGCTGGGATCTGATCTCGTCACGCTGACCGGGACAGTGACCCGGGTCGTTGACGATACACCGGTCGATGGCGGAGTGGTCATCGACCTGCAACTCGACAATGGTCAAAGGGCGCAGCTCTTCTTCGGCTCACTGTTCACATACCCGCCGCCACCGCACTGGAGGCACGAGTTGTATCAGGTGATCGCGAGCCTCGAAGTCGGAGATCGGGTGAGGGCAATGGGTACGGCGGTTGACGGGGGGATTTCGTTGCGGGGGTTGAGGGTTGTTGAGCCGTAGGCTGGCCTGCCCTGGTTCCTGCGTAACGCGCAGCCGGTTACACAGGAACCAGGAGAGCCCTCAGCCCAACTCTAGTACCGCGTCTTCACCGCACCAAAACTCGCATCCCCAACCGGCACCGCG
>Ga0164313_10003747_pt1 | contig 13543 bp, 10 predicted proteins | sample GuaBasSedimGuay4_FD_113735 | JGI IMG/M metagenome (GOLD analysis project Ga0164313, IMG submission 113735) | Subseafloor sediment microbial communities from Guaymas Basin, Gulf of California, Mexico - Guay4, Core 4569-4, 0-3 cm | ecosystem: Environmental > Aquatic > Marine > Hydrothermal vents... | reverse complement strand
GACATCCTGCAGAGGATCGCGGAGATCCAGGCCGTGGGCCCTTCCAACCCCGATGATCCCGGTGGTAATGCCTCGCCGCCCCAGACTCCCATCGAAACACCGGCCGGCCTTGGTGGAGGGCAGGCAGCAAAGCGTTTCACCGAGAAGAAGAAGTTCGAGGAATGGATCGACAGGATTCGGCATGAAGGCGGCCCTTCGTCATGACCGGGCGCGTGTTCGTGATCGGGGGGCCCAACCTCGGCCGCCTTGGCCGGCGCCAACCCGAGATCTACGGTGGGACAACCTGGTCTGAGCTGGATTCACTTTGTAAGGGCTGGGGGACCGACCTTGGCCTCGACCTTGAATTCCTGCAGTCGGATGTCGAAGGGGAGCTGGTCGGTATGATTCATCGCGCCGGTGACGAGGCCGACGGGCTGATCCTCAATGCCGCAGCCTATACCCATACTTCGGTGGCAATCCGGGATGCGGTAGCTGCCGTGGAAATTCCGGTCGTGGAGATCCACCTGACCAATCCCTACGCCCGGGAGGCCTTCCGCCGCGAAAATCTGCTGGCTGATGTGGTGACGGCGGGTATCCGTGGCTTCGGCATCGACGGGTACCGTTTGGCACTTGTGGGCATGGCCGCCCTTTTGAAGGCCGGACAGCCAGGGTACGAACCGGATAATCTGGGCTAACATTCATTGCCATGACGGTGTCCGCGTGTTATCAATTACCCGATTTTGGCAGATACCTTGAATGATCGTAATTGGGAAAGAGAGTTGAGAATTGGTCGATACAAGTAATTTCCGGACTGGATTCACCATGAGGTACAAGAATGGCTTGTGGTCCATCGTGGAGTTCCAGCATGTCAAACCAGGCAAGGGTCCGGCATTTGTCCGCACCAAATTGAAAAACGTCGAAAACGGCAAGGTTGTCGATATAACTTTCCGGGCCGGGGAAAAAGTTGAAGAAGTCCGCCTGGAACGCCGGGAATTCCAATATTTGTATCCGGATGGTGAATTTTATGTTTTCATGAACACCGAAACCTTTGAGCAGATCCAGCTGCACACCGATACCCTGGGGGACGTCCCCAAGTATATCAAGGAAAGCGACATGTGCAGCGTTCTGTTGCTGGAGGATAAACCGTTGACGGTCGAAGCCCCGTTGACGGTGGAGCTGAAGGTCAAGGAGACCGATCCCGGCTTGCGCGGAGATACCGCCCAGGGCGGATCGAAACCGGCGACCATGGAAACGGGGCTGGTGGTTCAGGTCCCCCTTTTCATTGAAGAAGGTGAAGTTCTGAAAGTCGATTCCCGTACAGGGAAGTACCTGGGAAGGGTTTAAAATGGAATCGAACCCACGCACCAAAGGACCCGAAATGGATATCAAAAAGGTTCGCGAACTCGTCAAACTGGTCGAAGACAGCGGCATTGAAGAGCTGGAGATCAGTCATGAAGACACGACTATCCGCATCCAGAAATCAGCCCCGGTGACGATGGCCGCCGCATCGGTCGCGCCCCTCATGCAGGCGCCCATGCCTCAGGCTGCAGTTCCCGGCGCCGCGGTCCCTGCCACCGATGATGCTCCCGCCGTTGCCGCGGATCCCAGCCGGGCCAAGTGGAAGGATGTGCGCTCTCCCATCGTGGGCACTTTCTACCGCGCTCCTTCTCCCACCAGCCCTAATTTTGCCGAGGTGGGGGACCGGGTGACCACAGGCCAGACCCTGTGCATCATCGAGGCCATGAAGGTCATGAACGAGATCGATGCTGAATTCAGCGGTACAATCAAGGAGATCTTCGCCGAGGACGGTAATCCGGTCGAGGCCGAGGCCGTTCTGTTCCTGATAGATCCTGACTGATTCCCGGATCCCTGCGTCAGGAATCGTGGTATTTGTCTGGAATTGTGTTGGATAGCCCGGAAAGAGCATTTACTGCTCTTTCCGGGCTTTTTATCTTCGGATTTCAAATAAACTCTTTGTTCAAGACCAGTGGAATCCTGCCGATGTTCATGAATGGTATTGACGGCTTCACGACGAAGCTGCCTCTGGTCAGGTATGGAAACCGTAACAGGAGAATCCTTTACATGGATATCAAGAAGATCCTCAAGGAAATGATCGCCAGGGGCGCGAGTGACCTTCACCTCAAGGTTGCCTCGCCGCCTGTGTACAGGATCAACGGGACGCTGGTATTCGCCGATTATGAAGCCCCGTCCGTTCAGGACATGGCGGAAGTTGCCAAGCAGATCCTGTCGCCGGGCCAACGGGAGGTCTTCGAGAATACCCGTGAAATCGATTTTGCTTTTGGTGTTCCGGGTATCGCCAGGTTCCGGGCAAATTTCTATGTGCAGCGCGGCAGCGTTGCCATGGTTTTCCGCCATGTTCCGGTTGATATCAAGACCGTCGACGAACTGGGACTGCCTGAAATAGTCAAGGAATTGGCTGTCAAGCCCAGGGGCCTGATGCTTGTGACCGGAACCGTCGGCAGCGGCAAATCGACCACCCTGGCGTCCATCGTGGATATAATCAACCAGGAGACATCCCGGCACGTGATCACCATTGAGGATCCCATAGAATTCCTGCATCGGGATCAGAAGAGCATCGTTAGCCAGAGGGAAATCGGCAGTGATACCGGTAGTTACGCGGATGCCCTGAGGCATGTTCTCAGGCAGGATCCGGATGTGATCCTCATTGGGGAGATCCGGGACGCGGAATCCATGAAAATCGCCCTGACCGCGGCGGACACCGGGCATCTGGTTCTGAGCACCATGCATACCATCGACGCGACCCAAACGGTCAGTCGTATCATTTCGTTCTTTCCTCCCCACCAGCACCAGGAAATCCGGTACCTGCTGGCATCGACAATGTCGGCAGTCATCTCCCAGAGGCTGGTGGCCGATGCCGACGGCCTGACACGATACCCGGCCTGTGAAATCATGATCGCGACCGGAACCATCCGCGAGTATATACGCGAACCCGAGAAGACGGTGATGATCCGGCAGGCCATCCAGGACGGCTTTATCCAATATCAGATGCAGACTTTCGATCAATCCCTGACGCAGCTGTACAAGGAAAAGAAAATCACACTCGAGGCCGCCACCAAGGCCAGCAGCCACCCTCACGAGTTTATGCTCCGGGTCAAGGGGATCCAGGCCAGCAGCGACAGCTCCTGGGACCGTTTCGAGGAACCGAATAAGGAACCCGAAGCGGTGCCCCAGACCATCTGATGGGCTAAAACAGACGTTGAACCGGAAAATGGCCTCCCAGGAGGCCATTTTCTCTTGCCATCATGTGCCGGGAACCCCAAAATACAGGACTCGAATGGGAAATGTCCCCTGGGATGGGATCGGGTAGCCATGTGCCGTCGGAAATCAGCCCAGATCAGTTTTGGTTGCGTGTTTTTCCAACAGGAAGTCCTGCATGTTCAAGAAGATCCTGGTCGCAAACCGGGGCGAGATCGCCCTTCGTATCATGAGGGCGTGTCGTGAACTCGGTGTCCAGAGTGTGGCGATTCATTCTTCGGCCGATGCCGATTCCCTGCATGTCAAGTATGCGGATGAATCCGTATGTGTGGGCAAGGCCTCCAGCGCCGAAAGTTACCTGCGCATTCCCAACATAATCGCGGCGGCGGAAATCACCGGCGCCGAGGCCATCCATCCCGGCTATGGATTTCTTGCCGAGAATGCCGAGTTCGCCGAAATCTGCCATGATAACGATTTCGTCTGGATCGGTCCGCAGGCCGAGGTGATTCGCCAGATGGGCGACAAGGCCACCGCCAGGACCATGGCCGATGAGGCCAAGGTTCCCACCGTACCCGGTACCGGTTTGATTGATACCGTTGATGAAGCGGTGGAAGCGGCCGGAAAATACGGGTATCCGGTAATCGTCAAGGCGACCGCCGGCGGTGGTGGCAAGGGGATGCGCGTGGCCTGGGACGAGGAGGAACTGCGCAAGAATTACGTGGCCGCCCGGACCGAAGCCGGCGCTTCTTTCGTCAGCGACCGGGTCTATCTCGAAAAATTCCTGGTCAATCCCCGGCATGTGGAAATCCAGTTGATGGGGGACGAACACGGCCATGTGATCCACTTCGGCGAGCGGGACTGTTCCGTCCAGCGTCGGCACCAGAAGCTCATCGAGGAAGCCCCGTCACCGGCGGTGAATCCCGAACTGCGCGCCAGGATGGGTGAAGCAGCCGTACGCCTGGCCGAACGGGTAGGGTACAAGAGCGCCGGCACTGTTGAGTTCCTGCTGGATGAGGACGAGTCCTTCTACTTCATGGAGATGAACACCAGGATCCAGGTGGAACACCCGGTCACCGAAATGGTCACCGGATTCGATCTCATGAAGTGGATGATCAGGGTGGCCGCCGGGGAAAAGTTCGATTTCACCCAGGATGACGTGAAGGTCACCGGGCACGCGCTCGAATGCCGGATCAACGCCGAAAATCCGGAGCGGGATTTCATGCCCTGCCCCGGCCGTGTTTTTTATTACCATGCCCCCGGGGGGCCCGGTGTCAGGGTCGACACCCACATCTATTCCGACTATCTGGTTCCACCCTACTACGATTCCCTGTTGGCGAAGATCATCGTCCATGGCAAGGATCGCCAGGAAGCTGTCGCAAGGATGCGGCGGGCACTCGCCGAATGCGTATTCGAAGGACTGCCCACCAGCACCCCGTTCCACCAAGAGGTGTTGAACAACCCGGTCTTTCTCGAAGGAAAGGCCACGACACGCTTCATCGAGGAGGAGCTGACACACCTGCAGGAGGGGTTGCGTGTCCGGGCGAAAACAGAAGAAGGCTAACTCAAAAGGAACTCGCCCCTGGTATGAGGCGGCCTGGCTGACGGGATTGCTGCTGGTGACAGTCGCTGTCTATTGCGGCTTGTCCCTTGTCGGTGATCCCGGCACATGGTGGGGTGTCCTGAACGGACAGGGCGTGGGCGAGATCCTGGCCCTTGATAACCCCGGCGGTCCCGTGGGGGCGGTCCTCAACTTTTCCATCCACCTTGTCTTCGGCAGTCTGTGGTGCTGGTCGATCCCTCTCCTTCTTGCCGCTGTCGGTATCGGCTTCCTGACCGGCCGCCAGGCCAACCTTCGCCCCTGGGTCCTGCGTGCGCTGCCTGTCTGGCTCGTGACTTCCGCGTGGATCGCCCAGCCAGGCTGGCCCTTCGCCGAGGAAACAGGCGTCCGTCTGGGTGGGGTTGCCGGTGTTTTTCTGGCCAGGGGATTCCATGCCCTTTTCGGGCTGTGGGGCGGCCGAATCTTCCTGACACTTTTCCTTCTCGTGGCCGTGATCCTGGTCCTGAAACCCTGGTTGGGGGGTATGGCCGGCATCATGTCCGGACTGGGCAGGGGCCTGGCCATTATTTCCCGTGGTTTGCTGGACATCGTGAGCTGGCCGGTGGCAATGATTGCCGAATTGGGCCGGTGGTTGGCTGGTCTGGCCGCAGGGCTTTTCCGCACCCGGGGCCATGAACCGGGTGACCAGGATTATTCCGAATCCGAAGAAGATGAAGAAACAGTATGGGAAGAGGAAACCGGCACGGAGGAAGTCAGGGAGAGGACTCTTCATCAGGCCCCGAAGGTCGAGTCCCAGCCTGTCGATGTCCTTCCGCAGGAGATTCCCGAAGAAAGGGTTCTGCCCGGCGCCGACGGATTATTCGAGGGCGACGGTCCCGATTCCGGGCAGGGGGCCTCCAGGCCAAAACCTCGGAAAAAACCGAAGAAAAAATCCGGTCCCGTAACTATGCCCGGCCTGGAACTCCTGACTCCGGCCGGACCGGAGGGGCAACAGATTTCCGCCGCCGAATTGGATCAGTCAGCTGACCTTTTGGAATCAACCCTGCGCTCCTTCGGCGTGGAGGGTGAGGTCAAGGACGTCAGGCCCGGCCCCGTGGTCACCACGTTCGAGTATCAGCCCGGACCCGGCATTCGCGTGAATCAGATCGTGCAGCGGAGCGATGACCTGGCCCTGGCCATGCGTGCCCGCTCCATCCGCATGGAAGCTCCCATTCCAGGCAAGGCTGCTGTCGGCATCGAAATTCCCAATCCCACCGCACGCATGGTCCGTCTGCGTGAAGTGCTCGAGCTGACAGGAACCCAGAAACGCAATCCGCTTTCGGTTGTGTTGGGCAAGGACGTCGTGGGCCGACCGGTCACCATCGACATTGCGGCCCTGCCGCATCTGCTGGTTGCCGGATCCACGGGGAGTGGAAAGTCGGTCTGCCTGAACTCCATCATCTGCAACCTGATCATGAGCAACGACCCGTCCACCCTGCGCCTGGTCCTCATCGATCCCAAGATGCTGGAGATGAACGTCTACAACGGCATTCCCCACCTGCTGCTGCCGGTGGTCACCGATCCGCGGGAGTCTCTCAAGGCCCTGCAGTGGATGGTGGCGCAAATGGAATTCCGCTACCGCCAGTTGGCCAAGTGTTCGGTGCGCAACATCCAGCAGTACAACGACAAGGTGCTCAAGGGAGAGGTCAAGGACGCTGATGGGGATACGGTCACCGAGATCATGCCCTACTACCTGACCATCGTCGACGAACTGGCCGACCTCATGCTCCAACTCGGCCACGATATCGAAGGTCCGATCACACGGCTGGCCCAGAAGGCGCGCGCGGTGGGCATCCACCTCATCCTGGCAACCCAGCGACCCAGCGTCGATGTGCTGACGGGCGTGATCAAGGCCAACATTCCCTGCCGGATCGCTTTCCGGGTGATCCAGAAAAACGACTCCCGCACGGTGTTGGACATGAACGGCGCCGAACAGCTGCTCGGCCACGGGGATATGCTCTATCTCCAGCCTGGACGCGCCTTGCCCGTTCGTGTCCACGGATCCTTCATCGACGTGGACGAGTGCGAGGCCATTGCCGCCCATTGGCACCAGTACCAGGGGATGACCGAGGAGATAAGCCTCCAGGAAAACCCTGCCGGCGGCGGCATGGTCACCGGCGAAGACGATTTGTATGACGCCGCTCGTGAAGTCGTGGTGCTGCACCAGAGTGGGTCGACTTCCCTGTTGCAGCGCAGGCTGCGCATCGGGTACACGCGGGCGGGTCGCCTGATGGACATGCTCGAAGAGGCCGGCGTGGTGGGACCCTTTACCGGCAGCAAGGCGCGGGACGTCCTGATCAAGCCGGAGGATCTGCCGGGCATGGAAGAGGGGCAGGCCTGATGAAAAAGGTTTTCTGCGCCACCCTCGGCTGCGACAAGAACCTGGTCGACTCCGAGGCTCTCCTGGGGCGGTTCGCCCTGAAGGGTGTCCAGCCGGTCAACGATCCCGACCAGGCGGATATCTGGGTGCTCAATACCTGCGGCTTCATCGACGCGGCCCGCGCCGACAGTGAAGATACCCTTCGATCCCTGATAGAGAGCAAGGAAGACCGGACCCTGGTTGTCTGCGGTTGCTGGTCGCAGGAACACGGTGATGATATCCAGACCCGTTTCCCCGGTGTGGACATCGTCGCCGGCGTGGGACAATTCGACAGGGTCGTGGCGGCCTGTCTGGAGGGCAACCCCGGCTCCGATGCACAGGCTCCATCCGCGGCGCCGGCCTTTCCCCTGGCCGGACCGCCCATGGTCGAGGATCCCATGGTCGTCAACTACACCGGTCTTATCGGCCGGCCCCTGTTGACACCGCCCCACGTGGCTTTCGTCAAGATCGGCGAAGGTTGCAACTGTGCTTGCACCTTCTGCCGGATTCCGCTTATCCGGGGAAAGTTGCGCAGCCGCGACATGTCCGAGATCGTTACCGAGGTTCAGGGACTTGTTGCGCGGGGTGTGACGGAAATCCAGCTGGTCTCCCAGAATACGAGTGATTTCGGCCGGGACACCGGGCAGAACCTGGTGGAACTGGTCAGGGCCCTGGACGGGGTTGACGGTCTGCGCCGCATGAGGCTGCTGTACCTTTACGCCGGGTTGATATCGGTCGACGATCTGCGCAGGATTCTGGAACTGGAAAAAGTGGCGCCCTACCTGGAGATTCCCATCCAGCACGCTTCGCCCCGGATCCTGAAGGCGATGCGGCGGCCCGGTGGTGCCAAAGCCTCGCCGGCGTTTTTCGGGGCCCTGCGCAAAGACCGGCCCGATCTTGTGCTGCGTTCCACGGCTTTGCTGGGCTTTCCGGGCGAAGAAGAGGAAGACGTTTCGCTGCTGGCCGATTTCCTGGCCGAAGTGGAATTTGATCATCTGGGAACCTATCGTTTTTCACCCGAGAAGGGGACCCCTTCCGCCGAGATGCCCGACCGGGTTCCGAACGAGGTCATCCATGACCGCGAAGCGTTGATCATGGACCTGCAGGCGGAGATCTCCCTCGGCAGGCAGCAGGCCCGGCTGGGCAGGACATTCAGCGCGGTGGTCGACGAGGTGATCCAGCCCGGGACCGAAGAGGCCGAGGAGGTCTTGCGCATAGTCGAGTCCTTCCAGGATGGGGCCTGGGCGGATGACGGGGAACGCGAGACCGTGAATGGTGTATTGAGATCGGATGTTTCCCTCGCCCTTTGCCGGAGTTATCATTTCGGCTACGATCTGGACGGGGTGGTGGTCATGCCCGCGGATAATCTGGAACCCGGCCAATGGGTCGACGCCGAGTTTCGGGCGGTCACGCCGTTCGATGTCTGGGCAACCGGGAAAGGGGGGGCTTAGCAATGGACAGGAAAACCGGATTGATGAAAATATTTCTCGTGATAACCGCAATGTGGCTGGTGACTGTTGCCGGGGTATCGGTTGCCCAGGATGATGTCCCGGAAGCCACGGGCGATTCCACGGAAACCCCGACCGTCCAGTTGCCGGGCCTGGCCGATCCCGACACGATCCGCACCAATCTCTGGCTTACCAAGGCGCTGATGGGTGAAATCGTCACGACCGCCTCAGCCTCTTTGCCTCCCGCCCCGGCAACCCTGCTCCTGGTCAACAAGGGCGACAACGAGCAGGATGAATTGTTCGGCGGCGTGGCGACGGGCATTCTGAGCGAAAAGGGTTATGAATTGTTCGTGGTCGCGGCCGATTCCTCCGTCCAGGCACCGGTCGACTATGTATTCACCTACCAGGTCATGGGCGTGGAACTGGAATACCCCGAAGTCGGCCGCACCCTCGGAATTTGGCAACGATGGGTGGCCCGGGACGTGGCGGTGACGGCCTCGGTGGAAATATCCACCTCGCCTGCGGGGCGGATCCTGTTCAAGGATATCGTCGAACGCCGGTTCGGTGACCGTGTGGACAACGACGACTTCGATGACGTCGAATCCGATCTCTATGATTTCACCACCGCCGAAACATCCGGCAGCGGTTGGCAGAACAGGATGGAGGAGATCGTCGTTCTGGGTACGCTTGTCGGATTGATCGCCATCTACTTCGCCAATACCGGCAACTGACCAGGTGCGCCGGAGTGGACTATTCAGGGAGGATTTCGTGTTAAAATCAGGTTTGGGTCCGCGGCTTGTCGCTGGATCCTGGATGGGGATGGCGCTCCTGCTTTTTCTGCTGTTCGGACTTGCCGGTTGCGGCGCGCACAATCCCCATCCGGTGGGCAGTTACGAGCGCGGCGTGTTTTTCGCCGAACAGGGCAAGGACATAGAAGCGGTGGCCGCCCTGGAATCCTATATCAGGAAAAACCCCACTGACAGCCTGACCGCCGAGGCCCAGTATCTCAAGGGAATGACCTACATGGAAATGGGAGAGTACCCCCTGGCTGGGGTGGAATTCCAGATCCTGCGCAAGGATTACCCGACCAGCAACCGGGTCGAGGACGCCCTTTTCCAGGAAGGGGTCGCCTATTTCAACCAGGTCGGCAAGGTCCAGCGTGACATCACCGGTGCCCATGAAGCCCGGCTTCATTTTCTTAAATTCAGCCAGCAGTACCCCAATTCCCCCCGTATGACCGAAGTGGTCGAGTACATGGAGGAAATTTCCGACCTGATGGTCCGCAAAAGGCTTGAGCAGATCAAGATCTACAAGCAGTTGAAGCGCTACGAGGCCGTGGCCATCACTCTCGACGACGTTCTGATCGAGGAGTCGGGAAGTTCATACATTCCCGAGGTGATGTGGGAACGGGCCCGGGCGGCCGAGAAGCTGGATGATCCGGACACGGCCGCGCGGATGTACGAGCGGCTGATCACCGAGTATCCCGACAGCCGCTACACGAACAAGGCGAGCAAGTCTCTCCGGTCGCTTAATGAAGAGGAATACGACGAGGAAGAAGACTGATGCTGCGGGCGGTTCTGGGCGGGTCGTTCGATCCTGTCCATCTTGGCCACCTGGCCATCGTCGAACACATGCTCGGCAAGGATCTGGCAGATGTCCTGACGGTCATTCCGGCCTGGCGGTCTCCCCATAAATTTGAAAATTCCGCCGACCCCGCCGACCGCCTGGAGATGGTACGGCTGGCCTTTGCCGATGTTGATTCCGTCGAGGTCGATGACCGGGAAATCAACAGGGGCCGGATTTCATTTACGGTGGAAACCCTGGAGGAGTTGGCCCTCGAATTTCCCGATGACCGGCTGCGCCTTGTCATCGGGGGAGACAATTTGTCCGGCTTTTCCGGTTGGCGCTCACCGGAGCGGATACAGGAACTCGCGGATATCGTAGTGTACCCCAGGGACGGCATCGTGCCGACCTCGCGGGCCATCCGGCGGGGCGGCCTTGCTCCCGGAAGGGTCATACCGGTCACCGATTTCGACCACCCCGTGTCATCCACGACGGTCCGTGCTATGTTGGCCCAGGGTATTCTGCCCGAAAAACAACTGCCTGTCGGAGTGGTTGAATTTATCGCGGCCCGTCATCTCTACAAGACGTGAGCCGCATGCCCTGTTTGAGGGCCCCATGTTTCCTGTTCCCAGTTCCGGCCGGCGAAAGGCATTGGTTGTGTCCCTGATCCTGATTGATGGTTCCGCCCTTTTCTACCGGTCACATTACGCTTTTGCCAGGCGACCCCTGACGGCTCCCAACGGTGAGACCACCTCCGTGGTCTTCGGGTTTTTCAGTTCCATCCTGAGGTTGATCGAAAAACACGATCCCACCCGGATTGCCGTCGTATTCGACGTCAAGGGCAAGAACTTTCGCCACGAGATGTACCCCGAGTACAAGGCCAACCGCAAACCCATGCCCGGCGAACTGGCCGAACAGCTTCCCAGGCTGCGTGAACTGCTGGACGCCTGGGGGATTGCCGTCCTGGAAAAGGCAGGCGTCGAAGCTGACGATGTCATCGGCACCCTGGTCCGCAGGTCGGCCGGAATCTGTGACCGGGTTTGGCTGTACACCAGTGACAAGGATTTCATGCAGGTTCTCGATGCCCGCGTGGGCATGCTCAAACCCACCAAGAGGGGTGGGGATCCGGATCCGTTCACCGACGAGGATGTGCGGCGGGATTACAAACTGGAGCCGGAATCCCTGATCCAGGTTTTTGCCCTGGCCGGCGATTCGGCCGACAACATTCCGGGCGCTCCCGGTGTGGGCGACAAGACGGCACGGAAACTGATCCAGGAATACGGATCCCTGGAAAAACTCTACGAGAGCCTGGAAAAAAGCAGACTGACGCCACGCCTCAAGCGGGTCCTGGGTGAAAACAGGGACCAGGTGTTTCTTTCCCGGGACTTGTTCGTCATTCGGCAGGACGTGGAAATCGATGTGGACTGGGATTCCATGAACACGGTACTGCCGACCGGAAAGGCGGTTCGTGAACTGCTACATACACTGGGGTTGCGCCGGGTTCTGGCCCAAATCGACAAGTTGGCGGAGGCGAAAATGGCGCCTTCACCCGAAAAGAAGACAACCCCCAGTGGTGATGACGATTCGCAGAGCGACATTACCTCCGAAACATCCTGGGCAAAACATCGCACGGAACGCGGTTACGTCGTGCTGGACGACGACGAGAAGCTGGAGGACTGGCTGGAGCGTAGAGACCCGCTGGCCCCTCTGGCGGTCGACACCGAGACCGATGGGCTCCGGTCCGACACCTGCCGTCTGGTGGGAGTCTGCCTGGCGGGTTGGGACAGGGCCGGACGGCGCCTGGATCCGGCCTATGTCCCCGTGCTGTGGAGGGAGGCGGACCAGGCGGGTGCTGCCGTCGATACGCTCTTTCCCGTCGGGCGTGAAATCAGCCGGCTGGCTTCGGTCCAGGACAAGCTGCGGCCCATCCTGGCGTCGGACTGTCTGAAGGTCGGTCAGAACCTGAAGTTCGACGAGTGGGTCCTGGGCAGGCACGACCTGGAAATGGGCGGCCCCCGTTTCGACACGATGCTGGCATCCTATGTCCTGGACCCGGGACGCCGGGGGCACGGCCTCGATGACCTGGTCCTGGAATTCCTGGACCACCGGATGATGACCTTCAATGAACTTTTTGCAGCCGGTGACCGTCTCAAGGATATCCTGTCGGTGGACATGGACCGACTCGGCCTTTACGCCGCCGAGGATGCCGATTTCACTTTGCGACTCTACGAAATCCTCGAGCCGAAACTTGCCGAGGCCGGCATGACCGAACTGTTCACCGATCTTGAAATGCCGGTCGCCGGCGTTCTGTTGACCATGGAACGCAACGGGATCATGATTGACCGTCCGTTCCTTAACAGCCTGCGATCCCGCTTCGAGAAGGAGATGTCCGGCCTGCAGACCAGGATCATCGAACTTGCCGGCGAGGACTTCAACATCCAGAGTCCCAAGCAGTTGGCAGTCATTCTGTTCGAAAAACTCGGACTGAAACCCATCAAGAAGATTTCCACGGGATGGAGCACCGATGTATCGGTTCTGACTGCCCTGGCCTCCGAACACGAGCTCCCGGAGCTCATTCTTGAGTACCGGCAGGTGGCCAAACTACAGAACACCTATGTGGAGACACTGCCGAAACTCGCCAATCCCGATACGGGCCTGATCCACACCTCCTACAACCAGGCGGTCGCCGCCACCGGTCGGCTTTCGAGCTCGGATCCCAACCTGCAGAACATTCCCGTGCGCACCGAACTCGGCCGGCAGATCAGGCGGGCATTTGTTCCCCGGACCGAAGGGAATATTTTCCTTTCGGCGGATTATTCCCAGGTGGAACTGAGGTTGTTGGCGCATCTGGCGGATGATCCCGGGTTGCTCTCGGTGTTCCGTGAAGGCGGCGACGTCCATCGGCGCACGGCCGCCCTGATCGCTGGGGTCGATGAGGATCAGGTCACGTCCGAAATGCGCAGCCGGGCCAAGGCCATCAATTTCGGGGTCATCTACGGGATGGGCTCCAGGGCCTTGTCCCGCCAGATCAAGGTGAAGGTGAAGGAGGCCTCCGCGTTCATCGAGACCTATTTTGAAACGTATCCCGGGGTGCGGACCTTTATCGACCGTACCAAGGAGAAAGCGCATCACGACGGATGGGTGGAGACCCTGCTGGGCAGACGGCGTTACCTGCCCGAAATCGATTCGGACAACAACCGGGTGCGGTCCTTCCAGGAGAGGGTGGCGGTCAACACGCCCATCCAGGGGACGGCGGCTGATCTGGTCAAGCTGGCCATGATCCGGATCCAGAAGGACCTGGACGACTCGGGCTCGGGGGCTCTTCTCCTTCTTCAGGTCCATGACGAGTTGGTTTTCGAG
>Ga0164313_10003746_pt1 | contig 13544 bp, 7 predicted proteins | sample GuaBasSedimGuay4_FD_113735 | JGI IMG/M metagenome (GOLD analysis project Ga0164313, IMG submission 113735) | Subseafloor sediment microbial communities from Guaymas Basin, Gulf of California, Mexico - Guay4, Core 4569-4, 0-3 cm | ecosystem: Environmental > Aquatic > Marine > Hydrothermal vents >... | reverse complement strand
GTGCATTACCGGCAATTCAAACACTTTCCTGTTGCTGGATCACTATGGTCAGGTTAATAATTCTGATATGCTTACAAAAATCTATGACTATATAGTTGAAAAATACGATTACAATCCTCATGAGATCATGTCTGATATATTTAATGTGGATGAGCTCTATGCAATCTCCAGCACAGAAAAATTCATACGAAAACCCAGTGCCAAAAATCGAAATAACCGCGACAGATTTTATCAAGAGATCGGTTATCAGGTCTCTGGATAGTATTTTGTTTTATTAGTTCTATTGTTTTAGAAAAATCTTAAAAACAGCCTGAAGTCCGAAACAATTACCTCATTATTGCATTGTCTCATTATTGCATTATCGCACTATCGCATTACCACATTATAACACTAATCTATTTCAAAAAGATTATCCGGCCTTTGACGGTCTATTTGTTTAAACACAAAAGGTATATCATAAATTTCCTTATACTCTTCCCCCATTCCCTCCATATCTTCATCTTCCTCAAAATAACACCATTCTACCTCCAATCCACTACTTCCCAAATACAGATCCTCCAAAATATCAAGTATATCGTTGACAACCTTTGATGAAGCTGTATTTACATACTCCATCTCAAAAACAAACCGGGTAAATGACAATGGTGATTGTACATAAGCTTTCAGCCATTTAAGCACCGGTTCATAAAAAGATGTAGCATCTTCCATATATGATTTTCCCCCCATCCTGAATATAGATTTATCCTTATCAAAAATAATCCATGGGGTTTCTTCCGTTTCTTTTAAATACAGATTATCCATTAGGCAAGCTGATTAGTTCTATTATAAAGATACAATTATTGCATAAAACACAACCAATTTAATGAAAGTGTTTTAGCCTGAAGGCAGAAATATTTGAAAGTTTCAGCCTTCAGTCCCCAGCACTCAATCTTCAGTACTCAGTCTCCAAACTACTGCCTACTGCTTACTGCCTACTGCCTTCCGACTCTAAATGTCTCCCAGCTGTGGTCTTATCAGAAGTTCTTCCATAACTGTTCGCGGAGACAAAGAATATGCATTCCAAATCGCAATGGCAACATCTTCAGGGGGCATAAAACGCTCTTCAGGAAGATCTGTACCCTCCCAACTCGCAGTCAGGGTTGCTCCCGGCAATACTGCTGTAACACGGACACCAAATGATTTCATCTCTTCCCTCAATACTTTTGTCATACCATATTGTGCATATTTTGAAATGCAATATGAACCACCATTAATATATGGAGTAATGCTGGCAGTGGAACAAATATTGAAAATATGTCCTGATCTACGTTTCATCATACCCCCGATCAGACCTCGCGTTAAATAATAGGCACTATATAGGTTCGTTTTCATCATAGTTTCCATGTGCCCTTCGGGCTCTTCATGAATAGTTCCCGGGATAAAAACACCTGTATTATTAATGAGAACTTGCACCGGCCGGTTAATGCCATTAACAAACCTAACAAAATTTTCTGTTTGTTCTTTTTCAGACAAATCAGCTGCCTGATAATAAATTTGCACACCCTCGTTCTCTTTCTCAATACTGTCCTTGAGTTGCCTCAGGCTTTTTTCGTTTCGTGAACATGTCACCACATCCCAACCATTTGAAGCAAACACTTCAACGAGAGCCCTCCCTATGCCTTTTGTGCCACCAGTAATCACTATCAGATCATTCATGGTTTTTGAAATATAATTTTTATCTTTCGGTCATTATTTTATCAAGGCACATAATATAAGTATTCATTTTGTATATTTAACTTTGAATATCAAACCAATTGACAAATGAAAGGAATAGGCAGGTATTTTATTTTTATAAGCCTTCTTTTTGTAAAAAGGGAATCTTTTAAAACATATTTCAGGCAGATAGTCGAAGAGTGTATCATTATAGGTGTCGATTCATTGGTCATTGTTACAATTGTAGCCACCTTTATAGGAGCAGTTACAACCATTCAAACCGCTTACAATCTGGTTAATCCAATGATCCCGGATTATATCATAAGCGTGGTAGTAAGAGACATGACTCTCCTCGAATTGGCACCTACGGTAACCGCACTGATTTTTGCCGGTAAGGTGGGATCTAATATAGCCGGTGAATTGGGGACCATGCGTATTACTGAACAAATTGATGCTTTAGAGGTGATGGGCATCAACTCTATATCGTTTCTGGCATTACCAAAAATCATTGCAAGTATTCTAATGTATCCAATGCTGGTGACACTTGCGGCCTTTCTTTCAATAATGGGTGGATATTTTGCCGGCACAATGGCACACGTAATTACTCCGGAAGATTACATTTACGGAATCCGTGCCGATTTTATTGAATTTAATGTAGCCTTTGCCTTGATCAAAGCTGTTGTATTTGCTATTCTGATTTCCTCAATATCCTCCTATAAAGGATACTATACAACCGGAGGAGCATTAGAAGTAGGGAAGGCGAGTACAGCAGCTGTTACAAACAGCTGTATTGCTATATTGATGGCTGATTACCTACTGGCAGAATTATTACTGTAAACAAAATGATAGAAGTTAAAAATATAACAAAATCATTTGATGGCAAAACAGTTTTGCATGGCATTGATGGCGTATTTAAACCCGGCATCACAAACCTGATCATTGGCACAAGTGGTACAGGGAAAAGTGTATTGCTTAAATGTATGGTCGGGCTGATTGAACCTGATGAAGGAGAAGTTACTTATGACCAACGTGATTTTACCCATGTTGACAGAAATCACCGGAGAGATATCCGTCGTGAAATAGGAATGTTGTTCCAGGGAGCCGCTTTATTCGATTCCAAAACAGTGGAAGAAAACGTAAAATTTCCACTGGATATGCTCACAAAAATGCCTAATGATGAAAAACTAGACAGGGTAAACCTGGTATTAGATCGTGTAGGCCTTGAAAACGTCAACAGAAAAATGCCTTCAGAACTGAGTGGCGGCATGAAAAAAAGAGTTGGAATTGCCCGGGCTATCGTAAACCAAAGTAAGTACCTTTTTTGTGATGAACCCAATTCCGGCTTAGACCCTGAAACAGCCAATCTTATTGACGCATTGATCCAGGAAATAACCATAGAATACAATATAACAACCATTGTGGTGACCCACGACATGAATTCAGTTATGAAAATTGGGGAAAACATAATGTATATGTACAATGGGCAAAAACTATGGGAAGGGAATAAAAATGAGATCCTTGAGACAGAAGTCCCCGAACTCCATAAATTTATCTATGCAAACCAATTGGTCCGGGCTTTAAAGGCAGAAGGCAGTACGTAAACTGCTAGCTTTATTTTCTCATTTATTCATTTTCGCATTATCACATTATCACATTATCACATTATTAAAATAAGGCACTAACCTGCATCCGGCCAATATGCACCACATTAGCGCCTTCTGATTTACGCCCTTCATAATTGACAGACAGCTGTAAACCATTGATGATTTTTTTCTGAAACATCAGATTCCATGTCATGTTACGGCCAGGCCTCAGTGCCTCCAGCATCTCATATCCAACCGGTGTATTTTCCTCTCCGTCAAACTGGATATTAATAAAACGCACAAAGGCTGTAAGAGAATGTTTCACAGCGCGGTTATATTTAAAAGAAGCGATCACTTCTTGCGAATTTGATGTTTCACCTCCTGTATCTTTTTGGATATTAATTTTGTCCGAATAGGCATACTGTAACGAAAAGCGGAAGGTATTGGACGGCTGCCAGGATACCTCAGGCGCCACCCGGTACCTGTCTATAGTGTAATTACGTCCTGTTAAAAAATCAGAACTGCTATAAGTAGTGCCCTTGACAAAAAATAATTTCAAATTATATGATTTCCCCAGATTAACTCTGGCATTTGATGAAAAATCACGAAGCTGCCTGTCTTCGAAGCCATTGGTCAACAATTGTTTGTTTCCAGTCTTTAGCACTCCCATATCCAGACCAAATCCTGGATTAGACCGGTTAAAAAACAAACGACTGCGAATGGATTGCTTCACAGAAAGGATATCATTATCGGGAATATTCTGGTAAAACGGCAAAAATCTGCTCAACAAATCAGGATTGGTAATTCGCTTCAACTGTGTAAGGGAGGTGCTATTTGAGAATCTAGACAGAAACTGTTTAAACCCTCCTTCCTTTCGCCAGTTTCGCGGCATATTGATGTTTAGACGATAATTAAAATTATTTTCATAAGCAAAGACATATTCTGCAGACGGAACAAATATTTTAATGTAGTTCTTTTCATCAGGATTTATTGCCAGATAAAATTCTGACAGATCCTGAATGCCATCTCCGTTGTCATCCCGCCAGGTATGTGTGCCTTCTCCAGCGATGGTCTGCACATATACAAATTCCCGTTTAAGTTCCCTGCCATTACCTATGGCATAGCTCAGGTCCGATCGAACATGACCCTTGAAAAACCTGGCAAACCAATCTATCCGGGTTATAATTGTTTCTTCATGCATGGGATCAACTCCAACCAGATAATTCAAATTATCCCTGTAGGTAAACAACACATTAAGGTCGTGATTACTATTGAAACGTGACCTGATAAAAAACTGAGTGGTATTAGAACTGTTGCTCTTTTTAAGTTCCCCCTGTTGTGGAGAACGGTCCTCCCGAATACTATAAGACAATCCAAACCGGGTTTTCAATGTATCATTGCTACGGACATAAAACAAATGTTCAGAGTAATTCATTGCAGAACCAATAATCGAATCTTTTTGGAGATCAAATAAGGCATTTCGATCGAGTTTATAAGTATATCCAGGCATGAAATACTTCGATTTGTAATTGAAATCCACATTCAATCTCGACCAATCAGAATTAAATGAAACTGTTTTGTTGGACATTAAAAATGCATCTGAAATAAGCTGAAACCGTCCTATTTTTTTTGACAATTCAAATAAATTTTGATAACCGTCAACATATTCTCCTCTATATCTCTTTGTGAGTTTATACTTAAATTTATTGAATCTATCCTTCTCTATATTCATTAAAACATTCAATATATTATCTGCTGTATGATCGATACTGTCCTTATTCTCATAATTCCAGTCACGATCAAATTCAATATATCGATACCTGTCAATTGGAATGAAAAATGCATCATTATACTCATAATCAACCCCAGCCGTTAAAAAATAACCTTTAATAAATCCGATTGGACGTTTTTCAGTCAAATAACCAACTTTGAATGCTTTGCCATTATCATTTTCGCTATCCAGTTCAGAGTATAAATTCACATCATTTTTTGAAAAGGCCATTTCAGTAAAAACTTTTTCGTATGTGCTGATTTTTACTCCTCCTCCTACCGTGATCATATTTTTTTTGTTAGGAACAGGGATCCTCGAAACCGGAGCATAGTTACCCTGACGTTGCCCACTCTGCGGGCTCACCCACTCATACACACGACCATTAAGTGAGACAGGTTTTAAAGCATAGTCACCCTTTCCCAACCCTACTTCATTAAAAATCACCCTGTACAAAACCATATCCGCACTGTTGGAATACACAAATATATGTCGTAATTGCAAGTCGGCATCAAGGGTATCTTTTCGTTCATATAAAACAAGGTTCGGATTATAGGGCGTTTCTTCAGCACTGACAGTCAGGGCTTTATCCAGGTCATCACCAATTTGACTCAACAACAATTTGTCCTGATCGCTTAGCGAAAATGTAAGTGGCCGGTTTCTGTTATCCTTTTCAGAGTAATAATTAAAAAAGAAGTTGACCCTTCCCACATCCTGATAGTGACTGGCAGTGATAATACTTCTACTATAATTGCGGTCGGAGTATTCAACATCGATACGCACTCTGCTGAATTTGGTGATCAACACCCTGCTGGTAAACTGAATTTCAGCTTTATTGTAGTCAATCACATAATCGTTATTATAACCCCTGGCCAGCAATTTACCATCGAGATATACCTTTTCTGAGTTCGCCAAAACGATAATAAAATCATTGGTGCCAGGAATTTTTATACGGTATGGCCCCGGAACACCTTCCTGTACTTCCAACTGGATGGTCGCAAACTTGCCTTTGGCTACTGAAATTCCCAATGCAGTTTGAGCTTCGGATTTTGGCGATACCCGATACTTTGTGTTTAATGCCCCACCCTGAACATTCTTATAATAACGCAAAAAACCAGAAGGCTTGTTAGTTAACAAAATATCTCCACCTTTTAGTGAAAAATGTTCGTTATACAATTCCATCAATATATGATCAAAATCCTGAATCTGTGCCGTATTCCCTTCCGGTTGAAAAGGCACATTTTGATCCGTAATAGAAGCACGGATATTCAAACCATCACTCAATTTGCCTTCCAACTGTAGGTTTAATGTTGAATTGAGAACCACATTTTGTGTATTTCCAAAAGAAACTCCCCTGCTTAAACTTCCACTCTTTTGAAGCTGGTCCGTGGGAAATAGTTCTTCCCTGGAGTTGATTAATTCACCTTCATTTTGTTTTTCCGGCTTTCTGTACATGTTATCCTCACGGTATTGGGCAAGATTGCGTTTTTGATGTACTTCATTCAACTTATAGGGTATAGTTTGATAGCAAACTTCCAGAGAATCAAATTCACGTGTGGTTTTTACAGTTATCAGCCCAGAAGCAGGATTATATAAGGTCGTAGCACTTCCATCTGACACATTCCCAATCTGAATAGAAGATGGAATTATGGTAAGAGAATCTATTTCGATGGGTGTATTAAAAGCTTTAACCCAAAGGCATTTTTCATTTTGCTGGCCAAATACTATAACCGGTATCAGGAATAATCCGATAACAAAAAGCCTTAAGCTCATCAAACTCTTTGAAATTCAAGATAAAATACCGTACCCTCCCCTACTTCCGATTCAAACCAAACCTTACCTCCTGCGTGTTCAATTCCCCGTTTCGCAATGGTCAAACCAAGTCCTGAACCCGCGAACTTAGTACTGAAATTAGAAGCAAAGATCTTCTCTTTGATATCTTCAGGAATGCCCGTGCCCTGGTCTCTGATCCTGAGCCTCACAATGTCCTGGTTTAAGGAATAAAAATCAATATTTATTTCAGGGGTTTCATCCTTTCCTGAAGCCTGAATGGCATTGATAATAATATTTGAAATGGCACGTCCGATCCATTTTCTATCTCCACGTAAATATTTATCCCCAGATTCAATATTCAAACGAATCCTGACAAGTTCTTCCTTATCATACAATGCCACAATTTCACGTATCAGGGAAGTAATTTCAAAACGCTTACTTTCCGGAAGTGGCATTTTCGCAAAGGATGAAAAAGAAGTAGCTATATCATTCAACGTATTTACTTGTTCTAATAATGAATCAATTTGTTGAACACTTCGTCCCGATTCATCTTTCCCTTCATCGTACAACTTTTTCTTCATATGCTGGAGAGAAAGCTTCATTGGTGTAAGCGGATTCTTTATTTCATGGGCAACCTGTCTGGCCATTTCCCTCCAGGCACTCTCCTTTTCACTTTTTGCCAGAGCCATTTTGCTATCCTCCAGGTTGACAAGCATCTTATTATACTCATTCACCATCAAACCAATCTCATCCTCAGAATTCCAACTCAAAGGCTCGTTATAACCCGATAGAGTTGTCTTTCTAATTCTTTGTGTAATCAAACGCAGCGGAAAAGTAAGCTCACCGGAAGCATAATATGAAATGAACAGAAATAAAATAAAAATAAAAGTATAAACGATAATAACGTTAGAAAGCACTCGAATCAGGTGCTTTTCAAGGTCTTCCCGTGAAGCAAAGAAAGGCAGGCTTAATAGTCCTATCAGGCGTCCATCATCAAAGGATTTTACACCCACATATGTGTTTTTATACTTCAGGCTGCCCACGTACTCGTCAAGCAAAATAGAACTACCCATCTCCTCTACGATATTTTGATAAGCTTTTGGATTAATATATCCGGAAAGCAGTTGGTTTTCATATATCAGTGGTTGGCTCGTAGCAATTAACCATCCATTATTATTAAACAAATTAATATCCAGCTCAGCAAACTGAGCAATCCTATACACTTCATTTGAAAGCATCTCGCGGTCAATAATCTGCTCCTGGTAGTCATTTAAGGTGCCTTCCAATCTGCCGCTCAGGTTTTGTGCTTTTTCGAGATATCTCAGTTCCATATCCTTTTTATATGATCTTACGATAATACTCATCGTTGTCAAACTGATTATAAACAAGGGAACGAAAAAGGCAAAATTCAAATAAAGCTGAATTCTGGTAGCAAAATTCTGATGAATCCTATACACACGTGAATAGAGTGCCATCAAAATTAAGATGGCCAAAATACTTCCAATAAAAATAAGAAATAAAAAACTGAAATTTGCCAGCATATTCATTACAGGATATACTTTAGAAGAGATCACGACAATTTTTGTCCCCTCGCTCTTAAATCCGTAATGATGAAATTTGCCATCAATAATTCCTTTGCTTAACAGTTGTGGATTATCCAGCAGCTGTATATCCATGTTCTTCCGGTAATTGAAAACACCATGATTAATAACCAGTCTGACGCCATCAAAAATGCCATAACTGAGGTCTTTTAATATATCCGGGCGATATGAATAGCGATTATCTGACAGCAATAAAGGGTAAACCGTATTCGGGACGAACCGTTTCAATTTTAAATCCAGTAAAACATATCCTGCCACACGGTCATATCGCTTTATTTCGATAAAATACAGATACCTCTTTGCAAAAGATTTGTCCAGTTCATTTATAAAATACAACCCCGGTATTTCGGTTTTAAACTCCTGCACCTGATCCATCAACTGAAAGTAATCTGACTGATCCCGACCAACTTCAAATGGACGCCCTTTTGAATTGAAAACATATATCTGAGCATCATATTGTTCGAGATAATTACCGAGATATTCACGTTTTATTTTTTGCTTGATTATGCTTTTGGAAGCGTAAGGGCTGTATATCCTGATCTGAACAAATACATCATTTCTGATTTTATCTGCCGCATCAGTTAAAAGAAATTCCGTTACCGGATCATTTTCAATTAGAAGCTGAGTTGCCAAACGCTCCTTATTTACAATAACACTCTCCTGATTGTATTTGTAATTTGCATATGCACCTGTAACGGCTGCGGGTATACCTGAAACGAAAAAATAAACAAATGTGAGAAACTGTACTCTGTTTACGTAATTGGGCAATTGAAACAATAAAAGGAAGGTATAAAAAATAACATTCACGATCAGGATGACGCTAAAATCCGAATCGTCGAGTATGGACATTAAAACAAACAATGCCGTTCCGCCAAGAAAAATAAACAATGTCCCAATCTTATGTACATCATTCAGCCTGAAAAACAATTTGAAAGAGATATGAGTAAATAAAAAATAGATCACCCCACTCATGAAAAATATGCCATACCCTATTAGTTTCAGATAACTGAACTCCATGTTTTCCGTAATATCCATGCTCCATTGTGAATCAAAACTCAAGGATCGAACCAGGAGGTAATGCAGATTTAACCAGAAATATGTCAGAAAAATCAAAATGACGGAAACGATATTTTTAACCGGAATGCTGCTCTCTCGAATCCTTTTATACCAAAGCGATTTATAATAGTACTTGAATGCGTACAATGCCAATCCTCCTAGTGCGAGCAAATTTAGCAACAGATCACCCAGGGAAGGATTAATGGCAGCTGATGCATAATTCCCAGGATCAAATAAATCAATTTTAATAAACGTGTAAGGAAAATTAGCCAGGATCATTACAACACGTACAGCCAATAAGCTTACAAGCAGAACAATAAATCCCTTTTCGTATTGAAAATTTGAAGTAAAATATCGACTTAAAGCAATAAAAGTCAGACCCAGAAAAAATAAAAATAAAAAAACTATCCCCTTTATTATAAAGACAATAACAGGGTTGTTATGATGATATGTTGAGCCTAGCTGTATGTGAAACAACAGCTGTCCATCTGGCCCCAGCACGGCATTTCCTTCATTGTCATACGAAGAAAACAACTTAAAATCCCCATCACTAAATACTTGCTTATTATACTCATTTTTCAAAAAGTCATTTACAATGTTGGTTTTAGCCATCAAGGAAATAATACCGATGATCTCCTGAGGTTTGTCTGAAATGACATTAGTATCTTTTACTGCAATAAAAAATCTCCGGGGTGTTTCTATTAACTTGATGGAGTAATCTCCCTGAATTTGTCTGTATTTTGGGATAAATCTGTTTTCAGACCAGAAAACAAGTCTTTTATTATAATATATAAAACAAGGGTATCTCAGGTCATTGGGCATATCAGAAAAGGACGGCGCAGGATTACTCCCAATGCTTTCGTTTATACGCTCAACATCTGAAGTGATATTTGATATTTCCCTGGCAATCCTCGTTTCTATCATCGAAACCAATTGGCTGGGATCCTTCTTTCGGGTTATGAAAAAATAATGTAGTATAATCGCTGTCAGTAGAAGAATAACAGCAATGATCAAGTACTTGTACCCTGAAATGGTAATTCGCTTCATACCAACAGTCATTTAGAGTCGATGCTAAAGTTATAAAATAAAATAACAATTAAGTTCCAAAATTGGATCCGATCACCTTTCCATTTACCGTAACACCAATAAAAAGGAAATCAACTAAAATTATTTTACTTTTAAGAGGCTCTGATTTTTAAAAAATCACTACCTTTGCACTCCGTTCGCCCAAACAGGGTTTCAAGAATGGTTAAAATTATTGTTAAACTTTAATTCGGCAAAACATGCTCCGGTTTCGCCGAGTACACAGGAGTGATTTATAACATGAGTAAAAAAGAAGAAAAAATCCAAACGGAAGAAGCATCCAAAACACCTGAAGAGCAAAAACAAGCGCCACAGGAAGAAACAGCCACCGATGCACCACAAGCTGAAAAAGCTGATCAGAAAGAAGCTGAAGCTGAACCGGTAGATGAGGTTAAAAAGCCTGAAGCCAAAGAGGAAAAGGTTGAAACTACAGAAGCCGTAAAAGAACCCGAACCCGAACCAGAGCCTGAAAGTAAGGTAGCAGAGCCAGAGATTAAAAAAGAAGAGGCTGAAGCTCCAAAAGCTGAAGAAGAAGTCGGGCAAAAACCAGAAGAAACAGCCCCTGCGGAGCCCACACCGGAACCTAAAGATGAAAAAGCTTCAGAAAACGACGATAAACCATCAGAAGAGGTGACAGAAAAAGATCCGGAAATACAGGAAGAGGAAGAAGAAGAAGAATTTGACTGGGACTCCATTCAAAGTAAAAGTTTTGGGGAAGACTACTCTGATGATGAGCGCAAAAAACTTGAAGAACTATATGAAAACACCCTAACAACTGTCACCGAAAAAGAAGTTGTTAAGGGCACGGTAGTAGGCATCACTGATCGCGATGTAATTCTTAATATCGGTTTTAAATCTGACGGATTAGTTCCGCTCAACGAATTTCGTGATGTCCCCGACCTGAAAGCAGGCGACGAAGTAGAAGTATACCTCGAAGAGCAAGAAAATGCTCAGGGCCAATTGATCCTTTCAAGACGTAAGGCAAAAATCGTAAAAGCATGGGAAAATATTCAAGGCTCCTATGAAGATGACAAAGTAATCGATGGTTTTGTAAAACGTCGTACAAAAGGTGGTTTGATCGTTGATATCTTTGGCGTAGAATCTTTCCTCCCTGGATCACAGATCGATGTAAAGCCCATTCGCGACTTCGACATATTTGTAAATAAGAAGATGGAAGTAAAAGTCGTTAAAATCAATTACTCTAACGACAATGTAGTTGTTTCGCATAAGATACTGATAGAAAAAGATCTGGAAAAACAAAAGGCAGAGATACTTAACAATCTCGAAAAAGGACAGATACTGGAAGGAACTATCAAAAACATGACCAATTTCGGTGTATTCATCGACCTTGGTGGTGTAGATGGCCTATTGCATATCACAGATATTTCATGGGGTCGTATCAACCATCCGGAAGAAGTGCTTAATCTCGATGAGAAAGTTAATGTTGTAGTACTGGATTTTGATGACGATAAGAAAAGAATTTCACTTGGCATGAAGCAACTGACGCAACATCCATGGGATTCACTGGATAAAGAACTAAATGTTGACTCGAAGGTTAAAGGTAAGATTGTGAACGTAGCCGATTATGGTGCATTCCTTGAGATCATGCCTGGTGTCGAAGGTCTGATTCATGTTTCTGAAATGTCCTGGTCACAACACCTTAGAAATCCAAGTGATTTCATCAAGATAGGAACCCAGCTCGAAGCAGTAGTGCTTACCATGGACCGTGAAGATCGCAAAATGTCTTTAGGCATCAAACAACTCTCTAAAGACCCATGGACCAAGCAGGATATTCTCGATAAGTACGCAATTGGCACTAAGCATAAAGGTATTATACGTAACCTGACCAACTTCGGCTTGTTTATCGAGCTTGAAGAAGGTATTGATGGCCTTGTACACGTTTCGGATTTAAGCTGGACCAGGAAGGTCAAACATCCTTCGGAGTTCATCAAAGTTGGTGAAGAACTGGAAGTTGTAGTACTTGAACTCGATGCGGACAATCGTAGATTGGCCCTCGGACACAAACAACTTGAAGAAAACCCATGGGATACTTTTGAGACTGTTTTCACGAAAGGATCTGTCCATAAGTGTACTATTATGAACAAAACCGACAAAGGTGCGGTTTTGGAACTGCCTTATGGAATTGAAGGTTTTGTGACTACCAGAAATCTTCAGAAAGAAGACGAAACTTCAGCTATAGCTGGAGAGACACTTGACTTTAAGGTGATTGAATTCTCTAAAGATGATCGCAGAATTGTACTTTCGCATACTGGCACCTTTAAGGAAGAAAAACCGAAACCAGCTAAGAGTCGTCCTGCAAGAGGCAATGCAATCAAAAAAATCAACAAAGATGTAGAAAGAGATACACTTGGAGATTTGGAAGCTTTATCGTCACTGAAGGAGCAAATGGTGGAAAACAAGAAAAAGACTGTGATGGCTGCTGCTGCTGCAAAAAGCGAAAATGCTAAAAAAGAGCAGGCAGAAACCAAAAAGGCGAAAACCACCAAAGTTAAAACGGAAGCGGCCACGGAAGTAAAGGAGGAGGCTAAAACGGATTTAGTTACAGAAGAGAAAGCTGAAGAAAAGGCTGAAGAGAAAAAGAATGAAGCCGCTAAACCGAAGAAAAAAGCCGCTAAAACAACAGCTAAAAAAGTGGTTAAGAAAGACGAAAAAGAAGAAGACGCCAAAAAAGACGACGATTCTGAAAAAGAAGCTTCTTAAATTCGCATAGAAAATCAAAGAGATGACATCTTTTGAACAGATGTCATCTCTTTTAAATATTTTTTATAAATTTACATTATAAAGATAATGGTCGCGTGGCCGAGTGGCTAGGCAGAGGTCTGCAAAACCTTCTACAGCGGTTCGAATCCGCTCGCGACCTCAATAAAATTGCCTCTTGTGCTAACAAGGGGCTTTGTTTTTTGAGAAAGGCCTGAACTTGTTCAGAAGCCGTATCGATAAAAATAAAGTCACACTGAAAGTGAGGTG
>Ga0164313_10003745_pt1 | contig 13547 bp, 12 predicted proteins | sample GuaBasSedimGuay4_FD_113735 | JGI IMG/M metagenome (GOLD analysis project Ga0164313, IMG submission 113735) | Subseafloor sediment microbial communities from Guaymas Basin, Gulf of California, Mexico - Guay4, Core 4569-4, 0-3 cm | ecosystem: Environmental > Aquatic > Marine > Hydrothermal vents... | reverse complement strand
GTGCCCGATCTGTTCATTCGGATGGGAGGAATAAGTATGCCCAAGGAACCCAACATCCAGAATCTCGACCCGCGCATGGAGGTCCTGCGCGACTATATGCTGAGCAAGCCCGCCACCACGGATGATTTCCCCTTTGGCCCGCAGGCCATGGTGTTCCGGGTGGCCGGCAAGATTTTCGGGATCATGCCCTGGGAGGAGAATCCCATCAGCATCTCGCTGAAGTGTGATCCGGAACGGGCGGTTCAATTGCGGGAGCAGCACTCCGGAATTACGGGTGCCTATCATCTGAACAAGACGCATTGGAATGGGGTGAAGATGGATGATTCGGTGAGTTTGGAACTGGTCAAGGAACTGATGGACCACAGTTACGAATTGATCGTGGCTTCACTGCCGAAGAAGGTGCGTGACGGGCTCCGGGAATAAAAACCGCCCCGTTCAACCGGGGCGGTTCCCTCAGACCGTTGGCATGAGCCTCAGGACAAATCTTCTTGGACTATTTTTTCCCTTTGCCTTTACCGTTGCTTTTCCCGCTGGAGGAATTGTCGGCAACCTTCTTTTCCTTCTGGTGATTCTTGCCATGATGGTTGCGGTATTCCCCTGCAGTCAGCTTTTTTAGATCGGTGCCCGAGGCGCGCATCTCCATGGCCCGTTCCACCGAAACACCGTAGCATTCATGCAGCATCCGGGCCGCCACGAGGTTGCGGCAGTCACCGTCGGTCAGGACCAACCGCTGGTCTGACTTCTTGGACTTTTTCCAGTGGCCGTATGCCTTCCCGTAGGGCGGGCGGGGTTCCATCTTGACCGGAAGGAACCACACGTCGGGATCCATTCCCAGCCCAACGCTGATTTCCCACCAGGAAGTACCTTCGGAGCGGAGAGTCAACATGTAGGCGGGTGATTTTCCCGAGTGCCGGGCCATGAACATGGTCACGGCCAGGTCGTCGGGGTGCCCACATTGCCCGTTCCAGCCGCGGACCTGTTCGGGGTTTTGGTCGTAATAACGCGAGGATACGCCTATGTAGACCTCGGTATCGTCATCGATCTGGATTTCCGCCCCAAGGCTTATATCCAAGGCGCTTTCGGCCGCGGTAACCGAAAGGATTCCTATCAGGAACCCCAGGATGGGCAAAACGAAATATTTTTTCCCGAACCGGGTGTTCATGACCTAAACCTCCGAAAATGCAATGCGAAACGGCATTCCGGAGGGATGTCGCAAATGATGTGCCGGGAGGGGGGATTATGGTAAGACAATTTCACTATGGTGAAGATCACACATCAGGCACGAATGCACAGGCCAGACAACGACCAGATCGCCAACCTCAAGACTTTCGCAAATGGGGCCGGAAACCTCGACAACCCCGTGTTCCTGGGAGAGCGAAACAACCGGGGCTTTGGTCAGGACCTTGCCAAGTCCGGCTGAATGCCCCCCGGGGGGCAAATCAAGAGTGCCCAAAAGTCCGTAAATACGTCGGCCACCGCTTTCCAGACTTTCTTTCGACAGATGAACCGCCCCACCATGGACCACGATCTGATTCCGCTCGGGGTAGATGCCCACCACGGGACAGACCGCGGCGGCGGCCATCTGGCTTTCAGTGCACGAGCCAATTTGCAACTGCATGAGGTCGTAGAATACGAAGTTGCCAGGACGGATTTCGTCTACCCCCGTGAAATCTTCAACGGCGCTGCAACAGGGAGTGTCGCCCACGGACAGTTTCAGGTCGGGGCCGGCTGAGTGAAGCCGCGCCACGGTGTCGGTGTAGATGTCCAGCAGCTCAGCGCGACTGCGAGCCCCGTAACTGATCCCGGTGTGGGTAAGAAGGCCGGCCGGTCGGGCAATGGCCGCGAGAACTTCCGACATTTGATCCACGGCGTCCCACCTAACCCCGGTCCGGCCGTAACCGGTATCAACCTTGATCCAAACATCAACATCCAGGCCCGCGGCCGCACGCGCCGCCGCCACCGAATCCACGGTCAACCCCAGGCGCCCGCCGCGCCGGCTCAGGTATTCGGCAAGCGGGCGAATGCGCGGCAACTCCAGCGGATTCAGTAAAAAAGCGATCGTGATGTCTTTCCACCCCGTCTCGGCGAACTGCTCGGCCATCCGCACCGACGAAACGGTAATTCGATCGACTCCTTCGTCCGCAAACCACCGCGCCACCACCGGCGACTGGTGGGTCTTGAAGTGCGGTCGAAAAATAACGCCGGACCGGCGCGCCTTCTCCGCCATGTCGCGGATGTTGGCCCGGGCTCGTTTTTCATCGACGATGACCGCCGGACCGGTCAGGCCCAGGGATTTCAGATATTCACTGGTTGCTTTGAGCATGTCGGCGTCTCCTTGGCCACCAGTCTATCACTTAGCAGCCAGGTAAGGTCACCTCCTTTTTCATGCCACAGGCGATGGCAGCTGGAGCAGAGAGTGACCAGGTTCGCGGGGTCGTTGGAGCCGCCTTTTATACGCGGGACGACATGGTGGATATCCAGAAAACGGTTGTGGTTGCAACCCTTACGGCGGCATTGATGGCGATCTCGGGCCAGGACCTCCCGCCGCACCCGGGGCGGAATGGTGCTTTTGTTGCGTTTGCCGGGCTCGTGAACCTGGGCGTCACACCGCACCGTTTCCGCCTCAACGGAGGTGAGTTCCTTTTCTCCCTGTGATGTTTGAACGGTTGCCTTGGCGCAGGTCGGGCATTCATGAACATGAATCTGGTAGCGAGGCGAATTTGCCCCCCGGGGGGCATTTTCGTCGGCATCGAGGTAGGACTCCATCATGTCGAGCAGCAGGTCGGCTTTGTTTCCATTAAAACCGATTCGAGCCATCAACGCTTCATAACGAGCCATCTGAGTCGGCGACAATTCGAAACCAACGCGCGTTGAAATTGCGACCGGGGGAGAGGTTGCCGCCGCCGGCATCAATTCGGTCTGGGCGGGGTTGGTTTTCCGCTTGGCTTTTTCCTTCGCGTGCCGAACGGTCTCCTCCAACTCGCGCCGCGATTGCTGCTCCGCGATCTTCAGCCATGCCGCCTCATTTTCAGAATCGGCCACCTTCACGATTTCCCGCGCCTTGGTGTAGCCCAACTCTCCGGACCGCACTTTTTCGGTCACGCGCGGCAAGGCCTCCAACTTTTCGGCCAACCGCTTGAAATCGCCGGTCCGGGTCGTGGAAAAACCCAACTCTTCCGACGCGTACTGATAGATGGAACTGAACCCCAGCTCGCGAAACAATCCTCGCTTCATGATTTCACCGAACCACAGCACCGCGCAATGATGCGCGCGGTCCATGATGGCCACACTCTGTTTCATGGCTTGGTGGGCTTGGCCGGCATTGCGGCCGGGGCGGAATTCGGGCATATTCATGGCGGTTCCCTCCTTGGAATTGTTGTCAAAATAATATACGAAAAAAAGGCGAAAAGGGCAAGTTAAAACTATATATTAAATCAATTTAACAGATAACGAAGACACAGTATCAACCGCAATCAACCCCTCCCGAATACCATTGCCAAATCCCCCCGCTTAAGTCATTCTCCCCGCAGGAGGAAGACAGATGAAATGTCCCGTCTGCCATGTGCCCACGTACGTGGTCGAATTCGAACAAATCGAACTGGACCTGTGTCCTGACTGCCAGGGTATATGGTTCGATCACGGTGAGCTGGACCTGTTGCTCAAGACGACGGACGCATCGGCTTTGATTGATGCTGAAACCGACGAGCCCAGCCGCCCGTGTCCAATCTGTAATCACAAGATGAACAAGGTGAATATCGGGCCCGGCCGCCGGGTACTGATTGACAGCTGCCCGGAAGGATGCGGCATCTGGTTCGACAATAATGAACTGGCCGACCTCGCGGGCGATCTCAAGGCCGATGGCTGGCATGTCCAGCCCGGCGTACGGGAATTCCTCTGCGGGATGTTCCCCACGAAAGGTGATAACTAATGCTCTTCGTTCTTATTCTTGCGGGTTTGATGGTAGTGGTGGTCGCATGGCTGGTCAGCATGTACAACGGGCTGGTCGGTCTGCGCAACCAGGTCAAGGAATCCTGGGCCCAGGTGGACGTGCAGCTCAAAAGGCGCTTCGACCTGATCCCCAATCTCATGGAAACGGTGAAGGGTTACATGTCCCACGAGCGGGAAACCCTTGAAGCGGTGACCAAGGCCCGGGCCGCCATTTCGGGGGCGGGTGGAATGCCCGAACGCATGGCCGCCGAGGGTGGGATGACCGCCGCGCTCGGTCGTCTGTTCGCCGTAAGCGAGAGCTATCCCGATCTGAAGGCCAGCACGAATTTCCTGTCGCTGCAGGAGGAACTGGCCAGTACCGAAAACAAGATCAGCTTTGCGCGGCAGTTCTACAACGAGACAGTCATGCGCATGAACAACAAGGTGCAGATGTTCCCGAGCAACATCATCGCCGGCATGTTCAACTTCACCGCCGAGACCTTCTTCGAGGTGGAGGACGAGGCCGAACGCGCCGCCCCGAAGGTGGACTTCAGCTGATATGTGGGAACAGATAGCAGCCAACAGACGCAAGTCCGTCGTCCTGGTGTTTTTCACCGCCCTGCTCCTGGTGGCTCTCGGCTGGTTCGGCGGCGAGTACTTCTGGGGCCGGGGCGGTGGGCCGACCGGTGTCATCATCGCCCTGGTGGTGTGGCTGGTCATGACCCTGACCGCCTGGTTCCAGGGCGACAACGTCATGTTGACGATTTCGGGCGCCAAAAAAATCGACAAGAAGGATCTGCCGATTCTCCACAACATCGTCGAAGAGATGACCCTGGCCGCGGGGCTTTCCAAAATACCCGCGATCTACGTCATCGACGATCCGGCGCCCAACGCGTTTGCCACCGGCCGCCGGCCGGAAAACGCTTCGGTGGCGGTAACGAGCGGGCTCCTCAAAAGGCTCAGCCGTGACGAACTGCAGGGTGTGATAGCCCACGAGATGGCGCACATCCGCAACCGGGACATCCAGTTGATGCTGTTCGCTGGCGTGCTTGCCGGGGCGATCGTGATCCTGGCCGAAGTCGGTCTGCGCGGCATGTGGTTCGGCGGCGGTCGCAGCCGGTCGCGGCGTGACAGCGGAGGGGACGGGGGGAGCATCATCGCCATCGTGGCCATCGTGTTGATGATCCTGGCGCCGATTCTGGCCCAGCTGATCTATCTGGCGGTGTCGCGCAAGCGCGAGTATCTGGCCGATGCTTCGGCCGCCACGTTCACCAGGTATCCAGAAGGTCTCGCCTCGGCACTGGAAAAGATCAGCCGCGCGCCGGACAAACTGGGCAGCGCGACCAGCGCCACAGCGCCGATGTACATCATCAACCCGCTCAAACGCACCAAAAAACACATGGCGGCCAACGCGACCAGCACGCATCCGCCCATCGACGAACGGATCCGCATTCTGCGCGCCATGGGAGCGGGAAGTTTTGCCGATTACGACCGCAGTTACAGGGAAGTCAAAGGGGCTAAAAAGGGCGTGATTCCTGGTTCGGCCCTCAAAGAAGACGGCTCCGAAGCGGCGGCTCCGGTGCGCGAAAAAGTTTCAGCATCGCAGCGTGAAATCGCCCGCCAGGTCGATGATCTGTTCTACAAAAAGGACGGTTACCACCGGATCGAATGTTCCTGCGGCACCGTCCTGAAGATTCCGCCCGATTTCAAGGCCGACGAAGCCAAATGCCCACGGTGCGGAACAAGGCACAAGATCTAGATCTCCGGCGGCCCCTCGGGCCCACCCGTGAGATAGCGGCCTTCGAGAAAAGCGGAGACAAGATCGCGACCACAATCGGTGCCGATGGATTCGGGGTGGAACTGCACTCCGACCATCGGCCATTTTTTATGGCGCACGCCCATGACCAATCCTTCGTCGGTCCAGGCAGTCACGGTCAGGCTGGAGGGCAATGATTCACGATCCGCGATAAGCGAATGATACCGCATCACTTCCAGAGGCTCGGACATGCCCGTAAATATGCCCGTCCCGTCGTGGAGAATATATGAAGTCTTCCCATGACGCGGCTCAGGCGCGCGCACGATGCAACCTCCAAATGCTTCGACGATGCCGATGTGTCCCAGGCAAACGCCCAGAATGGGAATCCGTTCGCCCAACTCCAGGATCACTTGCCGGCAGATGCCGAAGTACGCGGGGTTTTCGGGACGGCCCGGCCCGGGGGAGATGATGATCCGGTCAGGCTGGAGGTCGCGCACTTCGTCCACGGTGATTGCGTCGTTACGGAAAACACGCGGTTCGATTCCGTCGCACAACCCGGCCACCATCTGGAACAGGTTGTAGGTAAAGGAGTCGTAGTTGTCCAGGATGACGACTTTCATGGCGCCTCCCCTTCGCCGGCCAGCGCCCGGACCGCGGCAATCAGCGCGCGCGCCTTGTCCAGGGTTTCCTGGTATTCGGCTTCCGGGTCGCTGTCGGCCACCACCGCGCCGCCGACTCCGAAGGTTGCGCGGCCGTCCTTGCACACGATGCTGCGGATGACGATGCTGAAATCCATCGTCCCGTCATGGTCGAAGTAACCGATCGCCCCGGAATACACCCCGCGTTTCACGGGCTCGATGGCGTCGATGATCTTCATGGCCTCGATCTTGGGGGCGCCGGTCATCGAGCCGCCGGGGAAACAGGCCCGGACCAGGTCGAAGGCGTCGTATCCAGCCCGCAACCGGGCGCGCACCGTGGAGACCATCTGGAACACCGTGGCGTATTCTTCGATGATCTGCAGCTCGGGAACGGAAACACTGCCGATTTCCGCCACCCGGCCCAGATCGTTCCGCACCAGGTCGACGATCATCACGTTTTCAGCTCGGTCCTTGGCCGAGCCCGCCAATTCCTCGCGGAGACGGGTGTCTTCTTCGGGGCCACCGCCGCGGGGGCGGGTGCCTTTGATGGGACGGCTTTCGGCGATGCGGTCTTCATCCAGACTTAGAAAACGTTCGGGGGAGGCGCTGACCACCTGAAAGTCCGGGAATTGCAGCCAGGAGGCGAAGGGGGCCGGGTTTATTTCCCGCAAATCCCCGAACAAATCCCATGGATCGCCGGGCAGGTCCATTTCGAGGCGGTGGGTCAGACAGACTTCAAATACATCGCCCGCGAAAATGTGCTCGCGGCACTTCTGGACGGCGGAACAATATTCCTCTTTGGTGAAGTGGGCACGGACGGGCAGGGAGTCGGCACCCCCAATTTCCGGGGGCGCCTGCCTACGCCATCCATGGCTTCGGCCGGCTCTGCTTCCGGGCTCCTCCGCCCTCCTGGCTCCGGAACCCTCCAGACGCCCCGGAGAATTGGGGGTGCCGACTCCCTGCCCGTCCGTGTCCGCTTCGCAAGAAGCGATACGGGAACGCCAATCAGATACGCGGGCGTCCGAATCTCCCCTATCAACCAACGAGAGGGTTGTTTCGCCCGTCCGGTGGTCGTGGCACAGCACTTCATCCACGACCATGAAAGCCAAATCGGGAAGCTGAAGGTCGTCCTTGCCGGTATCCGGCAAATCCTCGATGGCGTAGCCCGTTTCATAGCCGAAATAGCCGATCAACCCGCTTTGAAATTGCCCCCCGGGGGGCAATTTTCCGCTGGCGACTGGCTGGTACTCGGACTGGAGGTCGCGCAGGGCGCCAAAAGGATCCCCAAACCAGTTCCTGACTGCGGCCGCCTCCAAACGCGCTCCGTCCGCCGTCCGCCAAGTGGTCAGATGAAGGTCCATCGCCAGGTCTGCGCGCCCGGTACGCCGCCCCGCCAACAACGCGCAGGGATCGCCCCCAAGAAATGAATACCGGCCCAGCCGTTCGGGTGCCATGGCGCTGTCCAGCAGGAAGGCGCAACCCGAAGGGCCGAACATGGCGCCGTAGCGCCAGAACGGCAGAGTAAGATCGATGGGGATGGCGAGGCGAGAAGTCATGTTTCATCCGACCGGTCGGTTTCCGCACAATGCGCGAGGGTCTTTTCGACCCGGCTCCGCAGCGCGGTGACGTGGGTTCCTTCCCAGAACAAGTGGTCACATTCACGACAAATGTAATAGGTGTCCAGCCATTTGGCAGTTCTCGGCGGGATGCGAGTGGCCAAGTCGGCCTTGGCAACCTCGCGCAACCGGCCGTTGCATTTGCTGCAGCGGCCGAACAGCCTGACCCGGGAAACCAGTAGAAACCGGCGCAACACCTCAGTGGCCTGGATGTCGGCATCATCAGAACGGATCAGCATTGCGTTGTCCATGGAGGCCCGTTTGAGCAGTGATCGGCTGCGCGTCAGGACGGTGCGTTTTTCGTTGATCCCCCGGCGGGCCATGCCGGGCTCGGACCAGGAGTCGTCCCAGGCCGTATCGAAGCCCATGACCCGTAAAAGGAGGGCCAGTTTTCCGACGTGGCCGTCACACAAAAAACGGGGTGTGGGCAGCGATCGGGGCCGTGCTCCGGCAACCGCCAGGACATCGCGGTCCACGGTCCGGGCATCCAGGGGAAGTTCCAGGCCCGTTACCAGGGAAAAAACCGTCCCTATTTCACAGTGGGGAACCCCAATTGATTCGATGATATCCTTAAGGGAGGAAGGTTCGGCCAAATGGCGTAAAACCAAGGCAGGATGGCCGGAATGTGGGGGATAAACCAAGGCCGAGGGGGAAATCAAAGTCCCCAGATCCTTCTGGAAAATGAGCCTCATTGTCAACATTTGGCAAATAATACCACACTTCTCTGTTAGTCGATTGACAGGTCCTATCTCCAACCGCTAAATTTCCCAAACTCGACTTTGACAGCACGGGATTGCATAAGGATATCTTCCCGCCAGTTGCCTTGCCGCTGGAGCTGCCCTGGTCAGCCGGACCACCGGAATATAATTCCCGGTGAGAGCCGGTTTTTCATCCCCTGGAGACTCATCTGGAGAGTGCTTTGCGCCCGAACCGGATCACCATTTTTCTGACTACGCTTTTATTGCTCGGCGCGGGGCCGTCCTCCGCCGTGGATGACACTCCTTCGGTTCCGGTGAAGCATCTCTATACCAACGCTGGCTTGTTGGGTGTGGCCCTGACCAATCTGGGATATTTCGGGACCGCCTGGAGTAATCGCTATATCCCCTCGGGGGAATACTACCTCAACAGCAACACCGAACACATTTACAAGGGCGGCATTTGGGTCGGGGCCCGTGATAGCGATGGAAGCCTGCACGTTTCCACCGGCGCCCAGGACGCCAACGGTCTGGTCGAGGGCGATGAGTCCCGGGAATTTCGCAATTGGCACGTGGAAAAAGAAACACCGAACGGTCTGGAAAAGCTTTCTTACGTCGAGTGGTCAAACAATCAAAACGAGGACAATTACCACCCCGACGCCCTCTCCACCCAGCACATCGAATTCGCCTTTAAAGATGATGCCGTTCTCGAATCGGGAAACCACCGGCCTCTTGGACTCAAGGTCATTATGCGCATCCTGGCCTGGGGTCCGAAACACGCCGATGATTTTGTCATCTTCGATTATGCCATTATCAACGACAACCTGGAACTGCAGAAGGAACTCACGGATCTTTACATTGGGTTGTGGGTGGATACCACGGTCGGCAACACCGAACAGACCAATCCTTTTGACTCGGATGCTCCAGTCGGCTGGAACTTCAACGACGATATGAATGGCGCCTGGGGAGCCAGCGGGGTCGTGCATGATGATTATACCGTACCCGGTGATCCGCGTATCTGGATGGCCTATGAGCACGATGATGACGGCGAGGAGGGTCTGGCGACCAGCTGGATCGGTTACCGGCTTCTGGGAACAAGCGAGGAAGCACAGCCCGAACCGGGGATAAATCCCGTATCCTATAATTCCTGGCGTTTTCGGGGCGTTCCCGAAGAGGACGACTGGTACACCGACGCGGACGATCCCGACACTCCGATTCAGGGAAAATACCAGGTCATGAGCAACGGTGCCTTCACGGTTGGGGAGACTCAGGAAGTTGATTACACCAAGGCCTCCAACTGGGTGGGATTGTTGACCACCGGCCCCTTCCCCTTCCTGGCCGCGGGCGACACTCTGCGGATGACCTTCGCCATCGTGGCCGGGGAAGATTCCCTGAGCATTCTTGAAAACAGCAAGATCGCGCAGTTGGCCTACGACAACGGATTTTCCCTGCCTGAGGGCCCACCGTCACCCAAGTTGAATTTTTCCTACCAGGACAACCAGGTCACCTTGACCTGGGCTCCGGGTGACTCCCTGGATGCCGGTGGCGGGGATCTTCCCCTGGAGAGCCCCCTGCGGTCGCCTGAACATCACATCAGCGACATCACCGGACGCGAGGATTTTCAGGGATACCGCATCTACCGGTACAGGGGCGAGAATATTGTGGGCGAGCCCTTTGAAATTTCGAACCTGGTGGCCCAGTACGATGTCATCGACGGTGTGGGTTTCGATACGGGGATGCCTCCGCTGAATGAAGATGGCCTGAGAGAGTTCGTGGACACCGATCTTCTGGATGGATTTCCATACTGGTATTCGGTGACGTCCTTCAGCGCCCCCAATCTCCAGGATGGCTTGCCGGAGTTCGAGAGCGGATACAACGCCAACTCCAAGCTGGTTTACCCCGGGCCCGCGCCCTCGGGGCCGGACAATCCGCGTACGGTGGGCGTTTATCCGAACCCATACCGCGCCGGTTCCCTGTTCGATAATCGCCTGGAGGGGGAACTGGGGCGCAAGATCTGGTTCACCGGTCTGTCCGCGCGGTGCAAGATCGATGTGTTCACTCTCGTGGGTGAACTGGTCCATACCCTGTATCACGATGACCCCAATTCGGGCCAGGAACCCTGGGATATGTTGAGTGGGCACGGTCGGGCCATTGCCTCGGGACTGTACATCTATGTGGTGGAAAATCAGGACACCGGAGAGATTCAGCGCGGAAAGCTGGTGATCATAAAATGATCCGTACCCGATTCCACAGGATTCCCTTTTCGTCCCGATCCTTGACCTTGATGGCCGCCGCCCTGGTGGTGGCTGCGGGTGCGGTGGGCCTGACCTGGATGGGTGGCTGTTCCCCCAACGATCCCTTCGATCCCGGGACCCTGGACAACCATCCACCGAGAATCTCCTTTTTCGTCAGTTCGGTCGATACGAGCCAGGAACTTCAGCCCACCAGTTATTCCACGCGCACCTTTCACTGGAGCGGCACCGATTCGGACGGCTGGGTAACCGAATATTATGTGGCAATCGATACATCGCTGATTTTTGATGCGGTATGGGACACCACCATCAGCACCGATACGACCATGACCTTCAGCCCTGACAGCGAGGGCAACGCCGATGTGGTCTTCATGGTTGTCTGCCGGGATAATCGGGGCGCCTTGAGCGATACCGTGAAGCAGTTCATCCCCATGCAAAATTCCCCGCCGGTGGTGGATTTCCAGTCCGATTTCGATCCCCTGACCAACTTGCAGCGGGAATTCCTGGATGCCGACGGCAACGTGATCGACAGCGGTGCGGCGGCAGCCGATACGGTCTTCTGGAATTGGGGTCCGGGTAATTTCCGTTTCATAACTTACGATCCGGACGGCCAGGACACGCTGGAGCCCTTCTACCGCTACACCCTGGCCGATGAAAGTCCGGACAGCACCTACGACCACACCGACCCCCGGGCCGATCCGGAAACCAGTTGGGTGCGGGTGCCCTTCTTCGGGTCGGAAGAGGTCAAGGAATTCACCGTCTATCTGAAATCGGTCCAGCCGGGCAAGGCCAGGACTTTGTCGGTTTCGGTGCAGGACACGGTTGGGACCGGTCCCATTTACAAATACAGCTGGGAAGTGCGCGCCCCGAAGGGCCCGGTCCTGTACGTCCCTGATGCTTCCGCTTCCCGCACCAAGAATTTCTACAAGGCTTACCTGGATGACCGCTTCGGGCCGGGAAACTGGGATACCTATACGTTCTGGAAAGGATTTCCCGACGATCCGTTCACGCTGCTGGAGTCTTTCCGGAAATTCGAAATGATCATCTGGACCGACACCGGATCGGCCAGCAACAATATTAAGATTGCTTCCTTGGGTGGAGGCATCCTGGATCAGTACCTGGTCCCCAACGACGATTCCGATCCCGGTAAAATTCTTCTGATATCACGGATTTTGACCGGCACCAGGACGGGATTGTCCAATCCCTTCCGGGAAAACACCCTGGGGATCAAGGTCAAGGCGCAGCCCGAATGGGCCCTTAACATGCCCCCGGGGCCCCAGGCCCTTGGCCTGCAGCCCGATCTTCCCGGGATGACATCCACTCGCGGATCGACTGATGGAGGTGTGGGGCTTCAGCTATTTGACGCCGACTTCCCGACCTCCGAATTCCTGTACGAGATGGAGTCATGTGGCGAATACGGTGCCGATGGGAAATTTTATAGTTGTTATTGTGGCGGGTTGCGGTGCCTTCCCATAGATCCCAATGACCAGACTCCTTTCGTCGCCGTCCGCAGCCCCTTGCGAAGCGTGGACCCCCTGGCCGAAATAGTTGGAATCTCCCTGCAACTGGATGATTTCGACCCGGCCGAGGTCTATCCCGCTCTCAACGCCATCATGCAGTTCGAGTTGGGGGTGCCCGGCCCATGAGGCATCGTTTCCCCCTGGCCCATCTTGTCCTGCTTTGCCTGTTGCTGTCGGCCCAGGCCTTTGCCCAGGCCCCCTCCAACGTGGCCCAGCCCCAGGGTCCGGCCACGGTCAAGGGCCGCATTTTCGATGCCGAGTCGGGCGAGTCCATGCCGTACACCAACGTCTTCATCTCGGGCACCAACATCGGCACCATGGCCTTCACCGATGGCTTCTACATCATAAAGGGTCTCAGGCCCGGCACCTACACCATCAAGGCTTCCTATATTTCGTACGCCATTGGTACGCAGACCGTGGTCCTGGCTCCGGGGGAGGTGCTGAACCTCGATTTCCAGCTCGATGTTCAGGCTATCATGGCCGATCCCCTGGAAATCCAGGCCGAGCGCGCCCTGGTCGAGGTCGACCGGACCGGCAGTTCCCATTACATAACATCCAAGCAGATGGAGGCCATGCCGCTGGATCAGATGGTGGACATGATCGCCACCACGCCCGGTGTGACGCTCCAGGACAACGAGATCCACATCCGCGGGGGGCGGGCCGACGACACCATGTTCGTGGTCGACGGCATGTCGGTGAACGATCCGTTGGCGGGAGGCGGTTACGGTTACACGATCGATCCCTCCATCATCAACGAGATCGAGGTTCTGACCGGTGGATTCAACTCGGAATACGGACAGGCTGTCAGCGGTGTGGTCAACATTTCGACCAAAGAGGGCACCGACCGGGTGGAAGGACGATTCAGCTTCAAGCGTGACTATCTCGGGAAGAAGGTACCCAAAAACGATTACCGCGGATGGGAAGATTTCACGGACTTTTCAGAATCAAACAACATCGACATCCTCAAAGGCTCAATGTCGGGTCCCGACCCCATCAGCGCCGGGCTGCGGGCGATCGGCCTCGGCCTGCCCGGAACCCAGTACATTCTGGCCAGCGCCTCGGTCGACACCAGAGACGGTTTTCTGCCCATCTACAGCCGGCAGAACCGTCTGGAATCTCCCGTCTACACGGACAGCTTCTGGG
>Ga0164313_10003744_pt1 | contig 13550 bp, 11 predicted proteins | sample GuaBasSedimGuay4_FD_113735 | JGI IMG/M metagenome (GOLD analysis project Ga0164313, IMG submission 113735) | Subseafloor sediment microbial communities from Guaymas Basin, Gulf of California, Mexico - Guay4, Core 4569-4, 0-3 cm | ecosystem: Environmental > Aquatic > Marine > Hydrothermal vents... | reverse complement strand
TACCTTCGCCACAGGGACGAACACTGTAAGATGTATCGAAACAAGCAGCGCTGTCATTCTGCCTCTCTTCCATCTGTACTGTCATTGTCACCAGTGTATTGTCCGGTGCTGTTAATAAGCATGGGATCAAGATAGACTTCCCTGCTCGATGCGGCGATCTCAAGAATGCTGTCCCTGGCAGCAACCATTCTCTCTCTGTATATGTCATCGGCAAGACTTCTTACAACCCGGGAAGTATCTTCAAGGGGCCTGATCTCATCCACAAGAAATATGTGCCATCCGTAAACAGTATCAGTGACATCCCCGATGCCTTCAATAACCGCGTGCCCTCTTGGTACTCCATACATAATAAGTTCACCGGCTGTCATGAATCCCAGGTCACCTCCGATACCTGCTTTCTGCCCGATTGAAAGCCGCTCGGCAGTTATCTGAAAATTTTCACCCCATGATAATCTTTCATGGATGGAATCAGCAGTTGCTTCATTGGAAACCAATATCTGGTAATAGTGACGCTCGACCATATAGGCAAGACTGTCTGACCTCATGTATTGGAATACTTCCGAGCTGTCCGGAAATGGTATCCCACTGTATACACTGGCAAGCAGTTCATCCCTCAGGTATAACTGCCTCGCCCTTTCCTGCAGAAGCCTGCTCTTTCTTGTGTTCTCAAGGCCCCGCTCCGCAGCTAAAGCAGCCAGCAGTTCATCCTGGATCCATTCCTCAAGAAGCAGAGGATCGATCCCGATAATTGCAATATCCTCCTGGTAGATCACAGAGCTGTCCACCCTTGCTGCAACAGAACGATCATCCAGTCTGCTGCCGATCTCGGGAAGTTCAACTGAGCTGATCGAAGCAATCCTTCTGTTAATGACAATTACAACAGCAACTGTTACCGTAACAGAAATCGCAGCAAGTATCCAGACGATCAGAGTGAGGTGCTTCTTCGACTTAAAGATGCCCCAGTAACCTTTCAGGATAAAGCACTATGGTGTGATTCAGCTCGAGGATGTCGAGTTCCGCCATTATGGCCTCCTCCTGCATCATCTGCGTAAGCTCCATGGTAACAACTTCCTGAATTTCTTCAAGTGCTGGTTCGGGGGAGAGAAGCTGAGTTTCGATAACTTCGATGATATGGAAGCCTGCGCCGGTTTCAACCACATTGCTGACTTCGCCGTCTTCGAGTCTGAAAGCTGATTCATCAAAAGACATGTAACCCGACTGTCCGCGGGTTATCCAGCCAAGATCTCCGCCATTTTCAGCGCTCGGACCGATGGAGTATTCCAGTGCGAGAGCCGCAAAATCCGAACCTGCACGAATTCTTGCCAGAAGTGAATTTGCAAGATTCTCGTCCTGTATGATGATGTGTCTTACATGAGCACTTTTTCTGTATGTGCTCAGCCATACATTAGCGTAATTCTCGATCTCAAGCCGCGAAGGCTGCATCCCCTCGACGATATTCAACATGAAAGCTTCGAGAAGTATCTGCCTTCTCGCCTGCTCGAGCATTTCTCTAACTACAGGATCGGAATCCAGGCCGCTATTCTCTGCTGCACGAACCATCACTTCTTCTCTGACCCAGGACTCCAGGACCTCTATTGCACTGGCCTCGGAGGATATGCCAAGATACTGAACGTTCTCCTGGCCGCCGATCATTATCAGAACATCATCCCATGTTAACGTAACATCATCAACACTGGCGATAACATCCGCAGAGGCTGCAGCCGGTATCAGTAGGATCAACGCAAAGTACGCAATGAATTTCATTTTTTCCTCCATGTTTCAAAAGTAGTTACAATCTGTAAAATATCCATCGATTCAGACCCGAATACCATGCGTCAGTATTCTCCGCAGCTGAACCGTCAATCTCTATACTGCAGCTGTCCCAGAGTTCCAGAAGACAGCTTTCATCGGGTCAGGCAGCCATAAGTCTAAAGGGCTGCCGCCGCAACACGGAAATATAAGTGATGCCGGGCATACTGAGCCACTTTTCCGGAGAAGGGATCTGATGCCTGTCATTCCCCACTGAGGTATCTAAGGAGGCTGAGAGTCCTGATCACCTTTTCACTGTCCTTCAAACCCTTAAGGTCGATATTCACTACAATCCGTCCTGTTTTCTCCACAGATACGGAAACCTTAAGGTTGTCCGGTGCAGATCTGGATGTTTCCGTACCGGGACTGAAGACCACACGTGCGGCTCTGCCGCTCAGGACAACCTCTTCAATACCCGCCTTTCGGGCCAGATAGCCTATCCTTGCCCTCTGCGCACAATTAAGCACAGATCCCTCCGGTTCACCGAACCTGTCTGAAAGGTAATCTATCCATTCATCGATATCCTTCTCAGAGGAGGCTCTCCACACATTGCGGTAGATCCTGACCCTCTCGGTCACATCAGGCACATACGATGGCGGAATGAACGAATCACCGGGAATTTCAACCCTGACATCCGTATCCGGTCCGGTATCCACTCCATCCAGACGCCTGGCTTCCTGCCTGATAAGATCCTCGAAGAGCGCATACCCTATTGAGATCATCTGGCCATGCTGAGATGCTCCGAGAAGCTCACCGGCACCCCTTATCTCCAGGTCCCGCATGGCTATGTTCCACCCCGACCCGAGCTCGGTGAATCTGCGTATCGCGTCGATGCGATTACCGGCTTCAGGCTTAAGCTTGCTCCTCTGCGGCACTATCAGGTAACAGTAAGCCTGGTGATGGCTCCTTCCAACCCTTCCTCTGAGCTGATACAGGTCTGCAAGGCCGAACATGTGGGCATTATCTATGATGATGGTGTTAACTCTTGGAAGATCCAGTCCGGACTCTATTATCGATGTGCAGAGCAGAATATCGTACTGACCCTCCATAAAGGCATGCATCACATTCTCCAGCTTCCTCGGATTCATCTGACCGTGCCCTACAGCGATCCTCACTTCAGGCAGCAGGGAATGAAGCTTCTCTCGTACGCTCTCTATGGACTGTATCCTGTTATGCACGAAGAATACCTGACCATCCCTCTCGAGCTCCCTCAGAACAGCTTTGGCGATTATTCTGGAGTTGAAGCTCAGAAGCTCCGTATGAACAGGGTACCTGTCTCGAGGAGGGGTTGCGATTATTGAGATATCCCGAAAGCCCGATAAAGCCATATGGAGAGACCTGGGAATGGGGGTTGCCGACATGGCGAGAGTATCAACACCTTTCATCAACTCCCTGAGGTACTCCTTCTGTTTTACTCCGAATCGGTGCTCTTCATCAATCACAAGCAGACCGAGCCTGTGACATCTGATGTCTTTCTGCAGAAGCCGGTGCGTTCCGATGACAATATCAACATCGCCTACAGCCAGTTCCTCAATAGTCACTCGCTGTTCCTGCTTTGTTCGAAACCTGCTGAGCATCTTTACTTTCACCGGGAATTCCGCAAGCCTGTCCCTGAATGTGAAGTAATGCTGTTCAGCAAGGACGGTAGTGGGAACAAGTACGGCAGCCTGGAAACCGGAATCAACCGCCCGGAAAACCGCCCTCATAGCCACTTCCGTCTTTCCATATCCCACATCACCGCAAACCAGCCTGTCCATTGGAGTATCCCTCTGAAAATCCTGCATTACCCTCTGTATGGTCTTCATCTGATCTGGCGTCTCTTCGTAGGGGAAACTGTTCTCAAGAGCGGCCACATGGTGTCCTGGAGATCCGAGAGGTATTCTCTTCATGGCTTTTCTGCCCGCATACAGCGCGGCAAGCCTTCCTGCAATCGCCTTCGCTTTTCTTCTGGCGCTTGATACACGCTTGCTCCAGGATATGCTGCCGATTTTATCGAGCCTGGGCTGCACCTTCTCAGGAGCCATGAATTTCTGTACGGAGCTTATTTCGTCGATTGGCACCAGAAGCCTGTCACCATCCCTGTATTCTATTGCCAGGCAATCCAGTACCGCTCCAGACGTTTCCACCTGTTCCAGACCAGTGAATCGACCGATACCGTAGCGTTTATGGACTATTAGATCCCCCGGAGATACCTCCCCGGCATTCTCAAGCCCGGAGCCGCTTCTGTATTTCCTGATCCGTTCCGGTCTTCTCCTTCCTGACAGCAGCTTTCTCTCAGCCAGTACAACAAGTCCCAGGTCAGGCAGCTGGAAACCCTCCGAAATGGTAAGCACACTTGTATCTATACTTATCTCATCGGGGATCAGCTCCAGGAATGTCTCCTCCTCGGAAGGGGAATCACATAGAACTGCCGTCCTGAAACCCTTTTTGTTCCACTCCTCAAACTGCCTGATCATTTCTCCTCTATGATCCTGGAAACTTACCTGTGGAACGGTTCTGTAATAAACATTGACATTGCTCTGCGGGAATGGATCAAATCTGACTATCCTCCTGCAGGAGTCGAGCTTGCTGCGGATATCTTCCTTCGAGAAGAACTGCCTGCTGAAACTGAATGGGATGTCCCCGGGTGTGTAGTTGTTCATATTGAAGCTCAAAGCATCCTCTATATGCGCCATTATTGAATCAGGATCGGACATTATGAGTGTTCCATCATCGGGTATGTAATCCAGTATGCTGCAGCTGTCATCAAGAAACACAGGCAGATAGTGTTCGATTCCCGGGAAATCGTTGGCGCTCCATAGCTTCTCGCTCAGAGGATGATCTTCGGGAACCACTTCGATAGCCCTGTTCCAGTGATCCGGTGAGAGCATAACCTCTCTTGCAGGCAGAAGCTGGCATTCCTGCAGATTCCTTATGCTTCTCTGGGATCTCTGGTCGAATGAGCGCAGCGATTCGATCTCATCACCAAAGAATTCCAGCCTTACCGGGTTATCCATTCCGTACGTTCCTATATCGACTATACCGCCCCGACGCGCCCATCTTGCCTGTTCCCAGACGCTTCCCTCCTTCTGATACCCGGCGGCTAGAAGCCAGTCCTCAAGCTCTCTTATTGATAACCTCATACCCCTGTAGAGACGGAAGCGGGAGAAATTATCCTTTGCTGGTATTTTTTTGATCAGAGCGGAAGCCGGCATAACCACAAGGCTTCTTCTTTTTCCTGCAAAGAGTTCAGCCATGCATTCCACACGGTCGGATATTACACCTGGATGAGCTGCCTCACCCTCGAATGGAAGGGTCTCGTAGGCCGGGAAATATAGAACATTATCGTCAAGAATACCGCTGAGATCGTCCCTTACGCTCTCCGCGTCAGCTACAGAGGGTGTAACCAGAACGGTGGGGCCTGCAAGCCTGTGGGCCGCTGCAGCTGCGAAAGATATGGCTGCTCCCCCGAGACCTCCCACAGTAGTGAGCTTTTCAGATGCAAGGCTGGACAGCATTCCTGCGAATACCGAATCCCAGAAGAACTCGTTAAGAACCCAGTTCCTTAGCGTTTGGGGGTTACGATCTTCTTCTGTCATTCCGTTGATGTATCGTTCGGATCTGTACTCTGGGGCGGGGATACAGGTATATCCATGCCCGCCATTAAAGACCAGGTGCTCTCCAGAACCGGAAGCTGAAGCATGAAATAATCAAGATCGTTCGCAAGGAGAGGATTAGCCGGTGGTAGTATTTCACTGGCGGGATTCACGTAGGATCCATTCTTCTTCATCTCAAAATGGACATGAGGTCCTGTTGAGAGACCTGTGCTTCCAACATACCCTATTACATCCCCCTGCCGGACATAGGAACCGATCTCCTGGTGCGCAGCGTAGCCGTTCATGTGTCCGTATCCCGTTTCGTAACCGTTGGCATGCCTTACACGCACCATGTTCCCGTAACCCCCGGTAAAGGCTCTGACAGTTATTACACCATCTCCGACAACATATATCTCGGTGCCCATCGGGGCTGCGTAATCTATACCCCTGTGGGCTCTCGTGTATCCGAGCACAGGATGCATCCGGGAATCGGAATAGGGAGAGCTTACTCTGCCGAATGGAACCGGCATTTTAAGGAACATCGTCCTCAGTGAAGCACCGTCACGGTGATAGTGGTCCAGAATAATGGCACTTCCATCGGGAGCGAGGGAATCAGGCTGGTGAAAGAATGGAATGGCTTCGGTCATACCTCCGAGAGCGAAATCATATTTGGCAGCGATTATCCTGCGGAATGTGGTCTCGGATGAACCGGGATACCGGTTCTCCTCCAGCAGCACCCATACACTGTCACCCGGCTGCACATCGTAATAAAAATCGATATCGTAAATGAAGAGCCTGTTGGCAAGTTCATTCTCGAACCCCTTGATGTAAGCTACTTGCCTTACCGAATCACGTCTGGTTACAATCTGCCCGGACGGGGTAAGGTCTTCTGGAACGGCACCATTGGCGATGCTTTCCCATACGGAACTGTTAACAACGAGAGTAACAGCTCGCAGTCTTCTGTACTGCTCTTCAGGGACCCAGTACCAATCTACAGGTTCTGCAGTTCCTTCGAATTCTATGCAGTAGTATCCCCTGCCGTTCCTGGGTCTTGCTCTTACTTCTGCCAGAACATCCCTCTCGTAGAGAGCTTCAAGGGTATCACCCAGATGAACAGAAGTCCATCCGAGGCTGTCTATGAAAATATCACAGCAGCTGAGATATCTGTTTCCTTCAATGCCGGTTGAGTACAGCAGAGCGCCAAGTGTCCCGCCCGGCTCAACACAGGCAGTTCTTACATCAATTGTATCTGCCAGAATTAAATTCAGGGAATCAGTCAGACATTCAAGCTTATAGAGGTGATCGGTGATCGACCAAACACCTCCGGTCTCTGAAGAATGGGGTTTTCTGAACAGAAATGTGGCTCCCATTGCCAGCAGGAATATCGATATGAGCAGTAATCTTGATCGCATTGGTATTTTCCCTGCTATTGCCTTTTAAAGATCCTTGATGCCCATGATTTCAGTCGAGTCATGGGTCTGTCCGCTGTTTTTTTCTGCAGTTGTTCTGAAGAGCGCAGAGATGTCATCATCCGTTCAATATCCACATTCTCCTTAACCGTTCTGACGATCTCGGAAATTTTGATCGACTCACCGGGTTCGATCTTGAATATTCGCCGGTTGAGAATTGAAACAGAATCTCCTGCAGTTTTCAATGATCTGTAAAGTGGAATATCCAATTTATTACATGCATCAGCTATATATGATTCGTTTTCGTTCTTCTTACCGCATAGAACTATCGCCCCGGGACCTTTGGAAAGGTTACCGGATAGCCTTCTGGCTATTATGGCGTCTAATACTTCGTGTCTTCTTGAACTGAGGAGAAGGGCACTCTCGGGGCTGTCGGAAATATCTTCAATGATCTCGGCGGCATTTCCAAATCCTGCGATGAAGCCCTCAACTGGAACATCTTTGTTCTTCTTCCATGAGATCAGGGTTTCAACTCCGAGTTCACGGCCCAGCATTCCTATGGATGGTTTTGCAAAAGATTTCACATAAGGGATGTACCCGAAAACAGGTACTCCTCTTTCAGCGAACCACGGATCAAGATACTTCCTGACCTTCTCCATTTTGCTGTCAAGTACTTTGTTTATGACAACTCCGAGCAGAGGTATATTTCTGTCATGGAAAAGACTGCTGCAGAGGGTGAACCTGTCAATTGTACTTCCGATACCCGCATTGAGTACAAGTAGAACGGGAATATTCATCAAACTTGCAACACTGGCATTGCAGAGGTTAAAGACAGAACCAACACCGGGATGTCCTGTTCCTTCAACGACAACCACATCCGATGTGGATCTTAAATATTTGTAAGCCTTCAGTATCTTCTTCTCTATGTCAGATGGATGCCCATCGGAAAGGAAGGTTTCAGATAATCCTGATGACATGGTGAACGGCGCCGTATACTCCGGCGGAATATCGAGACCAAGCGAAGTATTTACAAGAAAAGTATCCTCACCCACCGATTCACCATCGATCAGAGTGGTCTTCTGCCCCATGGGTTTCATGAAGGATGCACCGTTTTCCAGATGTTCTTCAAGCCATGAGATAAGCCCGAGGCTGAACGTGGTTTTTCCCGCGTTCATATCACTTCCAGCTATGTAAATTCCGTTGTTATCCATTTTGTCCCTGAATCATGTTCTGAATTGCTATTTTCCTTTGTAAAGCCTGTCGCCGAAATCGCCGAGTCCCGGAAGTATAAACCAGTTCTCGTCAAGTTCCCTGTCTACGGATACTGTTATGAATGTTAAGTTATCGTAATCTCTCAGTCTGTATATCCCTTCAGGCGACGCGACTATGCTTACCATTGTGATGTTGACCGCCCCTTTTGCCAGAACATAGTCGATTACACTCCTGGCTGTTCCAGCGGTTGCAAGCATAGGGTCGAGGATAATGAGATCCCTTCCCCTGAGATTCGCAATGGAATCGTAGAGCCAGTCCGCCTTACCTGTCTTTTCATCCCTTTTCATCGCGATGAATGCCACTGGAGATTCGGGGAGCAGTTCCAAAAATGGCGCTAGAAGCCCGAGTCCCGCTCTCATAACCGGAAGAAGCATAGGGTATTCTGTGCACTCCTCACCGAGAGTATTCTCCATGGGGGTCTCAACGGTCAGAGGCAGCGTCCCGAGATTTCTTGTTGCTTCCACCGCGAGCATGAAACCAAGCCTGTAGGCAAGTTTTCTGAATTCATCCGGCTGAGTGCTGCGTTCCCTGAGCTTTGTCAGAATACTTCTTGCGACCGGATGCTCAAATTCAATGGTTTCCATATTTCTCTCCAGTATTATGTTCTGTGTTACGAACAGTCGAAAACATAAACACCCCGGGACTGTTTTGCCAGTCAGCTGAAGGGAGCCGGCATTGGAATTATTAAGAAAACTCAGCGAAAGAGGACTTATCTATCAGATGACGGCCGAGGAGAAGCTTGCGGAGCTTCTTGATGGCTCCTCACTGAGTTTCTATATAGGTTTCGACGCAACTGCAGGCAGCCTGCACCTCGGACACCTGGTTCCCCTTATGATAGCCAGACACCTTCAGAATGATGGGCATAAGCCTATCATCGTTGTCGGCGGCGGAACAGCACTTGTAGGCGATCCTTCATGCAGAAGCGCCGAACGGCCCTTCGAATCGAAGGAAACCGTCTCCACATGGGCTGATTCCATCTCTATCCAGATGGAGCATTTCCTCGATTTCAAGTCGCAGGACAACAGGGCTCTGCTTCTTGATAATTACAGCTGGCTATCGAAACTGAACCATCTTGAATTCCTCAGAGACATCGGGCGCCATTTCAGCGTGAACAGGATGCTGGCAGCCGAGTCTGTTAAACTCCGGCTGGAGACTGGTATTTCCTTCCTCGAGTTCAACTACAGCGTTCTTCAGGCATACGATTTTCTTCACCTTCACCGCGAACACGGCTGTGTTCTTCAGGTGGGCGGGTCGGATCAATGGGGCAACATAGTGGCGGGTATCGACCTTATAAGACGCTCGGAAGGCGGGGAAACCTGGGGTTTCACCTGTCCCCTTGTTACAACCGCCACCGGCGAAAAAATGAGCAAATCCCAGGCGGGCGGCGCGATCTGGCTTGATCCATCTCTGACCAGCCCGTACGAGTACTACCAGTTCTGGATAAATGTGAACGATAAGGATGCCATCTATTTTCTGAAGCTCTACACCTTCATTCCCATGGATGAGATAGAGAAACTCGCGCTCTTAAAAGGCGCGGAGATTAGGCTTGTCAAGGAAAGGCTCGCTTTTGAGACTACGTCTCTGACCCACGGCAGAGAGGAAGCTCTCAAGGCGGAGAAGGCATCCCGCGCTCTGTTCGCAGGAAACGGCGATCAGGAGGACGTTCCCAGTATTGAAATCCCTTCTGAAAAGCTCAGAACAGGTATTTCCTTCCTCGACCTTTTCGTTGAAACAGGTCTCTGTCCCAGCAGAAGCGAAGTTCGGAGGCTTGCCAAGCAGGGCGGCCTGTACGTTGGAGAGACTCGGGTAAGCGATCCTGTTGACAATCTCGATCCGGAGAACACGCCCGAAAGCATACTCCTCCGGGCCGGTAAAAAACGCTATTGCAGAGTCATTTTCAAATAACCCGGAATACTGATTAGATTTGAAGCGGTGACATCACGAGCAGGTGTCACCGCTTCATCATATTATTGAAATATCGCTGTCAGCGCCCGCCGCTGCTGCTGCTTCCTCCAGTAGTACTACTACTGCTGCTGCCGCTGCTGCTACTGCTGCTTCCTCCGCTGCTGCTTCTGCCTCCGGACGAACCGCCGGAACTGCCGGATCCTGTTCCTGTGTACCGCATGTTTTCAACGGTGTAGCTGAGGCTTGAAACTGTACTCTGAAGATCCTCAAGATCGGCTCTGAGGGAATCATTCTCCATTACAAGGCTGTCAAGCGAAAGAACAAGCAACTCGATGGATTCATCAAGCACGAGTATACTGTCTGAAAGGTTCGTGCTGAGGAGATCCATGGAATCCTGCAGCCCCTCGATATCGGCGATCACAAGGATTTTTTCTTCCTCAGGCTCCGTGGCAGGAGTATCGCTTGGAGTTCTCGGTTCTGTAGTGACATGTGTGATATCTGATACATCACCATATTCGAGAGCAGACACTCTCTCATCGATTATTTCAATATCTCCCTCGAGCATGTAAACCTGCTCTACAATGTCAGAATCATCGTAGGCCGTTGTCTCTTCGAGATCATCCACCCGCTCCGAAAGTTCTCCAACACCGGGCATGTCACATCCCAGCAGCAGAATCACAGCAATAATAAGAAAGTACTTCATATCGGATCTGCTCCATCCTCGTGTTCGCAGAATACTTCTGCGGTGTAAGTAAATATCTGGACACCATCCCGCTTCCAGCAGTCGGGCGGAAGCCCTGCCTTTAGGCATGTATGGGTAAGAAAGGTTTCCCTGTCCCATCCTGCCTCGACAGCAACCTGCGGAAGAAGTGTTCCGGACCTTAACCCGAACTTAATGTAAAGACCATGCTCCCCGGGCAGGACATCCGCAGGTTCCGCGGGTATCATGGGAGTAAGAAGAGATATGCCAATATCCAGATCATCGACTTCATCGGGTTCAACGAGAGAGAATCTCGGATCCCGAACGGCTGCGGAAGCGGCCATCTCGATTATCGTCTTCCCAAGGGACCCTGTTCCGATGAAATGCCCTATGCACCCTCTCAGAGCGCCGTTCTTCTTAATTGTTACGAAGGCGCCTCCCTCACGCCTGAAAACCTCTCCATCAGGCACTGTGGGAAGATCTTTCCCCGAAGCGGCAGCGTAAATAGTCGCTCTGGCGAGATCAATGATACTGTTTCTATCAGCTTTCGATGTCATTTCCCTGCCTCCCCTCCGCAGAAACCCGCGAAGTAACCCACGACAGAACTGTTGTCTCCGCTTGCAGCAGCGGATGTCTCCCACATTATCTCGCCGAACCTTGTCTGCTTATTGATAACGGCGTAATTCATTAGCGTAAGGATAGGGCCTATTCCGCAGGCTTCAGCACCTTCCGCAAGTGCCTCCTCCATGTTTGAAGGATTTCCGCTTACGAACGCATCAATGACCTTCATGTCCATTTTCTCCGCCGCAGCGAGTGAATGGTAGTGGGAAAGATCGCTTGACGCTATTACCAGGGTGTTATTAAAACCGCGCACGGCTTCGGATATGATTTCTGCCAGCTGTCCTGAATAATCGGCTGAAACGGAACCCTGAAGGATTACGGCTACTGAGGAATCGGGCCACCTTACCTGTATGAAGGGCAGCTGCACCTCTGCCGAATGTTCGCTGCGGTGAGCTCCCGGCTGGAAGGTCAGACCTGCCCCGAGAAGCCGGGATGTTATTTCCCTCTGCAGGGGCAATATTCCCAGAGGTGTTTCGTAACCCTCCCCATCGAATACAGAAGCGTCCGTAACCGGGTATCTGTGAGGCGGGGCAATTACGATAACGTTTTTTACGTTATCCGGCGCGGATGCGAATGCGGCCCCTGCCACAGCCCCCGAGTAGACGTATCCGGCATGAGGGCTTACAATGCCCGTGATAGATTCATCAGACTCTCTGCCGGACCCGGATAAGAGTGAGCTGACAAGCTCTTGCAGGATTTTCCCGTCCGAAGGATAGAACATACCTGCCACTGCCGGTTTCCGGATCATTTTCCGCTTCTCCGCATCAGATCGTCCATCGTGTAAATACCCGGCGGTTTTCCGTTTATGTATTCGGCTGCCTTAAGGGCACCAGCTGCGAATGTTCTCCTTCCAGCTGCCGAATGTGAGAGCAGAAGCCGTTCCCCTTTTCCAAGAAGATGCAGCTGGTGTTCACCGGCAACGTCTCCGCCCCGCATGGAATGAATCCCAGTCTCAGCGGAAGATCTCGGTCCCGCAGAGCCTGATCTGCCGAAGGTTTTGCGGCTTCCGCCGCCGGATTCCTCCCAGATTCCTGCAAGCGTCAAAGCGGTTCCACTTGGACTGTCGATCTTTCCCGAATGATGGCACTCAACAATTTCAAGATCAAAATCCCCGGCAAGCATCTCCCCTGCGAACGCCAGCAGCTTACCCAGAACGTAAATGCCAACGCTCATGTTCGAGGAGGTGAACACAGCCCGGTCCTTCGCCCATCCGGCAAGCATTTCCATCTCCTGCGGGCCAAGCCCGGTTGTGCCTGTAACCAGAGCGGCTGTACTTCCGCCGAGCAGTCTGTCCAGATCCTTCCATGCGGAAGGCAGGGAGAAATCCAGAACCACATCGATATCATCAGGCAGGGGAACATCGGCTTTCATGCCCGGAGGAAGCGCGTCGTAGCACGCAGCAACAGAATCTCCCGCCTCCTCCTGCAGAAGCCTGCCCATTCTTCCTTCGCTTCCGAATATGCAGAGCTTCATCAGAGGATTCCGGCCTCTTCCAGTACTCCTTTTAATTCAGGAACCAGCTCCCCGCTCATTGAAACCAGCGGGAGACGGAGTTCATCAGTTATCAAACCCATCAGAGAGAGAGCCTTTTTAACAGGGATAGGGTTCGTTTCAAGGAACATCGCCTTTATCACAGGGTAAAGTCCTGCCTGAACTGCACGGGCGGCATCAAGCTCTCCAGCTGCGGTCAGAGAGATGAGCCTCGACATCTCAGAGGGTGCAATATTGGAAACCACCGAAATAACTCCGGAACCGCCCAGAGCTACCTGAGCCATGGCAAGCGGATCGTCTCCGCTCAGTATCGCGATATCGCAGAGGTTACGGATGGCGGTGACACGTTCGGCAGAGCCCGCTGCATCTTTGATAGCTACTATCCGCGGATGCTTTGATAGAACCGCAATGGTCGAAGGCAGCATGTTGGTGCCTGTCCGGCCGGGTACATTGTAGAGTATTACCGGGCAGTCGACCGCGTCTGCAACCCTTGTGTAATGTTCGATCTGACCCTTTGGCGTAGGCTTGTTGTAATAAGGCGTTATCAGAAGAGCTCCATCCACTCCCATTGCTGCCGCTTCTAAGGAAAGCTCGATTGAGGAGGTGGTAGCGTTCGTTCCAGTACCAGCTATCACGGGAACCCTTCCTGCCGCAGCCTCCATAACCTTCTCTATCAACAGAAGCTGTTCTTCTGTGGTCAGAGTTGCCGCTTCACCGGTGCACCCGCAGGCAAGCAGGCCGTCTATTCCTCTCTCAATCTGCCAGTTT
>Ga0164313_10003743_pt1 | contig 13553 bp, 10 predicted proteins | sample GuaBasSedimGuay4_FD_113735 | JGI IMG/M metagenome (GOLD analysis project Ga0164313, IMG submission 113735) | Subseafloor sediment microbial communities from Guaymas Basin, Gulf of California, Mexico - Guay4, Core 4569-4, 0-3 cm | ecosystem: Environmental > Aquatic > Marine > Hydrothermal vents... | reverse complement strand
TTGAAGGTGATGATTTTGATGCACATGCTAAAAAAATGGAAGAAGAAATTGGTAATGGAACTAAAGTTTATGGATTCAAAGCCGATGCTTCTAAATTTGAAGAAGCAGAAGCAACTGTTGCGGAAGCAGTGGAAAAAATGGGTGGTGTTGATATAGTAGTTAATAACGCTGGAATTACTCGAGATAATTTATTGATGCGAATGAGCGAAGCCGATTTTGACTTAGTTATTAATATTAATCTTAAAAGTGTTTTTAATTATACAAAAGCAGCAATGAGACCGATGATGAAGCAACGTTTTGGGAAAATTGTTAATATTGCCTCTGTTGTTGGATTAATGGGAAATGCTGGACAAGCAAATTATTCTGCATCCAAAGCTGGTGTAATTGGATTTACAAAATCGATGGCAAGAGAATTGTCGTCACGTAACATTAATGTAAATGCAATAGCCCCTGGTTTTATCGAAACAGATATGACTTCAAAATTAAATGATAATCAAAAAGAAGCGTTACTTACAAATGTGCCATTAAAAAGGATGGGCCAACCTGAAGATATTGCTAAAGCTGTAGGATTTTTATGTAGTTCTGATGCTGATTATATCACAGGACAGGTTCTGACTGTTGATGGCGGAATGGTAATGTAGTTTTTATAAATGGATCCAAATAAACAAAAGGAGTTAAAATGGATATCGAAGCAAAAGTAAAAGAAATAATTATGGACAAACTAGGTGTCGAAGAATCACAAATTACAGACGAAGCATCATTTACAAATGATCTTGGCGCTGATTCATTAGATATCGTTGAATTAGTTATGGGTTTTGAATCTGAATTTGATGTTTCAATTCCAGATGAAGATGCTGAAAAAATTGGTACTGTTGGGGATGCAGTAAAATATTTAACTGAATTAAAAGGTTAATTATTTAGTATTTAATTTTTGAGGCTGTTATGAAAGTTGATTATTCTCTTTTATAGCGGTCTCATTTTTTTATTTTTCAAGGAGATTTTAAATGAGTATGAGACGTGTTGTTATAACTGGGCTTGGTGCACTTACCCCTATAGGGAATAATGTTGAAGATTTTTGGAAAGCATTATTGGAAGGTAAAAGTGGTGCTGGTCTAATTACAAAATTCGATACCGAAAAATTTGTTACAAAATTTGCTTGTGAAGTAAAAGATTTTGATGTTGAAGAGTATATGGATAAAAAAGAAGCTAGACGAATGGATCTATTTACTCAATATGCCGTTGCAACAGCAAGTATGGCAATGGATGATGCTAATTTTAACCTTGATGAAATTGACACGGAAAGGTTTGGAGTTATTTACGGCAGTGGTATTGGTGGAATGGAAACATTTGAAATCCAGGCTACGAATTATATGAACGGCGGACCCAGAAGAATCTCACCATTTTTTATTCCAATGATGATTTCAGATATTGCTGCTGGGCAGATATCAATTAGATATGGTTTAAAAGGCCCTAACTATGCTACAACTTCTGCGTGTGCTACATCTACTCACGCTATAGCTGATGCATTGTTTATGATTCAGCGAGGTTCTGCAGATATAATGGTTTCAGGAGGTGCGGAAGCTTCAATAACACCTATGGCTATTGGTGGATTTAATTCTGCTCGTGCTCTCTCTTCATGGAATGATAGACCAACAGAAGCATCACGACCATTTGATAAAGATAGAACTGGTTTTGTTATGGGTGAAGGTTCAGCAACTCTAATTTTGGAAGAACTAGAACACGCAAAAAAACGTGGTGCAAAAATTTACGCAGAAATAACTGGTGCTGGTTTAACTGGCGATGCATATCATGTTACTGCTCCTGCCCCTGAAGGTGAAGGTGCTTACCGTTCAATGCGCGAAGCTTTACGTGATGGTGGAATAAATCCAGAAGATGTGGATTATATAAATGCACATGGAACTTCAACAAAACTAAATGACCTAAACGAAACTAAAGCAATAAAGAAATTATTTGGGGAACATGCATACAAACTTGCAATAAGTTCTTCCAAATCAATGACAGGGCATTTACTTGGTGCTACTGGTGCATTAGAATCAATTGTCTGTATTCTTGCCATTAATAATTCAATTATTCCTCCAACGATAAACTTGGATCACCCAGATCCTGAATGTGATTTGAATTATACTCCTAAAGTAGCAGTAGAAAAAAATGTTGATTATGCTTTAACAAATACATTTGGTTTTGGTGGTCATAATTCAACTCTACTTTTTAAGAAATACTCAGAATAGAGAAAGATTGTTTTTTAATGAAATCATATTGAATTTGCTTTATGCTTGAGATAAAGATGAAACGAGCATGAAAATTATTTACGCAAAAGTGAATGGCTTTATGCGAGTTCCATGTGACCGAAATATATTATTATAGACACATGAAATTATTCGAAAATATATTTAGTGTTTTCAGAAGAAACAGAACAATAGAGAATGTTTCTGAGTATGAGAAAAGTAAGCTAAATATCCTTTCTGATAAACTTGACCTTAAGTTTAATAATCCTATCCTTTTTGCAAAGGCATTAACCCATCGTTCATATTTAGAAAGAACTACTCAGTTAAATAAGTCTAACGAGAGACTTGAATTTCTTGGTGATGCTGTGTTGGGAATGGTTGTTGCAGAAATCCTCTTCAAAAAATTTCAAAATGAGGATGAAGGATTTCTAACCAAAACTCGTTCCCATATTGTAGATAAAAATGCTCTTTTTAAATCGGCTGAAAGATTAAAACTAAAAAAATATCTTCTCTATGATAAACGGTTTATCAGGGATAGTGAAGTGGGAATTAAATCAATTCTTTCAGATTGCTTGGAAGCTTTAATTGGAGCTGTTTTTTTAGATCAGGGAATTATTGAGGCAGAAAAATTTGTTGTTAAATGGATTGTACAACCAAATTTAGAATCAGGGTACTATCAAGTTGATAATAATTTTAAAGGGCAATTATTAGAATATACACATTCGCAAAAATTATCACCACCCGAGTACATCGTAATGAGTTCCGATGGTCCAGATCACGACAAAGAGTTTATAATTGAAGTTCATATTGATCGAATCTCGCATGGTACTGGACAAGGAAGAAACAAAAAAAGTGCTGAGCAGGAGGCTGCAAAGCAGACTTTATTAAACTTTAGGAAATGAAAAATCTCTCACGAAATCTTATTCCTATAAGATACCGATTCTTTATTTATATTTACTAATTATATATTATTAAACTTTTTAATTGAGGCTAGCTTAATGAATTTTGAAATTTCTGATAAATTTGTAGACCGTCACATTGGTCCGAATCAAACCGAATTAGCGGAAATGCTTAAAGAAATTGGATTTAAATCCTCAGATGAATTACTTGACAAAGTAATAAATAAAACGATAAGATTAAAAAATGAAATTAATGTTGGTGATGGAGTTAGCGAGTTTGAATTAATAACTGATCTAAAAGCTATTGCACAGAAAAACAAAGTATTTAAAAATTATATTGGACTTGGATATTATCCAACCATAACTCCAGCAGTGATTCAAAGAAATATTTTTGAGAATCCAGGCTGGTACACACAGTACACTCCCTACCAAGCAGAAATTTCTCAAGGTCGATTAGAAGCCCTTCTCAATTATCAAACAGTGGTTGCTGATTTAACCGCGCTTCCATTAACTAACGCTTCTTTATTGGATGAAGCAACTGCCGCTGCAGAAGCGATGTTCATGTTTTATAATTCTCGTAAGAAAGAGAGAAAACAATCAAATGTATTTCTTGTTGCTGATGACATTTTTCCTCAAACACTTGATGTACTTAAAACAAGAGCAAATCCCATAGGTATTGAACTCCGAATCGCTGCTGCCAAGGATTTTGAATTAGCAGATGATGTTTTCGGAATGATCGTACAATATCCAAATGTTGATGGGGAGATTAATGATTATTCAGACTTATTTGCAAAAGCAGAAGAGAAACAGATTTTCACTGTTGTAGCTGCTGATTTATTAAGTTTATCTCTTTTGAAATCTCCGGGAGAATTCGGTGCAGATTGTGCTGTTGGTTCTACACAACGTTTTGGAGTGCCAATGGGATATGGTGGTCCTCATGCTGGATATTTTGCAACAAAGGAATTATTTAAGCGTCAAGTACCCGGAAGAATTATTGGAGTTTCCGTTGACACTAATGGAAATCCAGCTTTTAGGATGGCTTTGCAAACAAGAGAGCAACACATCAAACGGGAAAAAGCTACTAGTAATATTTGTACTGCTCAAGTTCTCCTAGCTATAATGGCTGGAATGTATGCGGTTTACCATGGCCCTGTTGGAATCAAGAATATTGCTGGCAGAGTAAATAGACTTTCAATTTTATTAGCTGAACTACTTTCAAATTCTTCAGTACAACAGTTAAATAAAAACTATTTTGATACTTTAAAATTACAATTCGAAAATGGGGAGAATGTTAAATCGATTAACAGAATTGCTATCAGCAAAGGAGTAAATTTTAGATATATCGATGAAACAACAATCGGAATTTGTATCTCTGAGACAACATTAACAGATGATATTATTGAAATTGCTAATACTATTAAGGAAGCCTTGGGTGAAGAATTAATTTCTATTGATGCTGTTGATTCTATAAGTGAATTGGGTGATTCATTTAGTGATTCATTTGGTAGGAAATCAGAATATTTAACACACGAAGTATTCAATTCATACCATTCAGAAACAGAGTTAATGCGGTATGCAAAAAAATTAGAAAATAAGGATTTATCCCTCACAACCTCTATGATACCACTTGGTTCATGTACAATGAAATTAAATGCCGCATCTGAATTATATCCGGTTTCTTGGAGTGAATTTAACCAACTTCATCCATTTGCTCCTCTTAATCAAGCAGAGGGATATAAGGAATTGTTTGAAAAATTTGAAGAGCAGTTATGTAATATTACCGGTTTCGCCGCAGCTTCTATTCAACCAAACTCTGGTGCGCAGGGTGAATACGCTGGATTAATGGTGATCAGGGAATATCATAAAAGTAATGGAGAAGGGGAACGAAATATTGTGCTAATTCCTTCTTCTGCCCATGGAACAAATCCAGCAAGTTCTGTAATGGCTGGAAATAAAGTAGTGATAGTTGCTTGTGATAATTATGGAAATGTTTCTCTCGAAGATTTAACAGCTAAGGCTGAAGAGCATAAAGATAATCTCTCTGCAATGATGCTGACATATCCTTCTACTCATGGAGTATTTGAACACAAAGTTGTTGAGATGTGTAAGGTTGTTCACGATAATGGCGGACAAGTTTATATGGATGGTGCAAACATGAATGCTCAAGTTGGTTACACAAATCCAGCAATTATTGGGGCCGATGTTTGTCACTTAAATCTTCACAAAACTTTTGCTATCCCACATGGTGGCGGAGGTCCTGGAGTTGGACCAATTGTGGTTGCAAAACATCTCGTCGATTTTCTCCCTGGTCATTCCTTGGTGAAAATTGAAAGAGAAAAAGCAATGACTGCTGTATCAGCTGCGCCTTGGGGTAGCGCCTCGGTAATTCCAATATCGTATGCATATATTAAAATGATGGGAAGTACCGGACTTAAAGATGCTACTACTGCTGCAATTATAAATGCCAATTATATCAAAGCAAAATTACAAAAGTACTTTTCAGTTCTTTACACCGGTGTTAATGGCAATGTTGGGCATGAATTGATCTTTGATATGCGTGAATTTAAAATTTCTGCCAATGTTGAAGTTGAAGATATCGCCAAAAGGCTTATGGATTATGGTTATCATGCTCCTACGGTTTCTTTCCCAGTTGGTGGAACATTGATGGTTGAACCTACTGAAAGTGAATCAAAAGTTGAACTAGATAAATTTTGTGATGCAATGATTTCCATTAGAGATGAGATTGCACAAATTGAAAATGAAGATATGGATAAAATTGATAATCCACTGAAAAATGCACCGCACACAGTGCAAAAGATAGTAAGTAGCGAATGGATACATACATATTCTCGTGAAATTGCTGCATTCCCTTTTAAATATAGTAAAGAAAATAAGTACTGGCCTTCTGTTGGACGAATTGATAATGCATACGGAGATAGAAATTTAGTTTGTAGTTGTTTACCTATCACAGAATATGAAGAGAAATAAATTGAATATTTGTGAAATATTAAAAATATCTAAAACAATTGCCGTTGTTGGAATATCACATAATACTACAAGGACAAGTAGGATGATAACGGATTATCTTAAATATGAAGGCTTTTATGTTGTGGGGGTTAATCCTGGGATGCCCAAAATTGATGGTATTGATGTATACGCTAAGTTAGCAGATATACCTTTTGAGATTGATATTGTTGATGTATTTAGGAAATCAGAGGATATACCTCAACTCATTCCAGATGTCCTTGCTATAAAACCAAAAGTTCTTTGGTTGCAACTTGGAATAAGAAATGATGAAGCAGTGCAGCCCTGCATTGAAAGTGGAATAACAACAATTCAGAACAAATGTATAAAAATTGAACATAGAATGTGTTAGTGCTATGTTGGAATATTATACTTTGTAATATGAAGTTTCCTCATATGATAGATATAAAAAAAATATTCACCATATTTCTCATTTCAACAATAGTTATTGTTGCTCAAAGTGTTGATAATCCAATTTCATCGGCTGATAGTACGTTTATAGTTGATTCTATTGAGATAACAGGAAATGAAAAGACGAAAGAGTTTGTAATTTTACGAGAGCTAAATTTTTCTGTTGGAGATACAGTAAATAATGATGTTCTTTTATATAATCGTGAACGAATTTTTAGTCTTGGACTTTTTACAAAAATTGAAATTGATTTAAAACAAGATGCAGGAATTAATACAGTTCTCATTTTGGTAGAAGAGAGTTGGTATATTTTCCCAGTTCCATTTATTAATATTCGTGAGAAAACGTTAGAAAGAACATCTTATGGAATTAGTCTAAAATATAAAAATTTTAGGGGACGTAACGAAACCATAAGAGCAACAGTATCATTTGGGTGGGACCCGTTTTATAGCTTAGAGTATGAAAATCCTCTCCTGATTACATCAGCAGATATTTCATTTTATTTTGCCGGAGCGCATGGAACGCCAATAAATAAAAGTCCAACATTAGACGACGTAAATGGAGAAGTATTCGATTTTAAAACATTTTCTCTTAATACGACATGGGGAAAAAGATTTAATAAAGAGAATAATATTTACTTTATTCTGGAGTATTCTAATATCCAGGCACCCTCAGAATCAATAAACCCTTATATGGCTAGTGGAACATCTACAGATGAATCGATAAGCACAGGTTTTGCTTATATTTATGATTCGAGAAATCTATCACAGTTTGCAAGTAGTGGAATTTATTTTGGAATAGATTATATTTATAATGGACTAGGTACTAAAGATATTTCCCACAATGCTATGACTGTTAATCTGAACAAATATAATACTATTTTTAAATCTCTATTGATTAAAGGGCGAATTAATGCAAGACATACATTTGGCGAATTTGTCCCGAATTATAATTACTCTATGCTAGGATATGACTATTATACACGCGGAAATAGATATTTAATCCGTGAAGGTAATAATAGATTGCTCGGTTCTGTAGAGCTATCATATCCAATTTTGCCTGAATGGAACTTTGCTGTTGATTTACCAATACTGCCGGAAAGTTTAACTCGTACACGGATAGGGATACATCTAAATGTTTTTGCTGATGCTGGTACAGTCTTTAATAATAACGAGAAAATTTTGTTAGAGGATTTCAATTCTGGATATGGCGTAGGACTAACTCTGTTATTTTTGCCCTATAGTTCATTTAGATTTGAGTATGCTTTTAATGAAATGGGAAAAGGAGAATTCTTACTTGAATCCGGAATATCTTTCTGATATTGAACTCTATTATACACCTGAAGTAAATGGTGATAGCCTAGAATTAACAGGTGATGAGTTTAAACACATCACAAGAGTAATGCGCCATTCTGTTGGAGATACATTACATGTAACGGATGGTGCAGGAAACTATTTTGAAAGCAGAATTATAGAGATCAATAAAAGTAGTGTAATAGCAAGTATTCAGAATAGAAAAAAATATAACAATAAATTTGAAAATATTTATTTCTGCTTCCCCCGTCTTAAGAGTAATAATAGATTTGAATTTGAAATTGAAAAATCTATTGAATTAGGAATAACAAACTTCATAATTATAAATACTGAAAGAACCATTCCAAGAGGTGAGAAGTTAGATAGATGGAATAAGATTTCATTAGCTGCAATAAAACAATCACTCCGAACTCATCTCCCCAAAATTGAATATATGAATTCAATAGAAAAATTAAATTCATTGGAAGGTGAAAAAATAATCATGGATCAAAAAGGGGATGGAACAGTAATTGATTATTTAAATGATTATCGCAAAGAATTTTCTGATAAGAAATTCTATTTTATTTTTGGCCCTGAAGGTGGCTTATCTCAAAACGAAATAGCAAAAGTACAAAATAATAGAAAATTAACTTTAACCAAAAATAGATTAAGGGCAGAAACAGCAGTAATATCAACTGCAACGGCTATTTCTTTGATTTTGAATCCTTAATCTTTTCCATCTCTTTTATATAAACGTTCTGCTGTTGATATGGGATTTCTATTCCAGCATCGTTTAACATCTTTGTGATCTTTAATAGAATATCACTTCTAATAAAAATCCAATCGCCACTATTCGCTGTCCAAAATCTTAGATCAAAGTTTTGTTTATCTTCTCCATAACCCTTGTATAGAACATAAGGTGATGGATTTTTCAAAATATCTTCTCTTCCCTCCAGAGCTTCGTTGAGTAAATCCATTACCTTATTCGGATTAGCATCAAAGTGAACTCCAATTTTAATTTCTATTCTACGGAGATAATCAGATAATGTCCAATTAGTTACTTGTCCAGAAATTAAATCCGCATTAGGTACAATAACTTCTGAACCATCAAATGTTGCCACAACACTTGCTCTTATCCCAATTCTTTTAACTGTGCCTAATAAATTATTAGTTGGAAGACTTATCGTATCGCCAACTTGGATTGGTCGTTCGAATAATAATATTAATCCAGAAATAAAATTATTAACAATGCTCTGTAATCCAAAACCAATACCTACTCCAAGAGCACCAAAGACAATTGCAAACTTTTCTATACTAAATCCAAGAAACGAGAGGGCAATTAAAAATCCTACCGTAATTATAGAATAATTTAACATTATTGAAACTGCTGCAGGGACACCCCTTGGGAGTTTAACTCTTGCAAAAATTTCGTTCTCGAAAAAGAAGCGTATTATTTTTGAAATTTTAAGTGAAAACCAAATCGATATAAAAAAGAGAACAATATTGAGAGGAACTATTGAGATATCACCAAATTCTATTGGAGTAGTAAAAAAAGCAATAAAAAATTCTGAAACAGAATCGTAAATTTCAAAATTCTTAAAAAACATCCTTCCCCAAAAAACTATAGCAATTATTTTTACTAAACTGAATAAAACATTTTTTATTTCTGTAGACTTTCTTTTTACCATGTAGGAAATATTTGCAATTTTTGTCTCTAAAAGTATTGTCAATAATGTGTAGAAGACTTGTAGACTTGTAATTAAAATTAATGAACTATAAATAGTTCTCATGACTCCGCTGAATATTAATGTGGAAAGAGCAGTATTACCAATTATATTCCCCAAAAGTGAGATTAAAAGTATTGCAATTAATATCTTTGAAATAACTTTAAGCGTAGCAATAATTCTTGTTCTTTTCTCACTAATCTTGGAACTATCAATTTTTATAAACCAGTATAAGGCACTAACCATCATTATTGTTAATAGGATATTGAAAATTCTCATATAGATAGAAGCACCAATCAAGAGTTCAACTATTTGTTGTAATAAATATATAGAAGTAATTAAATATAATGCACCTCTGGAAACTCTCGAAATAAAAGTAGGAAAAAGAAAAAGGATAGGTATAACAAGTAATATTCTAGCAAGTTCAGTAATTACTGATGGAGCAAGTGGGAAAAATGCAAGGTGAAAGTATATGGTAATTAGAATTGAAATTGAATATGGTTTGTTAAGAATTTTGATAGAATATTTATCATTCTCAATTATTTCTTCATCAACAATTTTATTCCCAAATCTTTTCAAGTAAATGATTATTAGTAAAACAAAAAAATAAAATCCAACATAGTATGGGAATTCTTCACTATATATATCCCAAAACTCAATAAGTGAAGAGCTAACTCTGGATGTTGATTTATTAAAACTCTGTACAAAAGTTGTTGTATCAGTGGAATCAGTTAATGCAGACCATATTGGGTCTGAATCGAAAGTGAAAATTAAAGAACGGTTTGCATCTATTTGAATTTTGATTAGGGCTAAAATTTCCTTTATAGAAATTTCTTCAGTTGAAACTTTGTCGCGAATTGAAAGTACTCTGTTCAATAAAGTAAATAGTGCCTTATCAGTTTTTAGTGTCTCCGTTTTGAAATCTTTCAGACTATTCCGTATTAATTTGGGTGCTTTCTCTTTAACTGCATTTGAATATGTTTTCTCCCAGCCAACTAGGATTTGTTCCATTTGTTTTCTCGAGTTAGCGATTAATTCTGAATCTTCTTGAAGTAGGTTTTTCAATTTTGTTATAACTACTAAATATGTATTCCATTTTAAGCTATTGTCTTTTAATTTTTTAGTAGTAAGATTTTCAAATGCTTCTTTTTTAGATTCTTTTTTTAATAGCTCAATATCTTTAAGATAAGTTTGGAAATCCTCCTCCAGTTTATCAATTCCAATTGCCGGTATCTCTACGGTATTAATTTTTTTTAGGATAACATATAATTCTTCAATCTTTTGTGGAATTTGAACTACTGGTATTAGACCAAGTTCTATTTCTTCAACCTTTTCAGATTCTGGATTTTGGGAAAGATCTTGAGCTATGATTGCGCGGAATGATAAAATCAGTAATAAAATTACAATTGGTGAAATAAATATTCTTTTCATTTTAATACCTCAATTTGATCTATTCAAATTATAATAATTTAATTATTCTTTTTATAAGTTTCTCAAATTTCTCTTTTACTAACTCAGCTGTTTCCATCACCTCTTTGTGATTTAACTTATTAGGTGAAATTCCAGCAGCGTAATTAGTTATACAGGAAATTGCACCTACTTCCATCCCAAGTGCGGATGCATAAACAGCTTCATGTACAGTTGACATTCCAACAGCATCTCCACCCATTTTCCCAACCATCTTTATTTCAGCTGGAGTTTCATAACTTGGCCCGGTTCCAAACCAGTAAACACCTTCCATTAGAAGTACTTCCTCTTTAAGTGCAGCTTTTCTAATTTGTTCAATTATTTTCTCAGATGGAAAATTTAAAAAACGATTTCTCATTTCAATCGACGCTGAGCCTAATAATTGAGTTAATTCTTTTTTAATATTGAAAGTATTCATAGAAGTGATTAACATTAGGTCAGCAGGTTTTAGGTGGTTTAATCCACCGGCAGCATTTGTTAAAATTAATTTTGAAACACCTAGCTTATGAGCAATATGGATTGGAAGAACACATTGAGAAATATTGTAACCCTCGTATGGGTGAATTCTGCCTTGATATATTAAAAGTTTTTTCTCATAAAGTTCAGCAAAATGTATAAATCCTTTATGACCCTCCACAGTTGAATGTGGGTATCCTGGCAATTCACTTGTTGGAATTGTTTTTACAATTTTAACTCTGTCAGCAAATTCTCCAAGTCCACTACCTAGAATTAATGCTATTTCAGGATTAAAAGGGATTTGCTCATTTAGTGAATTAATAAGTTCTTTATATTTTTCTTCCATGTTTATCATAACATACCTTAAAATAGAATTCCAGCAAGGGTAGCAGTCATTAATGTTGCTAAAGCACCACCAGCCAGCGCACGTAGTCCAAGCTTTGCTAGATCAGATTTTCTATTTGGTGCGAGTGGTGTGATTCCACCAAGTTGAATGGCAATAGAACTAAAATTTGCAAATCCACATAGAGCATAAGTAGCCATTAAAATGGCTTTCTCATTAACTAATTCTCTCGATTGAATAAGTGAACTCATATCAAAATAAGCGACAAACTCATTAAGCACAATTTTGGTCCCAAATAAAGAGCCGAACTGTAGCGAACTCTCCCAAGGAACTCCAATACCATATGCTAGAAATTGTAATACATATCCAATAATAAATTGAAAATTTAATGGCTTTCCATATTCAGCAATCAGATAAGAGTTTACTCCAATTATATCGCCAACTCCCTCAAGAACATAATTGGAAAGTGCAATTAATGCTATAAAAGCCAGTAGCATTGCAGCTACATTCAGTGCTAAGTGCAATCCTTCTCCAGCACCAGAAGCAGCTGCCTCAATAACATTTGAAGAGGTTTTTTCAATTTCTACTTTTACATTCCCTTTAGTTTCTGGAACTTCCGTTTCAGGATATATAATTTTCGAGAGTACCAATCCAGCAGGTGCAGCCATAACACTAGCTCCCAAAAGATGTGTTGCAAACATTAATTGAGCTTCACCAATTGATAATCCCATAGTTTCTGCAAAAGTATGACTTAATATTTGAATATAGGCTGCCATTACTCCACCAGCAACAGTAGCCATTCCACCAACCATAACTGTTAGAAGTTCACTCTTAGTCATCTTTTTAATAAATGGTTTAATCATTAATGGAGCTTCTGTTTGACCAACAAAAATATTTGCCGTTGCAGATAGAGACTCTGCTCCACTCGTTCCAAGTAGTTTCGCCATTATCCAAGCCATGCCTTGTACTACTCTTTGCATAATGCCAAGATGATATAGCACAGCCATCAAAGAGGCAAAGAAAATAATTGTTGGAAGAACCTGAAATGCAAAAAACATTCCCATGCTGTTTTCGGTACCTGGACTAATAGCCAGATCACCAAAAATAAATTTTGCTCCTTCGGTGGTAAAATTTAAAACAATTACGAAAAAGCCACTAACCCATTGAAAAAAAGCTTTTGGCCAACCAAGAGGGGAGAAAAACTGAGCTAAATAGTCTCCTTTTATAATCAGGAGTGCAAATAAAAATTGTATTCCTAGACCAGTAACTACTAATCTCCAATTAATTTTTTTCTTGTTGTTGGATAGAAGGAATGCAATTCCTACAAGCAATAATATTCCAAACAATCCTCTGAAAATAGATACAAAATCCATATTACTCCAAATATTAACGTGTCAAGTTTCTTTATTGGGTTACAGAATGACAATTACATTATTTATATTCGAAACCCATTTTATGTTTATGGTATATAATGATGTTTACGACAACGAGCTTCATATTTATCCGTGGCACCAACATCAACAGTCTCTTTAGAATCGGTCATACGTTGAGTCATTGTTGCGGGACTTCCACAAACCACACATATTGCCTTAGGTTTTGTAACGTATTCAGCAATTGCTAATAGGGTTGGCATAGAACCAAAAGGCTCGCCTCTGAAATCCATATCAAGTCCAGCAACAATAACCCTTTTGCC
>Ga0164313_10003742_pt1 | contig 13554 bp, 8 predicted proteins | sample GuaBasSedimGuay4_FD_113735 | JGI IMG/M metagenome (GOLD analysis project Ga0164313, IMG submission 113735) | Subseafloor sediment microbial communities from Guaymas Basin, Gulf of California, Mexico - Guay4, Core 4569-4, 0-3 cm | ecosystem: Environmental > Aquatic > Marine > Hydrothermal vents >... | reverse complement strand
CGACCCGGAGCATCGCGTCGAGACCATGCTGGCGGCGCTCGGCCTGAGCGACCCCGAGGCGTCCTGCGGCGCGCTCTCGGGCGGCGAGCGTCGGCGCGTGGCCTTGGCGCGGCTGCTGATCGACTCCCCCGACCTGCTGCTGCTGGACGAGCCCACCAACCACCTGGACGTGGAGACCATCGCCTGGCTGGAGGACCTCCTGGCCGAGCGCAAGACGGCGCTGCTGCTGGTGACCCACGATCGCTACGTGCTCGACAAGGTCTGCGACCGCATCGTGGAGCTCGATCACGGGCGGCTGCGTGCGTACGAGGGCGGCTACGTCGAGTACCTGGAGCAGCGCGCCGCGCGGCTCGAGCAGGAGCGCCGCAGCGAGTCGGCGCGTTGCAACCTGCTGCGGCGCGAGACGGCCTGGATGCGCCGCGGCGCGCCGGCGCGCAGCACCAAGGCGCGCGCGCGCATCCAACGCTACGAGTCCCTGGTGGATGCCGCGCCGCCGATGCCTGACTCCGAGCTGTTGTTCAAGATCCCGTCCGGGCCGCGGCTGGGCACGCGCGTGGTGCACCTGCAGGGCGTCAGCCTGTCCTACGGCGAGCGCAGCATCATCAAGGACCTCGAGCTGGAGCTGTTGCCGGGCGCGCGGCTGGGCGTCATGGGACCCAACGGCGCGGGCAAGACCACCTTCCTCAAGCTCTGCACCCAGGCGCTGCAGCCCGACGCGGGCAGCGTGCGGGTGGGCGAGACGGTGCGCTTCGCGTCCATCGATCAGGAACGCACCGACCTCGACCCCCAGGCCACGGTCGTACAGGAGGTCGTGGGCGAGGGCACGGGCGTGCGCGTGGGCGAGCGCCTGCAGCGGGTCGAGAGCTTCCTGGACGGCTTCCTGTTCCCGGGCGAGCGCAAACACACCCTGGTGAAGGACCTGTCGGGCGGCGAGCGCAACCGCGTGCTGCTGGCCAAGCTGCTGCTGCAGGGCGGCAACGTGCTGATCCTGGACGAGCCCACCAACGACCTCGACCTGATGACGTTGCGGGCGCTCGAGGAGGCGCTGGTCGCTTTCGCCGGGTCGGTGATCGTGGTGTCCCACGACCGCTCGTTCCTCGACCGCGTGGCCAACCACGTGCTCTACCTCGACGGGCGCGGCACGCAGCGCGTCGACACGGGCATGGCGTCGGCCGTGATCGAGCGCGTTGCGCTGGCGCGGCAGGAGGCGCGACAGGCCGAGCGCGCCGAGCAGCGGGCGCGCGGCGGTGGCGGCAGCAGGCGCAGCGGCAGCGGAAAGGGCGGCGGCGGTACGCCGGGCGCTGATGCGCGCACGTCCACACCGGGCCTGGGCATGAGCCACGCGTCGGCACCCGATGCGGCGTCCCGCTCGCCTCGTCGACGCATCTCCAACTGGGAGCGGGACGAGCTCGCCAAGTTGCCCGCCCAGCTGGAGCAGGCTGAGGCCGCGCTGACGGCCTTGGAAGAGCGCCTCGCCGCGCCGGCGCTCTACACCGGCCCGGAGGCGGAGCGCCGCCAGGTGCAGGCCGAGCACACGACGGCCCAGGGCCGGGTGGCCGAGCTCTACCAGCGCTGGGAGCAGCTCGAGGCGCTCGACGGCTGACAGCGGTCACCCGGGGGCGCGCGCTGCGTCCCGAACTCGCTCCTCAGGCCGTGCTCTCGTGGGGCCAGCTGGCGGCGCGCTGCTGGAAGCTGAGGATGCGTTGGTTCTGGATCTCGCCGTCGCGGAGCTCGATGGCGCGACGGAGCGACTCGTTGACCGCCCAGGCCTCCGGCCCGCCCATGACGTCCGCCAGGAACGCGGTCACCACGGCGGACAGCTCGTGGCTGGCCGAGCGCCACAGGTAGCTGGGCGTGTGATCCACGGCGTAATACGTCACGGGCCCCGCGCTGAACGTCGGTCGCTCAAACGACGTGGGCTTGGCGAAGCTGAAGCCCATTCCCAGATCGCAGCTCACGTCCACGATCAGCGCGCCCTGCTGCAGCTGCTGCACGTCGTCGTCGGTGACGAACATGAGCGGCCTGTCGGTGTTCTGCAGGATGCCGTTGACGATCACGTCGCAGCGCTTGAGCACGTCGAGCAAGGGGCGCGCGCGGCCGTCGCTCTCGCGCACCTGGATCGGGCCGCCGTCCTGCGGCACGAGCATCTGCCCGTAACGGCAGCCGGGCACGCGATCGTGCACCGCCCACGCCGGCCGTTGCGTGTACACGCTGATGTCGGCCACGCCCAAGCCCTTGAGCGCGTAGATGGCGCCGCGACTCACGGCCCCGAAGCTCAGCACGGCGGCGCGCACGGGCGGGCCGTAGCTGCCGCCGTCACGTCCGGCCAGGCCCATGGCGTGCAGCACGCCGCAGTACCCGGCCATCTCGTTGTTGCGATAGAAGAGGTGCATGTCCTGGGCTCCGTCGCGGCTCCAGGTGTGCATGGCCTCCCAGGCGATGAGCGTCTGCCGCCGGTCGATGGCCACCTGGGTCAGCTCGCGCTGCTGCACGCAGTGCGGCCAGCCCCACAGCACGCCGCCCTCGCGTGCCAGCGCCAGGTCGGCGGCCTGCATCTTGGGCAGCAGCACGACGTCGCGCGTGGCCAGCAGCTCGTCGCGCGGGGCCACGCCGGCAAATAGCTGCTCCAGGCGCGCGTCCGGGATGCCGAAGGGCTCGGCGTAGCCCTGCTCAAACGTCATGTGCCTGCGCAGGCCCGGCGGGATGCCCTCGAAGTGGGCGGGGTCGATCGGTAGCCGCTGCTCGTTCTCCAGCAGCGACGACCCGATGACGGCGAGCTCGAGCGTGGTCATGGTTGGATCTCCGGCGTGTGCTCGGGCGGCGTGTCGCCGTGCCCCGCGTTGGGTTCGGGCTGTTCGGCGTGGGGCAGCACGCGCTCGCTGAAGGCCACCCCGGACGCCTCGAGCTCCTTCAGCACCGGCTCGTAGATGGACGGGTGCGTGGGAATCTGGCTGCCGGTGAGCGGGATCTCGTCGCACAGCAGCAGCTTGACCGCCACGGCTGTGGGCAGCCCCACGGTGCGCGCCATGGCGGTGGTGCCGTCGGGGTCACCGCGCTCCACCAGCGTGGAGGTGATGGTCTCTCGCGCGCGCTCCTGGCCGGGGTACTCGACCTCGAGCTCGTGGAACAGCACGATCATGTCCCGCTGCCCGGGCTCGAGCGCGAGCTTGTCCGCGAGCACGTCGATCATCATGGCCGCGGCGGTCTCGCCCTCACAGCCCGTGGGCTCGTCGGAGAGCAGCCCCAGCCAGCGCAGCTTCTCCATGATGGTGCCGGTGGGACTGATGCGCAGGAAGTTCCCCAGGCGCTGCTCGATGCTGGATCCCGTCACCGTCAGCGGCAGGTGCATCTCCAGCACCTCGGCGTAGCTGCGCCGCGCGAGGTCGGGGATGCGCAGGGTCTCGTTGGGCAGGCCGAGCCGCACGATCTGCGCCCAGGTCTCGCTCCAGCCCGGGTAGCGCAGCGTGCCGCGGATCATGGTCTGCGCATGCTCGAGCCCAAACGCCTGGATGTACGAGAGCGAGTCGCGGTTGGGGTAGGCCTCGAGCGTGCCCACGCCCGGCACGTCCACCGCCCAGGTGTGATGGAAGACGTGGTGAAAGGGCACGATCTTGATGCGGCCGTGCTCCATGTACTGCGCGCCGTACTCCGACGACATGACCACGTTGCGCGGGTTCCAGGTCACGATGTAGCGCAGCGGGTTCATGGGGCCGTCCGGCGCGGGGATGCCGGCACCGTACGAGCGGAACGAGGTGACGCAACCGCCCTCGCCGTGCAGCTTGCGGATGAGCCTCATGGCCGACATGTGATCGATCCCGGGGTCGAGTCCCAGGTCGGTGAGCAGCAGCACGCCTTTGCGCTGGGCGTCGGTCGAGAGGTCGCGCACCGCCTCGTCGTCGTAGCTCACCGAGAGCATGTGCCGTCCGTGCGCCACGCAGTCCCAGGCCACCAGATCCTGGAACACGGGCGAGAGCATGTTCACCACGACGTCGGCGTTCTTGATCTGGGCCGAGCGCAGACTGGCGTCGTTCACGTCGAAGGCGATCGCGCTTCCGCGCGGGTGCGCGCCCACGAGCGATTGAGCCTGCTCGACGTCGAGGTCGCCCACGGTCACGAACCAGTCGTGCCGGCCGGCCAGCTCGAGCAGGTGGGCGATGAGGAATGGCGAGCTCTTGCCCGCGCCGAGTACGAGGACCTGTTTCACGGAGCGAATCCAGGAAGGCTCTGGGATGGGGGGACGGGTCGCGTGCGGGCGGCCCGCTGAGATCGCATCATAGGCTCGCGGTGTGCGACCGCGCGACGCGCTCGATCGCTATGATGTGCGGCATGTTCGATCCCAAGACAGATCTGCTGTGCACGCTGCTGGAGCCGCTCGCCGATGGGGCCTCGGACAACTGGGCGGGTGCTCGCACGGCCCTGGACTCCGCGAGCGAGGCCGAGGGTGACGTGCTCACGCTGGTGGAGGCGCGCGACGCGGCCGGGCTGCGCGCCCTGCTCGACGCCTGGACCAGCGGTGAGAGCTTGCGCCCGCTGCACGACCGGGGCGTGCTCAAGCGCGCGGTGAAGGCCTTCCGCAAACGGCTCAAGCTGGCGCGGCTCGATCAGGAGTCACGCATCGGCGGGCCCATGAGCTCGGGCCAGAAGTCGGGCATCGTGGCGGTGGAGGCGCCTGACCAGTATCCGCCGGACGTGTGGGCCGAGATCGTGCGGCAGGGGCGCCTGCTGGACGCGGGCCACCGTCAGCTGGAGCTGCCACCGGAGGCGTGAGCGCCCGCAGCCGCGCCCGCACCGCAGCCGCGCCCGCACCGCAGCCGCGCCCGCACCGCAGCCGCGCTCGCTCTCGCGCCCGTCAGGCGCCCGCGGGCTTGGACTTGATGCTGAACACGGCGCCGGTCGGGTCGGTGATGACCGCGAAGGTCCCGTCGGGTGTCTCGGTGGGGGGCACGCAGATGTTGGCGCCCAGCTCCGTCGCCTGCTTGGCCACGGCCTCGGTGTCGTCCACGCGGATGTAGGTCATCCAGTGCGGCGGGGTGTCGCCCCACATCTCGCCCAGCATGGGCACCATGCCGGCGCGCGGCTCGCTGCTGCTGGCGAACTGCGTGTACTCCACGTCGCACTGATCCATCTTCTTGCCCGTGTGCTCCCAGGCAAACAGGCCGTTGTAGAAGGCCTTGGCGGCGTCGGCATCGCGGGTGGCCAGCTCGTTCCAGCAGAACGTGCCGGCGATGTCGGGCAGCGGGCTGGAGCACTTGTCGGGCAGCTCCTGGAACACGGCGAAGGTGGCGCCACCCGGGTCTTGCAGCACGGCCATGCGCCCCACGTCGGGGATGTCCATGGGCGGCATGCAGACCGTGCCGCCCAGCTCGCTGGCCTTGGCCGCGGCGGCGTCGGCGCCCTCCACGCTCACGTAGCCCATCCAGTTGGGCGGCACGCCCTCGAACTGCGGGCCCTTCTGCTCGTACATGCCGCCAATGTGCTGCTCGCCGATCCAGATCAGCGTGTAGACACCCATGTCTCCCATGGCCTCGTCGGTGAGCCTCCAGCCGAACAGCTTGGAGTAGAACGTCTTGGCGGCGGCGAGGTCGCTGGTGCCCAGCTCGTTCCAGGTGAACTGGCCGGGCGTGTAGGTGCTGGCGCTGGTCATGGGGTCGCTCCTGTCGTGCCTGTGGTCGCGGATCGTGACGTGGTCGGGGCGGCCATGGTAGTCGGGACTTGCCTCTTTGGGCGCGGCGAGTCAGCGGCGTGATCGGGGTTGGGGCGCGCCGTCCATGCGCATGCTCGCGTCGCTCAGACCGGGACTGTTTGTTCCGCGCCGTGCTCGCTAATCAGCGCTACGCTTGGGCGTGGCTGGGCGCCGGCCTCGGCTCGCCCGAGCGGACGCTCCCGGCTTGAGCCCGCCCGGAACGCGACCTGGCCGCGCGCTGGGCCACAATGACGAAGAGCGCGTTCTGGAGGTCCGAAGCATGAGCAACCTGTGGGTGCAACGCGGGCTTGCGGTCTTGCTGCTCATGCTGAGCGGCGTGTCCCCGGCCCAGGTGGTCATGTATGAGGTGCCGGGGCGGTCAGCCATCGTCACGCTGGGCGACCTGAACAGCGATGGCGTTCCTGACCTGGCTGTGAGCGGCGTCGTCGACGTCGTGGTGCGCGTGATCTCGGGCGCCGACGGCGGCGTGTTGCAGACCATCCATGGCGCGGGGACGGGCTTCGGCACCGCGCTGGCCGCCCCCGGTGACCTGACGGGTGACGGCCTGCCCGACCTGGTGGTGGGCTCGCCGGGCAGCGGCTTGGTGCAGTTCATCGATCTGGCCAGCGGTGAGGTCTTCGACGAGGTCACCGGCGGCGCCCTGGTCCTGATCGGCCTGGGCACCTCGCTGGCGGTACTGCCCGATCTGGACGGCGACGGCGTGGCGGAGCTCGCCGCGGGCGCGCCGGGCGGTCTCAGCCCTGACTCCCACGGCACGGTGCTGCTGATTTCCGGCGCCACCCGCGACCTGCTCGGAGCGCTGCGCTCCCCGAAGCTGGTGCTGCCTGGTCCGGACCATTTCGGGTATGCGCTCGCGCGCGCGGGCGACCACGACGGCGACGGCCTGGACGACCTGCTGGTGGGGCAGCCGGGCTTGTTTGTCTTCGGCGGACCGGGGTCCGTGTACGTCTATGGCAGCGGCGGCTTGCTGGCCCCAGGCGCGGTGCAGCCCCTGCGCACCTATGCCGGCGCCGTGGCGGACTTCGGGAAGGCTGTGGCATCGCCGGGCGACGTGGACGGCGACGGCACACCGGATGTGTTGATCGGCGCGCCCATGGGCCTGGAGCAGCCCACCAACGAAGGCCAGGCCGTGCTGCTGTCGGGGGCGGATGGCAGCACCATTCATGTCCTCGATCCGAGCTGCCCGACCTACGCCTTCGGCACCGGCGTGGCCGCCCCGGGCGATCTCGACCTCGACGGCGTGCCCGACTTGCTCGTGGGCGGCCCCGGGGTGTTTCTCTTTACCGAGCTCGGGCGTGCCCAGGTCTACTCGGGCGCGACGGGGGACACGCTCTACGAGTTCACGGGAGCGAGCTCGCTCCTGGGCGGCTTCGGCCAGATGGTGGCCGATCTGGGCGACCTCACGGGGGACGGCGTGCACGAGTTCGCCATCGCGGGCTCCCCCGACGAGCCGTTGCGGGTGTACTCCGCGCAGGGCGTCTGGACCGAGCTCGGTATGGCCCTGGCGGGAGCTGCCGGCGAAGCCCGCATGACAGGCTCGGGCTACCTGCAGGGCGACGACAGCTTCCAGATCCGTGTCGAGCAGGCGCCGCCCAGCGCGCCCGCCGTGCTCTTCGTGGGGTTCGGCTTCGGCGCCACGCCGTTCCTGGGCGGTGTCATGCTGCCCGAGTGGGTCGCCACAGCCGAGGGGCTGACCACGAGACCGAACGGCACGCTGTGGCTCAGCGGCCGCTGGCCGCCCGACGCGCCCTCGGCTGCGTTCTACACGCAGATGTGGTTCGTCGACCCCAGCGGCCCGCAGGGGGCCAGCGCCAGCAACGGACTCAAGGCCCACGCGCCATAGGCCGGTCTCAACCTAGGGTGCCGCCCGGCTCCAGGGCGCCTGCGTCGTCTGCTGCTAGCGGAGAGCTGCTGGCCGGGCAGCCGCGCTCCGGCCGCCCTCAGCTCGCGCCGCGGCTCGCGTTGATCTTGTAGCGCAGCAGCATGGCGTCCACGGGGCCGGTCTTCACGGGCCAGCGCTGGTCGCTGCGCATGCCGATCAGGCGCGTCAGGTTGGGCGCGCCCGACAGCACGTGGGCGTCGGCGCCGGGGCACGCGCGCAGGGCCTTGGCCAGGGCTCGCCAGCTCTCCTCGACCTGCTCGGAGAGGCGCTCGCCCCAGGGCGGGTTGCTGAACAGCCAGCGCACGTCGTTGGGCGGGCGCCAGGTGGCGGCGTCGGCCTCGTCGACGCGCACCAGCTCTTGCAGGTCGGCGTCATGGATGGCGCGCCGCGCCAGGGACACGGCGCCGGCGTGGTTGTCGGCGCCGAAGAAGCGCGCCTCGATGCTGGGGCGCTGCCGCTCGAGCGCCTCGCCCACCAGCGCAGCCCAGGCGGCCTTGTCGAAGTCGGGCCACTCGGTGAAGGCGAAGCGGCGGTCGAGCCCCGGCGCGCGGTCCTGAGCGATCCAGGCGGCCTCGATCAGGAACGTGGCCGAGCCGCACATGGGGTCGACCATGATGCCCGTGCCGTCGTAGCCGGCTTGCAGCAGCAGGCCCGCCGCCACGGCCTCGTTGAGCGGGCTCTTGACCTGGATCGGGCGGTAGCCGCGCTTGTGCAGGCTGTCGCCGGAGAGGTCGCGGGCCAGGGTGGCCTTGCCCTTCACCAGGCGCAGGCGCAGGGGCAGGATGGGGGTGTCGCGGTCGACGTTGGGGCGCCGGCCGAAGCGCTCGCGCAGGCGGTCGCAGACGGCGTCCTTGGTCTTGAGCGCCACGTAGCCGCTGTGGGTCAGGACCGAGTCGCGCACCGTGGCGTCCACCGCCAGGGTGTCGTCGGGGGAGATCCACTGCTCCCAGGGCAGGCCCACGATGCCGTCGTAGAGGTCGCTCTCCACGTCCACGTCGAACTCGGCCAGCACCTCCTGCACGCGCACGGCGGAGCGCAGCCAGAGGCAGGCGCGGTAGCCCATGACCTGGTCGCCCGTGGCGGTGACGCCGCCGCGTCGGCGCTTGACGTCGCCGGCGCCCAGATCGAGCAGCTCGTGCTCGAGCACCCGCTCAAGGCCGAGGGTGCAGGGGATGTCGTAGGTGCGTATGTCGCTCACGGGGTCGGTACGGTACACCACCGCCGGACCCCTCCGCGCCTCCCCGTCGCGATGCTGCCATGACCCTGCTGCTCCAGGACCTGCGCGTGCCGCTCGATGTGGAGGGGGCCTCGCCCGCGGATCTGGCCAGCCATCGGCTGGGGGTGCGCCTGGAGGACGTGCGCGTGGTGCGCAAGTCGCTGGACGCGCGGGCCGGCCGCGAGCCGGTCTTCATCTACACGCTGGAGATCGAGACCTCGCCCGAGCTGGAGGATGCGCTGCTGCAGGGCAAGCGCCGCCGGCAGCTGCGGCAGCCCAAGCCTGCGCCGCCCGCAGCCGTGCCGCCCGACGACCGCGCGCCGCTGCCCGGGCGGCCGGTGATCGTGGGCAGCGGGCCGGCGGGTCTGTTCGCCGCCTGGGGGCTGGTGCGCGCGGGCTTCCGTCCGCTGCTGTTGGAGCGCGGGCCCGACGTGACCGCGCGCGGAGTGCGTTGGCATGCGTTCCTGAAGGGCGGCGCCTTCGACCCCGAGTGCAACCTGCTCTTTGGCGAGGGCGGCGCGGGCACCTTCAGCGACGGCAAGCTCACCACGCGCATCAAGGACCCGCGCGTTGGCGTCGTGCTGGACGTGCTGGCCGAGCACGGCGCGCCCGAGTCGGTGCGCTGGCTGGCCAAGCCCCACGTGGGTTCCAACGCTTTGCCCGCCATCATCCGTCGCTTGCGTCGCGGGCTGCAGGCGGCTGGCGCCGAGGTGCGCTTCGACACGCGCGTCGACGACCTGATCGTGCGCGACGACCGCGTGCTGGGCGTGCGCTGCGGTGACGAGACCATCGACACCGGCGCGCTGGTGCTGGGGGTGGGGCACTCGGCGCGCGACACGCTGGGCATGCTGCTCGAACACGGCGTGCAGGCCGAGGCCAAGCCCTTCCAGCTGGGCCTGCGCATCGAGCATCCCCAGGCGCTGGTGGAGCGCTGGCAGTACGGCCGCTCGTGCGGACACCCGGCGCTGCCCGCCGCGGAGTACAGCCTCAGCTCGCGCGACCGCTCCGGCGCGCGCATGGACGTGCACAGCTTCTGCATGTGCCCCGGCGGCGAGATCCTGCCGTCCACCGAGAAGCCGGGCTTTCTGTGCGTGAACGGCGCCAGCCCCGCCGCGCGCGACGGCGCCTTCGCCAACAGCGGTCTGGTGGTGACGTTGGAGCCGTCGTCATTCGGCGCCGACCCGCGCGCCGGTATGGCGCTGCAGGAGCACCACGAGGCGGCCGCCTTCCGCCTGGGCGGCGGCGACTTCGGCGCGCCGGGCCAGCGCGTGACGGACTTCCTGGCGCGTCGGGTCTCCCAGACGCTCGGGCCCACCAGCTATCCGTTGCCCGTGCGCCCCGCGTTGCTGGACGAGGTGCTGCCCGACGGCGCCGCCGAGGCCCTGCGCGCCGCGCTGACCGAGGTCGAGCGCCGCATGCCGGGCTACGCTGGCGCCGAGGCCATGCTGGTCGGCCCCGAGAGCCGCTCCAGCGCGCCGCTGCGTATCGCGCGCGACGAGCACACGCTGGAGTCTCCCAGTCACCCCGGCCTGTACCCCGTGGGCGAGGGCGCGGGTCACGCCGGCGGCATCATGAGCGCCGCGGTGGACGGCCTGCGCGTGGCCGAGGCGCTGGCGCTGCGCTTCGCGCCGGGGGCCGTGGCGGCGGAGTAGGGCGCCGCGCCGGGATTGCGGGCCGAGCGGGCACCGGTGCCACGCGCCGCGAGCGCAGCAGGGGACGACGCCGCTAGCGCATCACGGGGCGCTGCACTCCGCGGACCTTGTTGCGTAGTTGGATGAAGTCCACCAGCACCTGGGCCGCCTCGCGCGCAAACGGGTCGGCCTCGGCCAGATCGGGCGCGTGATCGGGGAGCTGCAACGCGTCCTCCGTGGAGCTGTCGTCGCCGCTCGCGCTGGCCCCTTCAGCGGTCTCCACGCCGGCCTCATCAGCGGTCTCGTCCGCGTTGAGCTCGTCGAGCGACGCCAGCGGCTCCAGCTCCAGGGCGGCGCGGCGTCGATTCTCGATGGCCAGCAGACGCGCGTCGGTGGCGTCGCTGTCGAGCTTGCGCGCGTGCTCGTTGAGCGAGATGCTCTCGCGGGCGCGCAGCTCCTGGCTGAGCTCCAGCCGCTCCACCACCGCCACCAGCTCGGGCTCCTCCTGCAAGCGCTGCTGGTGCCGCTCGGTGAGCTCGTGACCCATGGCGGCAAAGTCGTGCGTCTTCTTGGGCTTGAACTTCGCCGGCGGGATGGACTCCCAGGGCAGGGCGCCGTCCAGCGCGCTCTCGCCGATCTCGTCTTCGTTGTAGAGCGAGGGGAAGAGCACGTCGGGCAGCACGCCCATGTGCTGCGTCGAGCCGCCGGAGAGCCGGTAGAACATGGCCTGGGTCAGCTTGAGCTGACCGTCTTCGAAGGGCACCAGGGCCTGCACTGAGCCCTTGCCAAACGTGCGCGAGCCCAGCACCAGGCCGCGCTTGGTGTCCTGCACGGCGGCGCTGAAGATCTCGCTGGCGGAGGCCGACAGGCGATCCACCAGCACACCCATGGGGCCGCTCCAGAGCGGGCTCTCGGGCGGCGCGGGGGCCACGTCGACGCGCTGATCGACGCCGCGGATCTGCACCACCGGTCCCTTGCCCAGGAACAGCCCTGTGAGCTCCTGGGCCTCGAACAGCGAGCCGCCGCCGTTGCCGCGCAGGTCCATGACGATGCCGTCCACGTCGTCGTCGGCCAGCTCGCGTACCAACGCCGCCACGTCGCGCGTGGCGCTCCTGTACTCGGGGTCGCCGGCGCGGGCCGCCTCGAAGTCGATGTAGAAGGTGGGCAGGTGGATCACGCCCACGCGCCAGGGGCCGTCGTCGCGCACGAGCTCGATCACCTCGGAAGTGGCGGCCTGCTCCTCCAACCTGACCTCGTCGCGGGTGATGTCGATCACGCGCAGCGCGGCGCCGTCGCCCTGGCCGGCGGGCAGCACCGACAGGCGCACCACCGTGTCCTTGGGCCCGCGGATCAGCTCCACGATCTCGTCGTTGCGCCAGCCCACCACGTCCACGCTGTCGCCGCTGGCGCCCTGACCCACGGCCACGATGCGGTCGGCGGCCTTGAGCCGGCCGTCCTGCTCAGCCGGGCCGCCGGGCACGATGCGCTCCACCTTGCAGTACTCGCCCTCGCTGCCCAGCATGGCGCCGATGCCCTCCAACGAGAGGCTCATGCGGATGTCGAAGTTCTCGGCGTCGCGCGGCGGGAAGAACTCGGTGTGCGGGTCGAAGTTGTGGGTCACCACGTTCATCCACACGCGGAACACGTCGCCCGCGTCGACCTGCCCCAGCCGCCGGCGCTGGCCTGTGTAGCGCCGCTCGAGGACGTCCCTGATCTTGTCCGGCTCGCGCTCCGCCAGGCGCAGCCCCAGCACCTCGTTCTTGAAGCGCAGCCCCAGCAAGTGCGCGGCCTCGGCGGCGTCCGCGGGCCAGGGCGCCTCGCTTCGATCGAGGAGGAGCGTCTCGTCGCCGTCGAAGCTGAGCGCGTCCAGGCGTCCGTCCAGGCCGTCGACGAGCGCGTCGAGCTCGGCCAGGCGCCGCTCTCGCAGGCGGTTGAACATGCTGAAGGCCGGCTCCAGGTCTCCTGCCAGCAGGGCCTCGTCCAGCCCGCCGCGCCAGGGGTGGAACTGCTCGATGTCGCTGGCGAGCAAGAACAGGCGCGAGGGGTCGATGGCCTTCAGGTAGGCGTCAAACAGGGCCTCGGAGGAGAGGTCCTCGACGCGCTTCTGCACGTAGTGGCTCTTGGTGAGCTTGGACATGATGCGCTCGGCCGTCAGCACCTGCTCGGGACTGGGCTCGAGCGCGGCCAGTTCGTCGGCGGCCAGGGCGAGGGGCGCCGCCAGGCTCAGGGCCAGCAGCATCCAGGCGATCAACGCGGCGCGGTACGAGGAGGTCATGCGAGGCTCCGGGAGGTGCGCATACTCTAGCCTGGAGTCCTGGCCGGGTCTCGCGGCGCTCGCTACGATGGCAGCCCGGGCGGATCGGACGCTGCGTCTGTGCCTCGCGTCCGTTCTTCACCCGCCCCCAGCCGGGCCGCCCTCCTGGGCGCCCCGAAACCGACCCCCGGAGGAATCATGGCTCTCATCCCCATGCGCGTTCTGCTCGACCACGCCGCCGAGAACGGCTACGGCGTGGCCGCCTTCAACGTCAACAACATGGAGCAGATCCAGGCCATCATGATGGCCGCTGAGGAGACCGAGTCACCGGTCATCGTGCAGGCCTCGCGCGGCGCGCGGGCCTACAGCAATGACAACTACCTGCGCCATCTGATGTTGGCCGCGGCGGAGCTCAACCCGAAGCTCCCGGTGGCCATGCACCAGGACCACGGCAACTCGCCCGAGACCTGCAAGAGCGCCATCGAGCTGGGCTTCACCAGCGTCATGATGGACGGCTCGCTGGAGGCCGACGGCAAGACCCCCGCCAGCTGGGACTACAACGTCAGGGTCACCAAGGACGTGGTCGACTTCGCCCACGCCCGCGGCGTGACGGTGGAGGCCGAGCTGGGCTGCCTGGGCGGCATCGAGGACGGCCAGGGGGCGGGGCTCTCAGAAGAAGAGGCCCAGGACCACCTGACGGATCCCGAGGAGGCCGGGCGCTTCGTGGCCGAGACGGGCTGCGACGCGCTGGCGGTGGCCATCGGCACCAGCCACGGCGCCTACAAGTTCAAGAAGAAGCCCACGGGCGACGTGCTGAAGATGGACCTGATCGAGGACATTCACCGGCGCCTGCCGAACACGCACCTG
>Ga0164313_10003741_pt1 | contig 13555 bp, 10 predicted proteins | sample GuaBasSedimGuay4_FD_113735 | JGI IMG/M metagenome (GOLD analysis project Ga0164313, IMG submission 113735) | Subseafloor sediment microbial communities from Guaymas Basin, Gulf of California, Mexico - Guay4, Core 4569-4, 0-3 cm | ecosystem: Environmental > Aquatic > Marine > Hydrothermal vents... | reverse complement strand
TCTCCGAAGTTACCGGTGGGAACAACTATATTTATCTTTTCATCGTTCTTAATTTCGCCCTCATCTAACATATTTAGATAAGCATAAAAGTAATATACTATTTGGGGAATTAGGCGGCCTATATTTATAGAATTTGCTGAGGAAAAGATATAGTTTTTCTCTTCTATCTTTTTGTTAAAGGGCTGGTCTTCGAATATCTCCTTAACCCCTCTCTGGGCATCATCAAAATTTCCTTTCAGGCCTATCACATAAGTGTTTGCCCCTTCCTGGGTGAGCATCTGCTTTTCCTGTATCTTACTGACTCCTTTATAAGGGAAAAATACAATTATTTTAGTCCCTTCTACATCAGCGAAACCCTGAAGGGCTGCTTTCCCGGTATCACCGGAAGTGGCGGTTAAAATAACTATTTCCTGACTAAGATTTAATTTCCGGGCAGCTTTCTTTAAAAGATGGGGGAGTATAGACAGGGCCATATCTTTAAAAGCCAGGGTAGGGCCGTGATAAAGCTCTAAAAAATATACTCCCATCTTTTTGCTTAAGGGAGCAATGATCTCGGTATCAAATTTATTATCATAGGCTTTATTTATACAATCTTTTAACTCGTCTTGACGGTAATCAGTTAAAAATTCCTTCATTATCAAAAAGGCTAATTCTTTATAATTAACGCCTCTAAATTTATACAAATCCTTATTTATCTGGGGAATAGTCTCGGGAACAAATAGTCCACCATCATCAGCAATACCTTTAATAATTGCCTCTGCGGATAAGACTCTCTTCTTGTCCCCCCGGGTACTCTGATAATAAAGATTGTTCTTTTGCATATCTTCTCCATAATAATTATTTAGCTGGTTAGTTGGTTTATGTTAATTCGCCAATTTGCCTATCCACCAATTGACCAATTGAATTGCTCGTTAATATTAAATACAGGTTTTCAGTTAACAGTTTTCGGTTATCAGTCTGCTTTATTCGCAATGACGAAATACATTTCTTTTTTGTAGGGGGCGGAATTTATCCGCCCCGGGTTATTTGGTACTTTTTCAGTCGGGTTCGATGAATCGAACCCCTTAATTCAGAGACATTCGAGAACGTGTTCTAAAGTTTTATCTTGTATCTTATCTTATAACCAGCTAACCAGGTAACTAACTAACCAATAAGTGAAGCAATGTGCAACACGTGATAAGTAACCTGTTTTTATAATTTCAGAAATTTAATCTTATTACTCATTACATATCACTCATTACTGTGTTTTATACCCTATACTATCTTATCTTCTGATTCTGGCTCCTATCTTCCTTCTTCTTCCTCACTATATACCTATTAGCTCATATGCCCCCATCACTATATACTAATTCAGCTTCTGACTCCTTCTTTCTCATTTCTTCACGCAATACGCGATACGCAATACGCGATACGAATTTATAAATAGCGTCGCAGGTCCTCGCCTGTTACTCTTCCATAAAGCTCTATATAGGGCTTTACCGGATTAGATAAGATCTTGGGAAAGAGGACTTGTTCTATCTGGAAAAACCCGACCGATTCGGTCATCTCTACAATTATTCTGATGGGTTTCTCTTCTCCTTCGATAATTTCTACTTTCTCGATAGAGTTAGCAGAATATTTATGAATATCCCCCACTTTAGGGGTACGGGATAAGAGAAAAATAATCCGTGCCCTGCCCTTTTCCATATCACATCCGTCCCCGATCGATACTAACCCGGCTTCCAGAGAATAAATATCTTGAGTGGCCATATGTCCTGCAATGCCTTCAACAATTAGAGATTGAACGATGGCTTTCTTTTCAATATTTTTATCATAAATCCTGACCAGGGTTCTCTCGATAATCGACGTAGCAAAAACAACTCCTAACAGCTCGTGATTTTCCCGGCCTACTGACATACCAACGTCGTGTAACAAAGATGATATTAATACCGCCACTTTGCTATCTTCTGCAGTACCAATCTTTTCTTCTTCCAGGTTAAGTTTAATCCCACCCTTACTTAAGATATTAAACATAATCAAAGCATTTAATGCTGTTTTATTCATATGAACCGGGCCATGGTCATTATAGCCCAATCTTTTTATAGAAACTGTGTTGGCATAATTCCGTAAAGCCTGTGCTTCTTCATCATTAAAAATTAAAGAAGCTGCCATGGCCGGTTTTCCGCTCAACATTGCCAATATTTCGTTTTCGATCTCTATTTCTTTGGGTGACTTTCTCATGTTCTTATCCCCCTATTTATATATAATATGATTACACAGATAAATTAATCGTTAGTGAATAAACCTGGCCTGGAGCGTATAGTTATAGCGAAAAGCGTAAAACGTAAATCCATAGCTCAAAATTTAAAATTCAAATATATTTTTTTATCTATTGAATTTCATCTTTCTTATCTTATATACTATATTATACTATATAGCAAAATGAAAAAATAAAGAAGCAAAAACTAAAACTTAAAATTTAGTATTGAAAGAAAAGGTTTTGAATTTTGAATTATGCTTTTTCGCTATTCGTTTTAAGTTTTTCGCTGTGCGATGATAATAATAACTGAAAACTGTATTTGAGGCTACCGATTATTCACCAATTAGAGCATAGAGAAAAAGGGAATTCCTATACGATACAATTAAACTATTGCAATTTTCTTATTTTGTTGAATAATTCTTGATTATGTTTTAATTATTACCAGAATAAGGGCACTTAGGGTAGTAATTATTAAAGGTAAGATTAACATTTTATATATTTTCCCCATGTCTGCTTTAAAATAATTTTTAGTAACCACTAAGCATAGATGCATGGGAGAAATCATTACTCCCGAAAAACTACCGCTAAAGGCTAACATAGCATAATATAGATTTGTTTCTCCTTGAACAATAATTATCGGGAGTAGGACCGGTAGTCCTATCCCCAGCGCTGCGGTACCTAGCCCGGTCATTGTAGCGATAAAAAAGGGAATAATAAATAAAACAATAAAGGGATGGATTCCTAATTTAGCAAATGCCCCCGGGATTATCTCTACCCCTCCCGAAACCTGGAGTATTCTTTTAAAAATCATAATACTGACGATTAAAATCACCACATTTAAGTCTATATCATTTCTGATAATTTCCTTTAATGTTTTTAGACTTAATTTGTTTACATTCAAGAAAACTAAAGACAAAATCACTATTACCAAAGAAACCAATAAATCTGTTTTTGTCCCCAGCACCATAATTATAATTAGCAGAATGGGCCAGACTCCAAAAAACAATTTTTTTAAATTTAATAAAATATCTTTTTTATTAATAAGGGTGGTATCTTTCCTTAAATTTTTATATTCCCAAACAAAGCCCACTATTACAGTTGCAATAGTCAAGGGAAATTGAACTAAGATAACTTCTTGAATTTCTACTTTCAATAAGCCGGCAAATAATATAATGCCCGGAAATAGAGGCCAGACAAATTCCCAAATATGACGAAACCAATAATTTACAAAGGTCTCCTCTTCGGGGGTGAGTCCTACCCGTCCTCCTACCTCTTTAACCATAGGAGCAGAAAACATCGCCCCCGCAGGCATAGGAATCAAGCCTAATAAAGCCGGGATAAAGGCCAATATAAGCCTATAATCTTTTACTAGTCCCCGAAGGGAATCGACTAAATCTCTTAAGCTTTCTACCTTTCTTAAAACACCGCTTAGGATATAAACCAGTACAATTATTCCGATTAACTTTAAAGTGGTTGGGTCAATCAAGGCTAAAACAAAATTATTCCCTATCTGAATCGGGCTTAAATTAAAGAACACTCCTACTAATAGGGAAGCCAGAAGTATAACGTATTCTAATTTCCATTTCTTTTTTATCAAGAGAACAATTATTGCAATTACTGCTAATAATTTTACAATTTCTGTCACTTTAATTTCACCAATTTATTCTTTCTGCATTTCTTTTTTTGTTTCTTTTTGAATATTTCTTCACTATGTTCTAACTATTGCTAGAATAAGTGCGCTTAAGATAACAATTATTATGGGCAAAATTAACATTTTATATATTGTCCCGGTATCTGCCTTAAAATAATCATTAGTTACCACCAGGCACAGATGCATGGGAGATAGCATATGCCCCGTATATCCGCCAACAAAGGCAAACATAGCATAGTTAAGATTAACCTCTCCCTGGGTAACAATAAAGGGGAGAAGGACTGGGAACCCTATTCCGACAACTGCAGAAGTAATCCCGGTAAGCATTCCGATCAAAAAGGGAATAAAAAACAGAATAACCAGAGGATGGACACCCAATTCAGTAAAAAACCCGGGGATAACCATAATTGCTCCGGTAGTTTCTAATATTTTCTTAAAGATCATTATGCCGATTATTAAAACTACTGTATTTAGAGGTATATCTTTTTTAATAATCTCTATTATAACTTCTGTCTTCATTTTAGACCTGTTTAATAAAACTAAGGATGGGATAACTAAAATCAGGGAAATTAACAAATCTATCTTTATAATTATAACCAGGAATATGACTAAAAGGATGGGCCAGGTACCCAAGAACAGTTTTTTTAAATTTAGGCCAAATTCCCCTCTCTTGTCACTCGCTCCATCCTTCTTAAGGTATCTTTGCTCCCAAATTAATCCCAATATCAGGGCAATAAAAGATATTGGAAGCTGAACCATTATTATTTCTCTGGCTTCCACCCCCAATATAGCAGAAAACAATATGATGCTGGGATAGAGGGGCCAAACAAATTCCCAAATATGACGAAACCAGTAATTTACAAAAGTTTTTTTCTCTGCCCCAAGACCCATTCTGCTTCCCACTTCATCCACCATAGGAGCAGAAAACATGGCTCCGGCCGGCATGGGCAGTAAACCCAAAAAAGAAGGGATAAAGGCCAATATCAATCTATAATCCTTTACCAATTTTTGAAGGGAATCAACTATATCCTTTAAACTTTCTATCCTTTTTAAAATACTGCTTAATAAAAGAACCAGCACAATTATTCCGATTAATCTAATAGTTACCGGGTCCATTATCGCCCGAACAAAATTAATTCCTATTTCTTTGGGGTTCAATCCGAACAACAACCCCAACAACAAGGAGGCCAGCAGTATAATATATCCTAAATTCCATTTCTTTCTTATCAAGAGAATAATTGCTATAATTACTACTAATAATTTTATGATTTCTGTCACTTTGATTTCACCAATTTATTCTTTCTGTGATTTATTTTTTTGTTTCCTTTTGTATTTCTTCTTTTTCTTTTCTTTCTTTTCTTGTTTTATTTGTTTCTTCTTTAAATTTAACTCCCTGAACATTAACATTAACCCCAAGAATTTTTAAGCCGGTCATGGAACAGACAGCGTCTTTTACTCTACGCTGTACTTCTTCAGCTACTTTAAAAATTCCTACTTCGTAAGCAGTAATAATAGGAATAGTAATTGTCGCTTCTTCCGGTTTCATCCATACTTCCACGCCTTTATCCAGATCCTTCCTGGACAATACATTGGTTGATTTACTTCTATACCCGCTGGTGATACCGACTACTCCTCTAATTTTTATAGTTTCTAAAGCAGCAATTACAGCTACTACCTCTTTGGAAACCGTTACAGTTCCCAATCCTTCCTGGGAATTGTCTTTAATAATCTGTTTATCTGACATTCTTATTCACCGTCCTTTTTTAAAAAATATTTTGTCCTTCCGCCCTTGGTGCGGAATCCATAAGCGCAACACTTGATAAAGATGGGTTCCCTCTTTCGAGGGAATGACATTGAAAAAGCAAAAATTACATTACCACCGTCATAGACGGTAGATTTCTAAGCTTAATTAAACTATTTTTTGTCTTTATAAAATATTTTATCTATGTATATTTTAATTTCTTTCGTTTCTATCCCGCTTGTCTCCAGGAGATACTTTTTTAACTTCTGTTGGATTTTCTCCGAAAGTTCAGGGATATTTACATCCTGCTTTACAGAAAGATGAAGATCTATATTTATCCCTCCGGACTTTAAAATATTAACCTCTGGCCTGGTTTCCATAATCTCTTCCGTGCCTTTGACCACTTTTAAGGCTAATCGTTTTATGGACCCGATAGAAATTTTAATTTCCCCAAAGGAGGTCTTTTGCGTTACGGATAAATTTCCTTTATCAATTTGGGCCTTTTGCCAGATTAAATAAATAGCCAAAAATATTAATAAGGCCCCTATTAAACCCAAGATGATCTGGTTGAAGAAGTTAGAGTAGATCAAATAATTTGTTTTAAAGAAAAAATTTTCTAAGGAAAACAATCTTAAGGAAAGAGTCAAAAAAATCCCGGAGGTAAAAACTACAACCACTAAAAACAGAACAAAAATCAAATTGTTAAAACTTTCTTTACTCATTTTTAACCATCCTTTCTATTTTTTTTACCTATTGTAACTCTAGCGTACAGCGTTTAGCGTATAGTTTTGAGTTTTGAATTCTGGTTTTCTTAACGCGATACAATAAATTAACGACTAATTTATCTCTCTTTCAATAACAGATCAACGATTCTCCGTAAATCTTCTTTACTATAAAACTCTATATTTATCTTTCCTTTCTTACCATCACACAATATGCTTATCTTGGTCCCAAAAACTTCTCTTAGTCTTTCCTCTACTTCGGGGAAGCGTTCAATAGTAATATTTTTGACTTTAAATTGTTTTTTTTGCACTTTTTCAATATTTTTTATCAGGCGCTCGGTATCTCTCACCGATAAATCATTAGCAATTATTCTATCACACACCGCTCTTTGTACTTCTTCATCTTCTATGCTTAATAATAGTTTTGCATGACCGAAAGATATTTTCCCTTCAGAGATATTTTTTTGTATCTCCGGATTCAATTTTAACAGCCTGATGGTATTAGTGACCAAAGCCCTGCTCTTTCCGGTTGCCTCTGCTAATTCCTGCTGGGTAAGTTTAAATTCATCTATCAATCTTTTAAAGGCATTAGCCTGCTCAACAGGATTAAGATCTTCCCTTTGAATATTTTCCACCAGGGCAATTTCTAAACTTTTTTCATTATTAATGCTTTTAATAATTGTCGGTATCTTCTTTAAACCGATCTCTTTAGCTGCCTTTAACCTCCGCTCTCCGGCAACTATTTCATACCCGTTAGCCATTTTCCTTACTACGATCGGTTGAATTATTCCGTGTTTCTTAATTGATCCTTTCAGTTCTTCCATTTTTTCTTTATCGAAATTTTTGCGGGGCTGAAAAAGGTTAGGGGTTAAGCTTTCTACGTCCATCTCAACTATAAGTCCTTTTTCTTTTTGTTCAACCTTGGGGATAAGGGCTTCTAGCCCTTTTCCCAATCCTCTTTTACTCATTTGATATCACCTCTCGGGCTAATTTTTTATAAGCCTTCGCCCCTTTGGATTTTGCATCATACAAAACAACGGGCTTACCGTAGCTGGGGGCTTCGCTCACTCTGACATTTCGGGGAACGACTGCCTTAAATATCTTTCCTTTAAAATATTTTTTAACTTCCTTAACAACATCGCGGGAAAGATTTGTGCGGCTATCATACATAGTTAGTAAAATCCCTTCGATTTCTAAAGACGAATTCAGATTCTCTCTGACTAGATTTATGGTATTTAGTAATTGCCCAATTCCTTCTAGGGCATAATATTCACACTGTATGGGAATAATAACCGCGTCAGCAGCAGTAAGAGAGTTTAGGGTTAAAAGACCCAGAGAGGGCGGACAATCAATGATTATATAATTGTAATCGTTTTTAATTGATTTAATCGCGTGTTTTAATTTGTTTTCCCGAGAGATATAATTTACCAATTCTATTTCTGCCCCGGCTAATTGAATAGTAGAAGGTAGAATATCTAAATTCTTCAGCTGAGTAGGCAAAATAATTTCTTTTATGGAGTCTTGATTAATCAAAACATCATAAATACATCTTTTAACCTTTGATTTATCCAAACCCATGCCGGTGCTGGCATTCCCCTGGGGGTCTATGTCTATCAACAAAGTTTTTCTTTTATGTAAGGCCATGGAAGTACTTAGATTTACTGCGGTGGTGGTTTTGCCTACTCCACCTTTTTGGTTGGTAATTGCCAGGACTTTGTTCATAAAAATTCTCCTAAAATGATTACAAGGATTATACCAGAAGACAAAAATTCATTTACAGAACATTTGTTCACAATAATTAATGTTCCACGTGGAACGATTGTCTAGTGATACAGATTTACGATTACAAGGAATATAGTTAACCAGTTCAGTAATTGGCAAGTTAAAATTAATTCACCAATTGACCGCTTTTCTAACCAATATTAGTTGCTTAAACTGCATGGCCACAATATATAACAAGTAATTCTTTAACACTTAAAACACAAACTCATCATTCAACGAACAATTAGCCTGCCGGTCTTCCATTCAAATTAGTCATTAGTATTAGGATAAAACAAATCGATTATCAGCCATAGCTCAATTTTCAATTTTGAGCTATGGTTTTGCTTTTTTAGTTTTTGTTTTTCGCTTTTTATAATATATAACTTATATTATCAAAAATATTTTAAAAATACAAAGGTCTTTTTTGGGGGAGACCTTCTTTTCTGGGGTATTTCGAAGGAGTATTTTTTATTTTCTTAATTACCAAAAGATATCTTTCCTGATTTATAAAGGGAATTTGAACATTTTCCACTCCAATCAGTTCTCCACCTAAAAGCGGAATTGTCCTGAGGGCTTTGTCGATTTCTTCCTTATATGATCTTCCTTTTTGTGCTATAAAGAATCCTCCCACCCTTACCAAAGGAAGACAATATTCGCATAGAGTACTCAAAAGGGCCACCGCTCTGGATATGGATATATCGTATTTCTCCCGGTAATCCGGGCATTTCCCGAAAGCTTCTGCTCTGCCATTTAGTATCTTAACTTGCTGAAAATTCATTTCTTCTCTTATTTTTTCTAAAAATACGGTTTTCTTCTTTCTTGCTTCCAAAAGAGACAAATTAATTGAAGGACATACTATTTTAATGGGCACACCTGGAAAGCCTGCGCCTGTACCTACATCAATAATACTTATTCCTTCTATATTAATATACTTATTGATAGCTTTTATACAGCTAATAGAATCCAAAAAGTGCTTAATAATTATTTCTTGATGTATTTTTAAAGAGGTTAGATTTGTTTTTTGATTCCATTGGACCAATAATTCTAAATAGCGAAAAAATTTATTAATCTGCTCTTTATGGAGACTAGTTCCCATCTTTAGGGCGCCGTCTATTAAAATATTTTCATCTTCCTTTAACAAAAAAAGATTCTCCTCTTTTTATTAGTCGTTAGTTAGTTGGTTAATTGGTTGGTACAATAAGACACGCCATGCCTCTGCACTATTAAAGTAAGTATTTAACGCGAAAACCATAATTCAAAATCAAAAGCTTTTATCTCACATGTTACAACTATTGCATTATATCTTTTTAACACAGGATGCGAATTTATCCGCCCCGGGTTATTTGGTAATTTCTTTAACGGTTTCGATAAATCGAACACCTAACTTAATTCAGAGACATTCGAGAAGGTGTTCTAAAGTTTTATCTTGTATCTTAATCTTATAACCAACTAACCGGCTAATTAATTTAGCTTTTCCACAATTTATCCACATAAATAAAATGATAGTAAATATTGTGATTTAAATCTATTTTAATTCAAAAATTAAAAAATTACAATCACAAAATTTTTTTTAATTGGCAAAACTCTAATTTGTTGCTAAAAACAAGATAATTAAACATTTTACATAAGTTGTTTTTTGGCTTATTTTTTTGTGCAGAAATTTAATTTAGTTGAGGAAATAGATTGAAAGCTTTGATTCTAATCAATTTAAAGTTTTCCACAGTTTATTCACAATTAGTTTTTAAAATGTTCCACGTGGAACATTGATCTTTTTAGAAAAACTTATTTGCCATATTATACAAAATTAATCTATCATTTCCCGATACAAAAACGAGAAAATATATTATTAGTTATCTCGTCGCTTATCGAATCCCCGGTTATCTCACCGAGAGAATCCAGGACCTCTTTTAGATCAACAGTTAATAGATCATGGGGTATTTTCCTTTTTGTTCCTTCTAATATATGTTTTAACCCCAGTTTAGCTCTTTTTAAGGCCTTGGCCTGCCTAACATTGTTTATTATTACCCCATTTTGTGGTATTACTATTCCGTTAAATGCAGCCCTGGTTAATTCTTCCTCTAATTTCTCTATCCCGGTCCGGTCTTTCAAGGAAATCCTTATGTCCTCTTTAATATTTAAGAGCTCGAAAAGCTTTTGTCTTTCTATCTTTTCTTCAAGGTCTATTTTATTTTCAATAGTTATAATCTTTTTATTTCTCTCTTTTGCTCTATTTATCTCCTGAATAACTTTTGTGTCTTCTTCGGAAAGAAGGGTATTTGCATCAAACATTGTTAAAATCAGGTCGGCTTTATCTAAAAATTTTCTCATCCTTTCAAGACTTATCTTTTCAATAACATTTTCCGGGGTTTTAAACCCGGCAGTATCTATAATCTTGAAAGCTATCCCTTTAAGATTGATTAGCTCTTCAATTGTATCTCTAGTTGTTCCCGGCAAATGGGTAACAATAGCCCGGTTTTCTCTTAATAAGGCATTAAAAAGGCTGGATTTTCCGACATTAGCTTTCCCTACAATTACTGTGTTTATTCCTTCTTTTAATATCTTTCCGTAATCCAGGGTTTCCAGCAGAGAGAAAACTTCTTCCAAAATATTTATTATTCTTTTCTGTATTTCTGTTGAATCCAATTCTTCAATGTCTTGATCGGGAAAATCCATGGGTGCCTCAATCTCTGCTGCAATTCTCATCACTTTGTCCCTTAAATTAATAATTTTATCCTTTAAATTACCTTCTAATTGGGCTAATGAAGAACTTAAACTTCTCTCGGTTTTTGCCTGAATAAGGTCAATTACTGCTTCGGCCTGGCTTAGATCAATTCTGCCATTTAAAAAGGCTCTTTTGGTAAATTCTCCCGGCTCAGCTATCCGTGCCCCACAATTAATCACTGTTTCCAGAACTTTCCTGAGAGAGAGTATCCCTCCATGACAATTGAATTCTGCAATATCTTCCCGGGTGTAAGTCTGAGGTTTTTTCATTAAAGTCAAAATAACCTCATCAACTTTCTCTCCTTTTTCAGGATCTACCACAAATCCATAATGAACGGTATGACTGAAGAAATCTTTTATCTTTGTTTTATTTAAATTTTTATCTCTAAATACCTCTTGGGCTATTTCGAGAGTTTTTGGACCGCTTATTCTGACAATGCCAATTCCGCTTTCTCCAATCGGGGTAGAAATAGCAGCAATAGTATCAATTTCCCAAAATTTCATAAGTATTCTCCTTAACTGGTCGTTAGTATATTGTATTGCGCATTGCGTTAATAAAATCAGGATTCATAAATAGGGCTACGCTGTACCTTAATCAAAGTAGGATAGGCGAGACGCCTGGTTAATATTTTTCAACAGTTAATTAGTACAAGAAGATACGGCGCGCCGTGTCTCTACTTTAGACAGGCGGGACGGACGCCTGTCCTACGATTTTATCATTTTCCCCTCACCCCGCCATGGGAGAGGGAAGATAAGGACGGGTTCTATGAATCGTACCCTACGGCACATTACTTATTTCGGGCAGACCCTTTGTCTGCCCCTACTTGTATCTTACGGACTTATCTCTCTTTTTTTTTCACTATCTGCTATACGCTGTACGCGCCACATTAGTTCAGTTATACGCTATCCGCTATATTTCGATATACAATATACAAAAAAAGCATAAAAAGATTAATATTCATCCTGGGGATAATATATAACTTCTTATGCTTGTTAATAATTCTTTATTATTCTTCTTCTGTGTTATTTTGGTTTTCCGTTGGGGCTATAACAATTTTTCTAAAAGGTTCTGTTCCCTCACTATAAGTAACTACTGAGGGGTCTTCCTGTAAAACAAGATGAACTATTCTTCTTTCCGCTGCATTCATAGAATAAAGAGCAATCTTTTTTCCGGTTCTTTTTACTATTTCGGCTTTTTCATAGGCATATTTAGAAACAGTATCTCTTCTTTTCTCTTTATACCCTTCAGTATCAATTATTATCCTTCTTCGTTCGGATTCTTCAATATCTTTATTAGATATAATATTAACAATGTATTGAAGAGCATCAAGGGCATGACCATGTTTTCCAATTAATATTCCGGAATTAGAGGATTTTATCTCCAAAATAATTTCTTCAACGCCTTCTTTGTTAACTATCTGAACTTCACCGTCATCCGTAATAAAATTTACTATTTTTTCCAGAGTTGCTTTTGCTTTTTCTTGAAGACTTAATTCAAAGTCATTAATATTCCCCAAATCTATCTCCTCTTTTATATCTAACCATGGATTTAAAACGCTGCTGTAATGCAGCCGGATAAAATATTTATCTTTAATTTATTGTTCTTTTGATTCGTTAGTTGTTTGCTTGGTTGGCCAGTTAAAATTAATTCACCGATTGACCAATTAAAATAGTCGTTAGCATTAAATGCAAGTTTTCAGTTGTCGATTATCATTACACAAGGAAAGCCTAAAAGCTAAAAACCATAATTCAAAACTTTTTTCTATGGTATTGATGTGGGGGTCGGATTTATCCGACCCGAAACGGGTTCGATGAATCGAACCCCTACAACACATTGCTTATTTTGGGCAGACACAAGGTCTGCCCCTACTTATACCTTACGACCTTATCCTTCTTCTTCTTTCTCTTTTTTCTCCACTATGCGCTGTACGCTCCACGCTAGGTTTATTCACTAACGACCAATTTATCTTTTTTTGCCTTTTTTGTATTTTTTAGTCTTTGTTTTGCCGTCGGAGGGGTTTCCCCCATCTGTTCCTTCATATCCCGGAATCCAAGCTCCTTCTTCAGAATCTAAGGATTCCTTCGGTTTCGTGCTAAGCTGTTTCTGTTTTAATTCACCTTTATCCGACCCTGCTTCTTTTGGCATTTCGTCTATTGTAGGCATTTTCTTATTAATCAGATACTGCTGACCAATTCCTAAAAGGGTAGAGGTAAACCAGTACAGAGTCAAACCAGAAGGCAAGCTGAAACTCATAAAACCAATCATTAAGGGCATCATTATGGTCATCATCTTTTGAGTCTGAGCAGAAGACCCTCCGTCCTTGCCTGCGGCACCGCCAGTGGAAGTCATTTTTTGTTGAATGTACATTGAACCGGCTACTAAAAAAGGTAATATACCGATATGGCTCAATCCGAAAATTCCATCACCTAAACCAATTAACTGCTCTGGGGCAGCCAATCCCCCAACCATTACGGGCAAACCATCTTTTATAATTTCAACTTGGTTGGCAATCCATAAAAATCCACCGTCTATTATCTCTGTGTTAGGAATACAATATGTAAATACTCTTAAAGTCTGGAAAAGTAAAATTAATATAGGCATTTGAATTAACAAAGGCAAACATCCGCTCATAGGATTGACTTTATGTTCCTTATACAAAGCCATTAATTCCTTGTTTAATCTTTCCTTATCGTTCTTATACTTATCCTGTACTGCCTTC
>Ga0164313_10003739_pt1 | contig 13556 bp, 9 predicted proteins | sample GuaBasSedimGuay4_FD_113735 | JGI IMG/M metagenome (GOLD analysis project Ga0164313, IMG submission 113735) | Subseafloor sediment microbial communities from Guaymas Basin, Gulf of California, Mexico - Guay4, Core 4569-4, 0-3 cm | ecosystem: Environmental > Aquatic > Marine > Hydrothermal vents >... | reverse complement strand
CTTCAGAAAAGGCTCACCAGAAATGGCATCATACATTATGAGTTGGGAACAGTAGTTAATAATCCAGTTGTTGAGATCAAGTTCAACGACCAGCAATTATCTTTCGATGTAGACGCCAAGAGAGACATCTGGTATGGCTCATCATACTTAATGGAGCTTCATCAATGTGAACAAAGCCATGCCGAGTCGCGAAAAGAGAATTTTGCCAGCCAGCCGCTTTCATATGCCCTGCCTGCCACATTTACCGGCAGCCTAAAAGAGCTTAAACTACCCCTCAGTCCTGGTAAAAAGTTAGCAAAAGCGGCTATAATTAGAGAAAAAGGCGTGAATGGTGACCGTGAGATGGCTTTTTCATTGGATTTAGCCGGTTTCAAAGTAAAAGATGTTCATATGACGGACCTGACCTCAGGCCGTGAAACCCTTGAGGACATCGATATGATTGTCTTTGTTGGTGGCTTCTCCAATTCTGATGTTCTTGGTTCTGCCAAAGGGTGGGCAGGAGCTTTCAAGTACAACCCAAAAGCCAAAGAGGCATTGAAGAACTTCTATGCCCGGGAAAACACTTTGAGCCTGGGAGTATGTAATGGTTGTCAATTAATGATGGAGTTAGAATTGCTCTACCCTGAGTCAAAAAATCATCCTAAGATGCTTCATAACACTTCTGGAAAGTTCGAATCCGGCTTTGTAAATATGAGCATCCCTGAAAATAATTCGGTTATGCTTAAAGAGCTTGCAGGCAGTAGATTAGGAATATGGGTAGCTCATGGTGAGGGGAAATATAAGATTGAGAATATAGACCAGGTAAATCTTGCCGGCACCTATAGTTATAATGCTTATCCCGGGAATCCAAATGGTTCTGATTTTGATACTGCCGCACTTTGCTCATCCGATGGCCGTCATCTGGCGATGATGCCTCACTTGGAGCGCTCGATTATGCCCTGGCACTGGCCTTATAAAACTGCAGAAGAAGAATGGGAAGTTACACCGTGGCTTATGGCTTTTACTGCTGCCAGAGAATGGGTGGAAGCTCGCAAGTAATATACTAAGGAGGAAAATATTTTATCCGAAAAATTGATTAGTGGTTAATAGAGGTTAGCTCATCTGTATTAAATTGCAGTACCTAATTATTAAAAATTTAACTTAACTACTATTATGAGCATTTTTTTTAAGCTCAAAACAATCGTTTTTGTTACGATTATTTGTACTCCTTTTATTTCCGTGGCACAGAATGGCGAAAATATTACCATGCCTGACACGAAGAAAAGGCCCTCTGTAGATATCACCGGCTTAGAAACCGCCCCTACGCTAGATGGAGAGGTAATCAATGACCCTATTTGGCAAAGTATCACTCCTCTAGGTGGACTAACCCAAACACAACCCAATTCCGGCCAGCCGGCATCGGAAAAAACGGAGATCCGAATCACCTATGATGAATCTACCTTCTACCTGTCTGTTGTCTGTTACGATAGCAACCCTGAACTACTTATTGTTTCGGATGCCCGCCGGGATGCTGATTTAGACAATACCGATGCCTTTCTTTTCATTATCGACACCTATAATGACAAGCAGAATGGTTTTGTTTTTGGCACAAACTCTATTGGTGTGGAGTATGATGCTCAGGTAGATAATGAAGGCCAGGGAAACTTTAATGCTAACAGGCAGCAAGGTGGAATGATAGGAGGCTTCAATCTCAACTGGGATGGTTCATGGGAGGTAAAAACACAAATAGGAAACTACGGGTGGAGTGCTGAATTCGCTATTCCCTTGAAAACAATCCGCTTTAAATCAGGCGAGAATCTAACCTGGGGAGCAAATTTTAGGAGAAATATTCGTAAGACCAACGAAATAGCTTATTGGGCACCCATGCCTATTGAGTTTGACCTCAAAAGGCTGTCGCTCGCCGGCAGCATGTCCGGACTGAACTTACAGAATCCCGGAAATTTAAAAGTAATGCCTTATATTTTAGGGACAGTGCAGAAGGATAATGAGGCGACTAACACAGATACTGAAACAATTGGTGAAATTGGCGGTGAGATAAAATATAGTATTACCCCAAGCTTAACACTTGATCTTACTTACAATACTGATTTTGCCCAGGTGGAAGTTGACGAACAGCAAGTTAATTTAGACCGATTTAATCTATTTTTTCCTGAGAAAAGGCCCTTTTTCCTGGAAAATGCTGGCTTGTTTAGTGTAGGTAGTCCGGGAGAGGTTGATTTATTCTTTAGCCGAAGGATTGGTATTGGTGATGACGGACAGGTGGTGCCGATAATCGGCGGTGCCCGACTTTCGGGAAAGGTTAGTAATACAAACCTGGCATTTCTAACCATGTTTACCGAGGAAGTTACCAGCGAAGGTATTGAGGCTAATAACTTTTCCGTTGCCAGAGTAAACCAACAATTAGCTGACCGTACAACTGTAGGGGCATCTTTCATTAGCCGTGATGGCATGGGAGAAACTACCGATAACTATAACAGAACTTATGCTGTTGACACCAAGATCGGGCTTGGCAATAAAGCTCAGATTTTAGGTTATTATGCAAAGACTACTACTCCGGGAATCACAGAAAACGACTATTCCTTCAAACTACAAACCCAGTATGAGTGGAATGGCCTAAACGTTAATGGTGCCTATACCGAAGTGGGTGAAGGATTTAATCCTGAAGTGGGATTCCTGCTTCGATCTAATTATCGTAAACCGGAGTTTTTGGTTCTAAAAAAAGTGCGTATGAATGGTTGGCTAGGATTACTTGAGATCAGGCCACACGTTTCCTACAGAGGGTACTGGGATTTCAATGGCTTTAATGAAACCAGTTTTCTGCATATTGATAACCACTGGGAGTGGATCAGTGGTATGGAAATTCATACCGGCATCAATATTACTTCTCAAGGTGTAACGGACCCTTTTACCATTTGGGAAAATAGCGAAGGAACTGATAGCGTTGTTGTCGCGAGTGGCACCTATCCACATTCAGAAGGGCAGATTATTTTCATGACCAATGCCAGCAAGCCTATCTATGTAAGTACTCGCTCTGTATTTGGTGGTTTCTTTGGAGGTACGCGGTATTCTAATAGCGTTACTTTGGGATTAAGGGCCGGCGATAAATTTAATTCTGAATTTAGCTACCGACGTAATGATGTGAGTTTGAACGATGGAGATTTTATCACCCAGCTATTTAGTAGCCGACTAACGTACTCTTTTACTCCTAAGATTTATACTCAGGCACTCATCCAATATAATAGCGTAATTGATACCTGGTCAGCAAATATTCGTTTGAGTATACTGCGTACAGCTAATAATGGCCTTTTTCTTGTCTATAATGAAAGCAGAAAAACCGGCGACATACTCTACCGCGGCTTCACTATTAAGTATTCTCATATGTTCGATATACTGAACTAGAAACGTATTAAGAAAAAAAGTAAGCCTGCCTGAAAAATATCGAAATCGTTAACGAACTTTTAGGGGTCATATTGCGTTATGTATAAAAACCATTAGGAAAAATTGTATCTTTCCTATAAAAATCGCCAGGCCTATGAAAGCATTCCCAACCGCTATTGCTCTACTATCTATTGTTTTATTCGTCTCAGGCTGTTTTTCCTACAGAGAATACCCTGTAGAGTACGACTACAGTTATCACGGAAAATTTAAGAAGTATCATACCTATGCCTTTCTTGAAAATGCTGCTGAGTCAAGTGACTCTTTGGCTACAAATGAAATTATTGAAAAGGTAATTAAAGACAGGCTAGCTGTACAGGGTTATAGATACAAAAACGAAAAGCCTAATTTATTGGTCTCCTATAAAATCTATTTTGATAGCCTAAACTTTCGTGGCTATGATCAGATGGACATAGAGGATTGGGTTAAGTATTCTAAAACTACTATAGACTACGACAAGCATAAATACACCTTGAAAAAAGGCACCTTGCTCATCCAACTATATGACCGCAAGCAAAATCGCAGTATCTGGCAGGGTTATGCTACCGGTGTTTATGGTAATATATATTTTAATAATGAGCGCCAGCTAAAAATTGCTGTACGTAGCATTCTTGATCGCTATAAATTCCTTGCCGAAGACTTTATGGAGAATAAAGAATTTGTATTAGAAGACGAGGGTTAGTTTTATAAAGACTTAATCTTTAAACTTCTATACCATACATCATCACCATGATCCTGTAAGCCAAGATAGCCTTTGCTGGCTACGTCTGCCCAATCAGGATTAAGTCCGGGGAATTTACTTCCGGCAACTAGCTCGTTCCATTCGTCAGTCCATAAGTGATATTCCAGTACCACTTCACCATTTTGTTTGTGGATGACAGAACCTTTATACACTATTATTTCCACTTGATTCCATTCGCCAACAGGTTTAGCATTTTGCGGAACAGCAGGAATAAGGTCATAAAGTGCTCCCGCCTGACGATTACCATCTTTACCCAACATCGCATCCGGATGTTTATCATTATCCAGCACCTGCATCTCCGGGGCTGTTTTCCAAATCGGACCTAGCTCAGGATTTTCCTGACCCAGATAAAATATTCCTGAATTGCCTCCTTCAGATATCTTCCATTCCAGTTTCCAATGGAAATTCTCGAATTCCTTATCGTAAATAATGTCTCCACCATCCTTTGCTCCTGCCTCACCTCTTCCCGAGCCCATCATTTTAATAGTACCCTCGGTAATTTCCCATCCTGCAGGAAAATGATCTTTACCATACCCACGCCAGCCATCCGATGTCTTGCCATCGAACATTAACACCCAACCATCGGCAGCTTCGGCTTCTGTGAGACCGTTTACTACATATTCTTCTGCAGCTGGCTCAGTTACAGCTTCAGGGCTAGCCTCTGTTGCTTCTTCTTTGTTTTCTTGTGCGCCACAAGAGGTCAAAAAGGCGATGGCGAGAACTGTCACAGCCAATAAACAAGATTTAACATTCAGGTATTTTGATGATTTCATTTCAATTCGTTTTAAGTACTTTATTTAGCTAAGAATAAATTAACAGCATTTTTTACTATGCTGGCATATCAGGTAAGGTCCAGCCATCTCTATAGGTATGCTTGATAAGCTCCTGAGAATAAGCGGCTGCCGATACAGGTTCTGTCCAATCTTTATTAAAGGTTGGATGTCCATCATGGATTTTAAATCCATCGCGAATGACAGTTTTAATCTGCTCATCATCGGTAATGTTGGTAAACTTCATGCTTTCCCCATCCCAGTTGAGTGTTTTGTTCAATGCCTGAAGGCGAACGGCAAGTACTCCCATTACAACCATCTCATTAAATGGCCCGGCTTCAGCGAAATCTGATGTAGTTGGTTTCCTGTTCTCAGGACTTTCCTTACATGCCCTTACCCAGTCCCTTTCGTGTGCACCTCTGCCCCAGCTGAGGCCCATTTCTTCTTCTACTCTTCTTTCGGTTTTTGCAGGAGTTACTTTTCTCCCTGACAATAATTCAGGTTGTATGCCATAGCAGCCAACATGGAGGATATCTTTAGTCCCATAAAAATATGTTCCACCGCCACTAATATTTGGATTTTTTCCTGCCGGCCAGTTATCAGGCAGGTTCGGCTTAATACCTCCGTCATACCAATGTACATCTACTCCTGGAAGATTCATCTTACCTGCCTTCCCTCTTTTTGGGAAGCTTAGTTTAACAGATTGCGAAACCGGGGCAGAATCGGTTAATAATAAAGAGGAGCTTGCCTGTACTTTTTCGGGATATCCCAGTTTTAAGCCTTCGAAAACCGGATGTAGTATGTGGCAAGCCATATCGCCTAAAGCACCGGTACCATAATCCCACCAGCCGCGCCAGTTCCATGGGTGATAAACATGATTGAATGGCCTCATCTTGGCCGGACCGGTAAACAAGTCCCAGTTAAGTGTTTCGGGAACCCAATCACCACCCTCCGGTCTATTCACGCCTTGCGGCCATATTGGCCTGTCCGTGAAGGACTCCACTTTTGTGACTTCACCAATAGCGCCACTCCAAAGTAGTTCGCAGGTTTCAGCTACCCCTGCTCCGGAGGCACCCTGATTACCCATTTGCGTAGCTACTTGGTGCTTAGCAGCCAGTTTAGTTAGCAGCCTTGACTCATAAACCGTATGTGTAAGTGGCTTTTGCAGATAAACGTGTTTACCCATGGCTATTGCATTAGCCGCAATAATCGCATGTGTGTGGTCAGCGGTGGCTATCACCACAGCATCTATATCATTCCCCATCTTATCATACATCTCACGCCAGTCCCAAAATCTTTTGGCATTAGGAAACTTAAAGAAGGCTCCTTTAGCATACTTCCAGTCCACATCACAGAGGGCAACAATGTTTTGAGAGCTTAAATTCTTGAGATTTGCTAAGCCCATACCGCCAACACCAATTCCGGCAATATTGAGTCTGTCACTTGGAGCAATATACCCATTACCTCCTAATACGTAACGAGGTACGATAGTAAAACCAGCCGCAGCAATACCAACACTTTTAATAAATTTTCTACGAGATTTACTTTGAGTATCATCTTTTTTCATACTAGTGGGATTAGAAATCAGTTAGGTTAAGTTCAGATTACAATTTACTTATTTTCTATAATAAAGCATTCTTTTTAGTACTCTAGTTCTTGCAAATATTGATAACTTATAGACAGGCTTTCTAATGGAGTATTATCACGGCACGTATCTTGCTCAACATAAAATCTCTTCATTCCCGAAAGCTCAGATTGCTGGAATATAGACTTCCAGTCGATGCGACCCTGACCGACTTCTGTAAAGTACTGTTCTTTATCTTTACTCATGTCCTTCACATGCCACAAGGGGAACCTTCCCGGGTGGTCCTTAAAATACTTAACAGGATCTTGCCCGGCCTTGATAATCCAGTAAAGGTCAAGTTCCATTTTTACTAATTCTTTGTCAGTATTTTCAAGAAGGACGTCATAAGGCACTTTATTATCCAACAGTGTAAACTCAAAAGCATGATTATGGTAAGCAAACTGAATTCCATATTGCTTACATACTTCTGCAGATTTATTAAATAAGTCAGCGAGCTTTTTATAATCATCGAGGGTTTCTCGTTCAGAATCTACCAGATAAGCACATACAAGGTATTCAAGACCCATTTCTGCAGCGTCAGCCACTACTTTTTCCCAGTTATTAACCATTGTTGCGTTCTGATCCGGTGAACGAGAGCCTGTTAATACATGCAAAGAATTTGCTTTGATATTATTGCTGCTAAGGATGCTATTGACCTCCTTTATTGGCATATCATATATTTTGCCTTCCTTATAATTGAAAAGCTCAAGGTAGCTATAGCCAATATCTGCAACTTGCTTAATTGTTCCGGTGAAATCTTTGCCTAGCTCATTTCTTACCGTATAAATCTGAACACCAATTTTCTCTAACTTTTGATTACCCCAGATATTAGAAAAGCCACTGATAGGCATAAGCATAGCTGAAGAAGCCAATGCAGAATTTCTGAGAAAAATTCTTCGATCCATTGTTTAGGTTAAATTGCTGTTGAAAAGTTACAACATAATTATTGGAATCGATTGAGTTTGAACGCTAGATAACTAGTAATTATATCTCTGGCTGTCTATTCACAGTTTTAAGTATTTAAATCATTACTACTTGGCGTAAGAATCTATTACCTCAATCATGGCCTCTCTACAAACAGGACAGAAATAGTCTGTACGAGTAAACATTATGCAATTGAGTGAGGAACGATAAAGTCCTGTAGAAGCGTAGCCTGCTCCTTCGAAGGCTCCTACCTTACCGGCAAACTCGCTGTTCTCCATGTAATCCTGCACCTCTTTCTCTCGTTGAGTACTTTTTTGATCGTATTCTGCTTTCGCCTGAGCTACTTCTTCTGCCGCGGCACCACTTTTTTGTAATTCTGCAATATGATCATTCATTTCTGCTCTCTGGGTCTGCCAGGCAATATCAACACTATCAAAGGTTGTCTTTTTCCATGGGGTAGGCAGCTCAATTCCATCGCTCAGCAGGTGTTTCCATTTAACATTATCAGGGTCTTGCAAGGCTGTTATATTCGCTTCGGCAGGCTCATAATCCGGAGAATAAAAATCATTATAAGCAGTTGACGAGGTATAATATTCATCGGCCAAACCAAAGAATGAATGACCAAATTCATGGACCATCAGGTAGTCACTATTAATATTATCTGAGGTATAAACACAGTAGAAGTTATATATTCCACCACCGCCATAACGGGTACTGTTAACCATTATATATAGAGCGTCATAAGGTGCATGGCCGGCAATGTCCCGCAGAGATTTATTATCCTCGGTAAGCACATAGCGTTCAGAGCCCATTGAATTAAAGGTCGCATTAACGGCTGTATTTTTGTCAATCCCAGCTCTTGGCTCATCGATACCACTGTCAACCGAAGGCTTTAATACCCCGCGAATATTAAACTTGTCTTTATTGGATTTACATGGTTCTGTTTTAAAAAATATCTCAGTAAATCGCTTTAAGTCATCCTGAAATTTTGCATCCTCTTCGGCGGTATAACCTTCACCTACTATTAAAATGTCAGCCTTAACATGCGAATCACCACTATTAAGGCCAGTGTAAACGTTGATACCTGCATCCAGAAGTCCAGCTTTTGCCTCATTTGGGTCTATTTCTTGACTAAATACTTCTACATACTTTCCGGATTTGTCACTTTTTTCAAGTTTATAGATAATTTTTCCTTTCGGAAAGGGTACAATGGCGGATTCGTGAAATTGCTTAACCTGCCCTTCAATAGCCGGCGTACTCACCTGGTATTCTTTGAAATAACTATCAAATCCTTTCGAATAAATTAGCTCACCTGATTCCAGGTCATAAATCTTATGATAGTAAGCTCCATAGTTAAGCTCATCAACCAGATTTACAAGGCTACCTGCCCAATTACTATATTTATAAATCTGGTCAATTTCTACAGCCTCAGATTCAGCATCTCCACGATGAAAGTAATCTACACGCAAAGTCTCATTAGTAAAGTATTTGTCAAAAGTGCTAACCTCTTCCTGCTGGCAAGAGGCACTAAACACTAATAATATTACAGGAATTAAATACTGAATTTTCATCGGTGGGATAGTCTATGTTTAACCTATATACTTATTAATTCTCAAAATATTCTATCAAATCACTTTCGGCAGCTATATATCCAAAGGAGCTCCATGACTTACCCTCGACGATTTCTTCAAAATCTATTCGTGATTTATCTTTTTGCCCATTATAAAAATACCAATTGGCCAGACCATATTTTAGAGCGTCTGAAGATGGGCTGTCCTCATCAGTAATTTGCAAAGACTCTACCGGAATCAATCCTTTATAGAATTTACACAACTCATAATAATCATGATTCTCTATTATGGTAGCCCCCAACTCTATTGGCTCCAACATTTTCTCGGCAAGCTCGTCATTGCCTAACCGTTTCTGTATCATATACAGCCAGTGTGTACTTGAGACAATATTATCAGGCTTTGTGCCGGAGTTTCGGCAATTCAAATAAGCATCATAGGCATTCTCATAATCATGCTTCAGGTAATAAGCCAGCCCAAGGTGATACCAGATGTTACCATGTAGGGTGCTAACAGGTATATTCATTGCATTGGGCATACCATCTTTTTCAACAACATTTTCGGTCCCTTCAATTAATTGACCAGCTTTTGCCAGATCAGCAATGGCCATATCAAATTTTCTCAGTGAAATATATCTATGCCCTCTATGTCTATATAGTCTTGGTTCGGAGGGGAATTTTTCAATTCCATCAGAATATATTTTTATCGCAGCTTCATAGTTTCCCAGATAAGCTGTTCTTCTACCGTACCAGATAATATTTTCAATATCGGCAGGGTTGTTTTCAAAATCATGCTTTGCTGCAGCATGCTGGACAAGCATTTTATCAGATGGCTTTTGGCGCTCCAACTGTTTTCCTAATGGTGTTGTAAACACCTCGGGTTCCCCTATAGAAGTCTCATTTGAGGATTTATTTTGACAGCTAACAATAATAAGTAAAATGAAAATCGAAGTAGATATAGACTTAAGAGCAAATTTCATTGACATGTTATTAGATATAAACACTTTATCAGTCCTCTGAAAGAACAATAATTAAATCAGACTTATCAAATGATACCAGCTCCCGTTTATCAGGGTTAAGTACCACACCATAATTATTTTCTACATCCCTGAAATTTTTCATTTTTCGATATCCCACCGCTATCTCTTTCATTCTTACCGACGACTCCAAAACAGTATAAAAATCAACCTCTTTGCCCAACTCAACATAGTTTGCTGCTGGTTTTAAATAAATTTCATTTCCTTCAGCCTTAAAAAGCTGATCAAAAACCTTCATCAGATCCTTGTTCTCTGCAACCTGGCTAATTATTAAAGAAATCATATTGTCACTAATAATAAAGTCATCGGCCTCTGTAACAGTTGCCAATTCTCGATTTTTAGTATCTAGCATTTCCGTAACAACATTTAATTTCATGCCTCTTGATTCAGCGATATTGCGCAGGTGTAGAAGGGTAATGAGCGTCTTGGCATCAGCTTGTTGCATTTCGTAATTATCCTGATAGCTTAATATGATTAAATGATCATAGTCACTCATATCAATTCCCTCCAGTACGGTCTTGTCAGCTGTATTCGCTCTGGTATAGCTAATCTCTGTTTTGGGGCATTGCTCATTCAGCTTGGCAATGGCTTTATCCATATTTTTCAATTCAGAAACTACAGATATCTTACCTGTTGTGCTTGCATAGCTGGCCAACTCCCGGATAATGATTTTAGCTCTTGAATTCCACCCAAGTATTAATATATTTTCATGATGGACTCCCAACAAAGCCGTGCTTTTAATTAAATCCTCATTAATATTATTAAATAGGCCGCTATAAGAAACTCTATCATCATCCTCGCTAATCGTTATTAGTTTTTCTCCTTTCTCAAGAACAGTATCATGTGGAGGATTTAGGATCAACTCATTATTTTGTGTTCTTATGCCAATTACTGAAGATTTATCAAAGGAAAACAAGGCTTCCTTAAAGGTTTTTCCATAGAGCTTAGGCTCTTCAGAAAAATATATTTCATCTCCCTGAAAATCCAATAGATCAGTATACACAATACTGAGACCTGCCTGCCGGCTGGTTTGCACTAGTATACGAGACACAAACTCATTCGATAAAATAAGCTCTACATTCTCTTTGCCAATCATTTTGGCTACCTCAAGATTTTTCCTATGCTCAATCTCAGCGACAATATGAAATTTAGTATTCTCGACATTAAAACTTTTCGTTATCGCCAGGATTACTTTTATAATCTCAGCATCTGAATTCTCACTTTTGCTTCCCAGTACAATTATAGATTTGGCGTCGTTCGGGTTAGCAATTTTAAGGTCATTAATATCTATCGGATTGCCTGAACGAAAAATCAGTTTAGTGTTTTTCGTATTTGATACATTATTATTGACCTCATCCTCCATCTCTACTTTATCGCGGTCGGCCAGAACAACTATTACCGGCTTACGTTGATTCTCATTGGCGATAACCAGTTCAGAAATTATGGTACTAATTTTTGCTGACCATCCCAATATTAATATGTGGTTTTGCTCTAAAACCTTGCTTCTCCCTTTTCTCAGCTCGATAGCCTTTCTAAGGATGGCATTACTCATTAAGCCGATAAACGTACTGAGCATTACAATACCATAGCCGGTTACAAGAAGCATCATAATACGATAAGCCCAACCCCTATCATCTCCCATATTGCCTGGGTCCAGAGTTCTCATGCCGCTAGTCCATAATGTCTCCAAAAAACCTGTGTCGGCTTCTCCTTCCGGATGAATATTTAGGATGATTACTATTATGGCAAAAAACAAAACGATAAAGAAAGAAATTACCAATAATAGAATAACCGAGGGCAAAATACCTTTAGACATAATATTGTCGAAGACATACCTTACTTTATCTGAAAAAAGTGTGTTTTGGAGTTTTAAAGCCATAGATATTTCATCCAGCCAAGAAGGCAAGTTAAGTATACGGTTAGTCAAATTTAAGATTTATATATTAAATAGCTTTTTGGAGGGGCATTCTTATATCTACCTTTTATTTAAAAGGAATTATTATTGGAAAATCAACGCTATTTGCCTGTCTAGTGGTTAGACTGCTTCAATACTAACTTCAATCACCTTTTCCATTCCTAATAAACCACCTTCCCGGCACTTGAGTCCCATAGGTTAAAAGCAATGAGCGCCTCATCTCTGAGTAATTGTATAGTTGGTAGCTTACGCTTTCCTTTGGAAAGCTCGAGCTCCGCATAAATAAACTCGTCGTCAAAGTTAATACTGGCAGCATCCTCTTTAGTGTTGGCATAAAATATTTTAGACGGCCTGGCCCAATAAATTGCCCCGAGACACATAGGGCAAGGCTCGCAACTACAATATATCTCACATCCTTCGAGTTGAAATGAATTAAGATTCTTGCACGCCTCTCTTATAGCAACAATTTCGGCATGAGCAGTTGGGTCACTACTGTTGGTCACTTCATTTTTTCCACGGCCAATAATTTTTCCTTCTTTCACTATTACAGCACCAAATGGCCCGCCATTCCCTGATTGAACATTTTCGATAGATAACCGAATAGCCTCACGCATGAATTCTTGTTGTTTTTCCATATTACTATCAATTCATTATCAATCCTCTCTAAGTTAGTCAAATCCATGACTTTTGGCTAGAATAAGAGCCATGATTTATTGAAATGGTGACGCTATTAGGGAGGTAAACTCAAGTTTATAAGGCAGAAAAAATTCTAAAACTTTTTCTACTACCCTCTTTTCAATTAGATTTTAAAAGTGCTATTTTTGCAATCCATTTAAAAAGTGGAAACATCATTGACCCATGGTGTAACTGGCAACACGTCTGGTTTTGGTCCAGAAGAGTTCAGGTTCGAGCCCTGATGGGTCAACAAATCAAATCCTAATCCTGATAATAATCGGGATTAGGTTTTACAACCACCTAAGCACATTAGCACGATGTCTAACGTTAAAATTTTTTCCGGTTCAACCAGTATTTACCTGGCTGAAAAAATTGTGCAGGCTTATGGAAATAGGCTTGGTTTGGTAAAAACAAGAAAATTTAGTGATGGCGAAATGGCTCCATATTATGAAGAGTCTGTGCGCGGTTGCGATGTTTTTATTATTCAAAGCACATTTGCCCCGGCAGATAATTTTCTTGAGCTTCTTCTCCTGGTAGATGCTGCTAAAAGAGCCAGTGCTGATAGTGTTACTATTGTAGTTCCCTATTTTGGCTATGCACGTCAGGATAGAAAGGATAAGCCCCGGGTTGCTATTGCAGCTAAACTAATGGCTAACCTTATTACAGCTGCCGGCGCTGACCGCCTCATGACCAGTGATTTACATGCTGATCAGATTCAGGGATTCTTTGATATTCCGGTAGATCATTTTGATGGTACCTCAATATTTGTTCCTTATCTGCGTTCCTTAGAGCTGGATAATATATTATTTGCCTCGCCTGATGTTGGTGGTGTAAAACGTACAAGAAATTTTGCTAATTTCTTCTCAG